>Ga0213865_10000826_pt1 | contig 20471 bp, 26 predicted proteins | sample PICome_6_FD_160100 | JGI IMG/M metagenome (GOLD analysis project Ga0213865, IMG submission 160100) | Coastal seawater microbial communities near Pivers Island, North Carolina, United States - PICO282 | ecosystem: Environmental > Aquatic > Marine > Coastal | place: USA: North Carolina...
ATGATGGGCGTCATATCTCCAGAGAGACGCGGCGACATGCAGCGATTGTCGGTTATTGTCGATGTCTCAGGCTCTGTTGATCGTGACGCGATGGCTCAGTTTATGGCTGAGATTGCCACTGCCATTGACGAGTTAAACCCAACCGATGGCTGCCTTGTGATGTTTACCAATCATGAGGTTCGCTCGCACCATGAGGTTTACTCGGGCGGCGAGCTGCTCGACCTTGAGGTGCCAATCGGCGGCGGCACACGTATGGCCGCAGGTGTTGACTTCATGACAGACAATGGTCTTGAGTCAGACGTGACACTGTGTTTCACTGACTGCGAACTATGGGGTGATGACTGGTCACGGTTAGCTGATGCGGGTGTGGTCGTGGTAGCTGATCGGGAAATTTCAGCTTACCTCCGACGTGACGCTGACGCAGCCAATTGTCGAATCATAACAGCGGCGGCCTAGTGCCGCCCGAGGGTGAACAGAATGAAAAAACGCATACACATAAACCAGCACATCATCAGGCATAACCTAAAAAACCCTGATGATATGCGCCCACCAATCACAATTAAGACGTCACGGGGCAATGCCAAGACTTTTGAAGTGATAATTGAAGGCCCAAGCAAACTGGTTTATAGCCCCGACAATCCGCTGTCCTGCGGCGCACGGGTTTGGATTGAAACTGAATCTTATCTTGCATACAACGGAGTGCATGGCGATGAATGATAGTTTAAGACCCCCCGCTGGTAACCGTGCCGTGATTATTCTTGAGCAAGACGTTGACGTGGGCGTGATTGGTGCGGAGCTGTGGATAACTGCCGACATGCACTGTGAAATCAAGCGCCTAACTCTTGGCAAGTCAGTAATTACTGAAGATGACATTCCCCCAAGCCTTGTGGATCATTTTGTACAATCGGCTTTTGATGAGTACCACGGAGGTTTTGATGAGTGATGAACCCTGTTCATGGTGTAACGATGAAGGCGTCGTTGATGGTGACGGCGAAACTCACCCATGTTGTATTTGCGGGAGCGAGGGATGAGGGACATTATAAATATTTCTTTGGGTATTTTCGTGTTGGCACTGCTCTTAATTGCTGGAACGCTGGAGCATGCCGACAAACAGAATTCTCGTGAGATGTACTGCGAGATGGTAGCGTTGGGTCATTGGCCCGACTATAACAAATCATTCCAAACGGAATGCAAAAACGCCTTGGAGGCTGAAAATGAGTAAGAATTACCCCGTAACTATTAAGCGATGGAAACCTGCTGATGATATTTTATTGGCTGAAGCTTTTGAATGCGGCATGAGTGACAGGGAGCTTGGCACTTTGCTGGATCGCACCGAAAAAGCGATATCAATTAGACGCACAAAACTGTCGGCTGGAAGTCTCAGGCGTTACAGTCGCAAAGCAAGAAAGATGATCAACGACGTGCGGAAACAGCGCATGGAGGATCAAAAAGCAGGGCGTCAAATAACCGTTAAATCAAACAGGTTAAAGCCAAAAACTGAGATGAATATCGGCCATTCCGTGGCAAAAATGGTGCAGCACGAAAACAAAAAGCAATCAGTGCCGTCTTTGATGTCAAACAGGGATGTTGCAAGAATAGCCAAAGAGGTCAAAGTAATTTTGGATGCAGAAAAAGTATCGGATGATGCAGGCCGCTTTGCTTCTCTGCTTAACTTGTTAATACCATACACGGCTGGTGTGATTTCTATCGTTTCAATCTGGGCGATTCTGGAGGCTTTCAGTGGATGATAAGCTGAGGCCTAGTCCTAGGCGGCAGCAATACTTGAAGCTGTCGGGAATCATCATGCGGTCTAAGCTTTACACTCAGGGCGGCTCATTTGCCGCCTCTGATGTCATGAGCAAGCTGCATGGAATTAAAGCTGACGAGGCCCGCGATGTGCTGGCGCGTATGGTAGATGAGGGTCACTTGATGGAGGTTATAAGGCATTTTGGCGGTGGTCAGATGGGCAAGAGTTATGCTCAGAAGTCAGCCGCAGGCTCAATAATCAAGCGCAGACGCTTGGCTTATTATGTGCCACCAACCCCTGAGCGAGTGCGACACTACAATGCGTGGTTGCGTAGCGCTGTGGCCTATGAGCTTGGCAATATTGGATAAGTGGTGGATACACGGCGAAATGCGTAATGAGCCGTGGATGGCAAACGATGCAGAGCTGGCGCTGGTAAAGGCCGCTCTTTGTAGAGCCGAAAAAAGAGCCAGACTTGAAAAAAGGTCTGTCGCTCTGATGAGCGATTTAATGGTTTCAACTTTGAACTGGTTACCCTACAACAAAAAAGTAGTTGAGGTTGTGCGGTATCCCTATTACGAATAACTTGTTAGTCTGAATTGCCGACCAATTACTCAAGGGGCAAGCGGCAGTGTCCCTGATCAAGGCCAGATGAAGCGCTATGGTCGGAGTTGTTCATAATAGGTAGTCAATCTGGTCTGCTGCCGCGATCCTTTTTTATGTGTCGCATTGGATCAAACCCCACCATCTTGCGGTCAACAATGCTGTCAAGACCCGCCTTAAATATCTTCATTTTGTCTTTGCTTTCTGTGATATCCCAGTTGTGGCAAATGACCTCTTCCACCAAGTAACTCGCATACTCCCCGTGCTTACGTCTAACAATCGACAATGTTTTACCGAACCGCATAATCATATCACGCGGGCCTTTCGGGCCGCTGTGGCCTCCACCCCCTGCTCCTGACCAGTCAAGTCCAGAGGTGTAGATACCCGCCTTGCTAGCCTGATGCAGCACGTACTCGCAGGCCTGATGTTGGGCTAATGTAATCATCCCTTCCAAAAGCATGCGGTCAAAGATCATTTGATCCATGACTTTGGCTTTCTCAATAGCACCACCCCGTATTAGGGTGGTGTGTCTTTTGTGAATTTCTGGTGTGCCCAAATCTGTCTTGGGTTTATTCTCACTCATTCAAAATCAGCCTTTTTCCCGCCGCCATATTTCTCTGACATACTCATTTCAGGCTTCTTATACCCCGTATACTGGCCGTTCACAATGTTATATTGCAGGAATTCTGTGCCTTGCTGCCCTACCCACTTAAACCGTGACTTCCAACAATGTATTTCTGTGGCGTCATCGGTGCGGTGTACGGTGATACCAAGATCAGCTTTGGCAAACCATGCCGCCGATCCCGAGATATTCATGCCCTTTGGCACAGCATACGTGCCATCATCCCGTGGGTACATCTTGGCTGGATGCGCCACAAACCAGACGTGGATGCCGTGCGCCTTAGCAAAGCTGGTAATTCTGGACAGCATGGTGCTGATCTGCTTGTTTTCGCTTTCGTCGCTGCCCATGTCGATGTAGTTGTACGGGTCAATAACCAATCCCCTCACCCCCAATCGCATCACAGCCTGCTTAGTTCTGTCGATAATGCTGTCTAAAGTGGACATTCCGCCGTCTTTAGACTCCAGAAAAACGAAATGGTTGTCGATGAAATCCATACCCTCTTCCATTTCTGCGTCCGTAATTCGGGGCGTTGGGCCTTCAAAAAACGGCTTCCCAGAGACCTTCTCTAAAAGCTTGGCAATGTGGGTAGCTGGCGGGTTCTCAAACGAGCACACCGCGAACTTCCACGCATGATTCTTGGCAAGGTTAATCATTATCTGGTCAACGAACTCAGACTTTCCTGAGCTGGGCATCCCAGTAACGATAGATAGCTGCCCTTCAGCAATAGTAAACAAGTTATCTATAGTGCCAATACCTGTACTGACTCCGCGTCCGTGGCCCTTGGTATAGATTTCCTTTACAGATTCTTTGTATTCTTTCGCGCCATACACACCGGACAATGGCACGGGTACGGGCTTTGCAAAGATCGCCCTTGTTTTATCAGCACCCACTGACCTGACAAGGTCATTGCTATCCTTGACGCCCTCAGGGAACTCAACTTTCCAGCACTTGGCTCTTCCGACTCGCCGCGCAATTTCTTCAGCCAGCGCCTCACCTGCTGAGTCAGCGTCTGTCGCCAACACAATCTTTTTGCATTTGCCAATCCGTTCTCTCTCTTCCCATAAATATGCAAATTTATTATCGTCTTTTGGGTCAATGCGGTTATTGCTAACCTTGGCGGGTGCGCCATTGGGACAGGACACCGCCTTGATGCCTACGCTGGCAAGCGCAATGACATCACACTCGCCCTCGACAATGATCAATTGCTCATCGTCATCATCCAGCTTATCTACCCCGTAAAAACTACGTGCCGCCCCTGATGCAGTGAATCCTTTGTCACCGACTGACCGCCACTTGATGGCCTGAGGTGATGCCCGATCGCCATAGATAAAACCTACTGCCTCACGCTCTTCACCAAACTGCCCAAACCATTTCGTCCCCGTGGTCATGGCTGGCAAGTTATCCAGATTGCTAAATTCAACACCCCGATCCTTAAAAAACCGCTTGATCAGATCGACGTTGTAGTTAAGTTGTGTCGGTATTTTTGTTATCTTTTTTTCTGGCTCCATGTATCCCTCGTAGAATTTTTTGCGTTCGACTCCCCCGCTAACACCACAATGCCAACACATGTAAACGATGGCATCGGGCTTGACGGTTACTGATAAAGTTTTTTGGTTTTTCTTCTTCCTGTCACCGCTACATGCTGGACAGTTTTCTCTCGTGCTGTGGTTAAAATTACTCACAAAATTATTTATGTCTTCCATGTTGCATCCCTGACTAGTTATGTATTAATCTAGGGTCTGTTTTGTACAATAAACTTTATATCATCTATTATTGATTCAATTTATTATTGTATAAGTTATTGATTTATAAGGATTTAATCCATAATTTATACATAAATTCTAAATTAATAATAGGGATTAATCCCAAAAGGAATTAATCATGATGGGTCTATTGTCTGAAACAAAACCCTCCCAAGTTGTTTTTGCCCCCTTCGTGGGGGCTTTTTTATGCGTCTTCTTCAAGCAAATCCAAGACTTTATCGGCAACAAACTTCTGCTCAAACGATGACATTTGAATCATCTCATCCAGAGTTTCCCGCAAACCTTCAGGGTACTCTGCCAGCTTGCAATGCTTCACAAACAAATCTGAGTGTAGGTAGTCTATAGCATCACCCCGCAATTGTGGTGACTTGCCGATTAAATCTTTGATGCACCTTTCGATGACCTTGCCGTAAACAATCTTATAAATATGTGACACGTATTTCAGCCCTCGGACGTTCCTTGTCAACGCCTCCCCAGTAAATGTGCTTTTCTTTAACAGACCTATCGTTCTTGTATACCTTATCTTGGAGGCAGTCTAATATCAATGACTCATCCAGATCGGGCCGCCTACTGGCGTAATAAATTGTAATATGTACGGCAACATCGTCAGTCTCAAGCGGGTCTAGCGCGGGACATTGTTCAGCAAAACTTTTTACATAGTCCAAAGCCTTTGCACTTTTGATCACCATTGATTGACCGCCTTTAGTCCTGACAATTCTACGAGAGTTGGCCTTGCTACACGGCTCCCCCTCAATCGTCATATTAAAAATATAATTCGGTTCCTCTTGCATACTTGTGTCTCCGTGATTAGTATTGACAAAACAATACAGGGAGAGCATCACAATGAGCAAGATGTCTAGACATGTTTTTTCACTGATTGAAGACGGCTTACTGCCGATGGAGTTAGATCACAATGACGATCACGATAGAAAAGAATATCCCAGTGCCCCAGCGGTCACGCATCCCACCACTGCCCTTGGCAGACATGGCGATAGGCGACAGCTTCAAGGCACCGATCAAGTCGGCAGACCAGAAGGGCGTGTCAAGCTTGCGCCAGCGGGTAAGTCGTTTCCAGAAAAGCTGCCCTACGATGAGATTTAGCGTGGTCATTGATGGCGAAAACATGAGGGTATTTAGAGTCGCATGAAAATAACCAACGAAACTGGACTGCCAGAGACTGTATTCAAGGCGTTAACTCGCAACGATTACACTCGTGGGGAAAGCGACCGATCTGTCACGCAGCTTATCGACGCGCCCCGCGCTCAGATTCTGAGGGCAGAGCATCACGACAAGCTCACTGAAGACGCCTCAGATATGATCTGGTCGGTACTGGGTACTGCTGTTCACAAGATGTTTGAAGATCAAGACATTGAGAATCACGTCATCGAAGAGCGGTTGTACGCGGAAGTGGATAATTGGGTTATATCTGGGGCAATTGACGTTCAGCGCCATGAAAGCGATGGCACGGTAGGTGTACTGGATTACAAGTGTACCTCAGTGTGGTCTGTTATTAACGGCCCAAAGCCTGAGTGGGAGAAGCAGCTTAATATGTACGCTTGGCTGGTGCATGAATGCAAAGACTTAGCTGTTAGCAAGTTAACTGCAATTGTAATTCTTCGCGACTGGCAGCGAAAAAAAGCTGAGTTTGATTCATCCTACCCGCAAGCTGCAATTGTGGCGGTGGACGTGCCCCTTTGGGGGTTGTGGGAGCAAGATGCCTATGTAAAAGAGCGCGTCAGACTTCACCAGCATGCAGGATTTGAGCGTCTAACAGGTGGAGAGTTACCGCCCTGCACCGATGAAGAGCGGTGGCGTCGAAAGGATGTTATTGCAGTCAAGAAAAAGGGGGGCAAGAAGGCCGTAAAGCTTTTTGCCGACATGAACGAGGCAAATGCCTATCTGAAAGAGGGTCAAGAAATTGAAGTCCGAAAGGGCGATTTTGTGAGGTGCGCCGATAATTGGTGCAAGGTGGCAGATTACTGCGACCAATGGAAGCGGGAGGGGGAGCATGCTCCAGAGTGATCCTGATTTTTACCGCAAGGTGGTAGGGATGATGCAATCATCTAAGATGATGTTGAAGATTGAAATCACGGGTAACACCATGAACTTCAAGCTCAACAATAAACAGCTCGGCATGATGACCACGGCTGAGTTTTATAAAATGACTGTCAAAGAGATTTGGCACTTCTTGGGAGTAAGCGATGAGTACCAAAAACGATACCTCGGGTGATATTGCAATCACCGCAAGCGAGGTCTGGAACGTGCTGTCAGCGATTGACTGCACTGAACATGCTCAGGAAAAGAACGGTCTGACCTTCTTGTCTTGGGCTTGGGCGTGGGGAATCTTAATGAGTAAGTACCCACAGGCGATCCATACCACACTAGATGATACCCGTGAGCCTGATGGCACGGTCACTGTCTGGTGTGAGGTTCGCATTGACCATTTGAGTCATAAGATGTGGCTACCTGTGATGGATTACAGGAATAAAGCCATTGCCCATCCTGATGCCCGCGCAATATCGGACAACAGAATGCGGTGTATGACCAAGTGTTTGGCTTTGTTTGGTTTGGGGCATTACATCTACGCAGGTGAGGATATCCCTAGCTCTGCGAATGTTGTCAAGGCTGAAGAGGCTGCGCCAATCAAGGTTGTTCCCCCTGTCAAGTCAGACGGTATTGACATACCTGATGCTGAGACCGCAAATGGCGTCATCAAGTTTATGATTGATACCGCCAACAGTATGCATTCTAGTGACTTAGAGAGCCTGCTGGGCTTTTGGCGTTCTAATGAAGACCTTATTGCCCACATAAAGGCTAACTACCCTCAGCAGTATTCGGAGTTGGCTACCGCATTCAAGATCATTAAAGATGAAATCAACAATCGGCATGGAGATGCAGCATGAGTAGCTTTCAAAAGCAGGATGGTGGACTGTGGAAAAACACCAAAAAGGATTCCGACAAGAAGCCTGACGCAACGGGTCACGTATTCCTGACAAGGGACATGCTTGACACACTGAGCGAGTTTGCGCGTAGGGGCGACCCTATCAAGCTAAGTATCGCAGCGTGGACACGCGAAGCAAAGGACACTGGTGCTCGGTATCAGTACGTCAAGCCTAGCGTGTGGGATGGTGGCAACTCTGGTGGTGGCGGTGGTAACTACCAAAAGCAATCGCAGCAGTCTGCCTACACACCCCCAGCGCCTGAAGTTCAGCCTGATATGGATGACATTCCGTTTTGAAGAAGGTTAAATCTAAAAATATGCTAGACGGCGCTAAAGGCCAGTCCTGCATCAACTGCGGTGTCAATGATGGCACCGTGGTTTCTGCCCATTACACGGGAATGAGAAGCTATTCGTTTGGGAAGGGCGTTGCCACCAAGGTTAGCGATCTATGTATCGCTGATCTTTGCATGAAGTGCCATGCGGCCTTTGACCAATACACAATGGCTACAGACTCTACTTCTTCGTCAGCTTTTCAGAAGAAGATTGATTTATCGGAACAGTTTATGTTCGCTATCCTCAACACGTTACACAGAAGGGTTGAGGATAAAATTATTTCTGTGAAAGGTAATAAAAGTTATGACTGAGATGAACCCTATCGTTAGATACCAATCCAGTAAGCCGTCACGCAAAAATGCCATACATGCCATGTGCGCTTCATGCATGGGATGCAACGAGGATCACATGGAGGTTGGATTCCGTAATGACATAAAGAATTGCGTTTCAGTTCGCTGTCCCTTATACGCCTTTAGGCCTTATCAGGATAAAGAAAATGCAACTACACATACCGCGTGAGAAGTCCCAGAAGATAATTAACGTATTCCAACTGTTCTCTGGGCTGTTTCCAGATGCTGTGGATCAGTTAATTGAGACCAACAAGAAAGCAAAAGACGGTATCACCATTGAGGTGACGCCAATGAAGCTTCGCAGAACCCGACCCCAAGAGAATTATTACCGCAAGTGGTGCAAAGAGTTTGCAAACTTTTGCGGCATGTCGCCCGATGAAATGCATGATGAGCTGTTGTGTCAGACATTTGGCAGCACAGAACACGCCACCAAGTTTGGCATGCGCCGAAGACCTGCCCAAAGATCGGGCAAGACATCGCGCAGTGACTATAGTCAACTTGTTGAGACGTTGTGTCGGGTGGCAGCAGAAACTGGCTATTACATTCCGCCAGCCCACGAGGACAGGGAGTGATGGAAGAACCCGAAGAGTTATTCACAAAACTGCCTGAGTTGTTAGAGGCTATTGCGGCTAGGCTTGAGCGCATCGACAAAAGTCAAGACGCCATAGAAGCCAAGCTTAGTATCATTATGGAGAATATTGATGAAGACTTTTAACGAGGTGTGGGTGTCGCTGGCTATTGTGGCAATGCTTGCAGCATTTGTGGCACCACCTGAAAAGCATGTGGAAATGATCTTAGGATCAATAGCCTTTTTTGGGTTGTGTTGGATTGCTGTTATTATTGACAGGGTGTCTGACAAATGACCGCAACAGGGAAGCTTGTCCACCCGCAGACAATGGGCAGATCACCAAAAGAAAAAGCGCACACAGTGAGCACGGATAGACTTAACAAGTTTGTCACTAAGAAGTTTCACTGGAAAGCTCTTACGCCAAGCGATCAACTGGCTATGGCTGAGGAAATTTTGGAATGGAGGGCGATGTCAGATGGAAGATGATCCAGTACAAAGCCCCAAGCACTACAAGGTCGCAGGCATTGAGGTCAGGGACATTCAAAAGGAATTGTGTGCGCCATTTATTGGTCAAGAGGCGGCAGACCTAAGCAATGCCATCAAATACCTTTTGAGATGCCCCAAAAAGGGCAAGATGCTTGAGGACTTAAAGAAGGCCAGACAGCACATCGACTGGCTTATTGACATCCGTTAGTGAATAGATTCATCAGTGGGCTGTGTCTCATAGATACATGCAATGTGTACCGCAGAGCACATCATGCCCACTTGCTCTGGAGTCATGCTTGACGTTGTTTCAAACACGATACCATGATCATCTATTTTGTAGATAAGCACGGCTGACGATAGCTTTTCAGCCACACCTCCCTGATTATCTCTAATCGCCTCAGCAAATGTTTCCAGCATCTCGGCAATCTTTTCATGCTCTGGCGGCTTTGGCTTTAAATCCACAATCTTTGTCATTGCATTGGTCTCACTGTAACTCTGTGAATTTCACCATCTGACTTGTCGTATGTAATAACCTTTGCCCCGCGCTGACTTACGTACCCGTGGCTGCTGCTGTAGTTATCTCGCGCAGCTAATGTTGGGTGCTGCTCAATGGTGGCCCCCGCGTCATCCAAAACTCTTTCATGATGTAGATGTCCGCAGTGTATGTAGCAGTGCTGTGCGCTGCCCCACATTTTTCTGAACCGTGGCTCTGATGCAAACAGCTTTTGCAGAGATGCCATCTTCATCCGATGCCCGTGATGAAATCCAAGCATGATCTTGCCATGCAGATAGGCATAATAAGGGAAGTCATTGTCTATAACCTCAACTCTAGGTTCATCTTCAAAGCGATGTTTCATGTACTTGCGTATCCATACGCTGGATGCCAAGTCATGGTTACCCTCTGCCTGAACAATAACAACCTTGCCGTACTTAGCCAGCATGATCTTTACAGCGTCGGTCATGATGTTTATCGTAAGCTCAACAAGTTTAGAGTAGCGGTCATCCCCGGTAAGAGGATGCTTGGATGTCGGCGTCATGGGGACAAGTCCGTCCCAGTGAAAGAAATCGCCTAGCTGGTTAAGGACTCCAGTGCCTGACGCGGGAGTTGCATCTACCATGTCATGTATAGACTGCAAAAATACATTACGCGCTATAGTGACATCCCAGTCTTCGCCGTCTGAAGCGGCCCACGCTTTCATCCCCATATGAAAATCGGTGATGGTAAGCAAAGAGCATAGGTCTTCATTAACTTTTTTGGGTGCCTTGGATGGTTTGAACCTAGGTAGAAGCCGAGACGAATCTTCTATGGCCTCTAAAAGCATCTTGGCCTGAATCTCGCGATCAGTCTGAGACTTAACCCACTGCCCAGTGACCTTGCCTTCGTCATTGTAGTAGGTCGATACACCCTTGACGTTGAACCCAATGGGCACGGTGTGAGTCATATCGTGATTGGGGGAGTCGCCCTGTGACGCAGCTTCAAGCTCAATGCGCTTAAAGGTTCGCCTTATTTCACGATGATCCTTTACCTTTAGTCTCGCTGCAATTTGATCCCAAGTGAAGCCTTCTTCTTTCATCAAGACAATTGTTTGCTGTCGATCCGTTTTGCAATACTTCTCTAGGCTAGACAAATCTAATTCCTTTTAGTTTTGAAACATCTTTATTGCCGGAAGATCAGCCGCCGCCTTTAGCTTTGGCATTACGGTTAGATATTCGTTGATCTTAGCATCAATGTCATCAATCATTTGCCTCTTGACATCTGGGTCTAGATTTGAGTTATTAACTTGAAGTTTAGCCTTTCTTGCTTGGTCTAGCTGCTTCTTAACGGCGTAGACGTCACCCTTCAATGACAGCAGGTTTTGCCTAGACTGTGCGTAAGAGATGAACTCGTCTTCGCGGCCCTCTTGCTTTAATCGGTTTAACGAGTTAACGACTGTCTCAACTTCAGCGTACAGCTCATAGGCATCTTGTTGCAGTCCTTTACCTTCCTTGCTGGCAAAGAATCGACGCCACAGCGGGAACTCAAAGATGTTGCGGCTGGCAGGAATAACAGCATCCTCGCCTTGGACGATTTCACTCTTCAACGCTGCATCAACTAAAGAAATAATATAGCTGCCAAGAGTACCCGTATAGCCTTTAGTGACGTGATCAATCTTCAGTGCGCTAATGCCAAGATGCTTGGCAGCAAACTTAGCTATCTCAGTAGTGCCTTGATTGGTTTGCAAGTACGGCTCAAGCTTGCTTATATAGTAGGGAACGATTGGGTTGCCCGTAAAAGCACTGTGGTTAAGTGCCGCCTCGGCAATGGGTGCGATAATCTGAAATCCCAAGGGATTGATTTCAAGTGTAGATACAACGCCGCGCTCAACGGTTTCAAACGCCTCACGAGCAGACTTGTCCCCGTAGGTGGTAGCCAGAATGGTCTCTGGTATTACTTTAAAAATCAGGCCAACTTCAAACGGAATGGGCAGCTTCATTGGGGGAAGCCCCTCGCCAATATTAATTAGCCAGTTGTTGTCCCTAACTTCTTCAGACTGCTCTTCATACCAATCTTCGTCGCTAGACATAGCCCAGTACAAAGCGGTTAGTCCTGCTAACATGCCACCTCTAATCAAAAACTTGGCAGTTGTGGCTCCGGGCGATGACTTTACTGTTGAATAGTTACCAGCAGAGGCTCTGACGAAGACATCCAAGCCCTGAAACCTAGCATTTAAGAAAGGTATGGCCGCCGTGATGACGCGGGCTATCGGGTGTGCTCCACGCCTAGAGAAGTTGATAACCTCCATCGCCTGAAACGCAGCCTCAGCCTCATTGCCTGTTCTGGCAAGGACGTCATCATAAACAGCGTTACGTGTGGCGGCGTCAGATAAGGTTGTGGCTCTACCCAGTCCATCCCACATTCTGGTAAACATGTTTAGGGGTTCGCCTTGAATACCGCGTCTTCGAGCTTCTTTGCCATAGAACTTGTTAATGTCTTGCTGGTCAATTGAGAAGTCATAGCCGCCAATAACACCAACTTTTTCAAGGCGCTCCATGCCAGAGAACGCACCTTTGACCGTATCAACGACAGGAATAAACGACGCTCCCGATGTTGTGAAGGTTGACAACGTATCCCTAAGACCGTTAGCCAGCATAAATGTAGGGTCTCTGGTGATCATCTCACGCAAGACGTTGGACGGCATTCCCAAGACCTTCTGCAAGACCTCAGTGGCAGCACCGCCTGACAAGGTCTCCATAGAATCGAAGATCAGGTTGTCATCAATCTCAAAAGACACATTCTTGCCGTCAACATTAAACGTGATCTTGTTGACGCCTTTCTGCTTGTTTGGTATCTGCCGAGCCAGACCCATCGCCTGCATGTCTCTTGCTATTCGCTGCTGGGCTACGTTCTTCATGCCCATCTCAATAGCTGCTGACAAGTTCAAGGTAATGCCTTCGGTAAGACCAACATCAACAGCTTTCTCGCTGCCTTTGTATTGCTTGAACTCAGACTTACGGGTTAGGTCTCCAAATATTCCTTTGGCTGCGTTAGGCAGTTTTTCACCCTGAGCCTCGCGGTAGAACGGAACGTATGATGAGTCTTGCCACTGATCAGCGGTTTCCTCATTCAGGATGCCCGTGTCCTTTAAGAAGTCGATAGTCTTGCTGTTGTATGCCGTCCAGACCTTATGCCATTCAAGAACAGGGTTGTTCCCGTTGGCGTCATTAGGTATCTGGCTGACGGCAGCCATGATTTCTTTGGCGTCTTGCGGGGTAACGGGCGTCGGCTTGCCCTGAGCGGCCAATACTTTAGCCCTTCTCACCATCGCATAGGACTGGGCCAGTTTACGCAAGTCTCCCACGTCTTTATTGTGAATGATCGACATAACATCAATCAGTCCACCATAACGCTGCCCGTTATATTCAAAGCGCTCAACCTGAGTAAGCCCATCCCTGTAAACAGGTACGCCGTACCTTATAGCAGAGGCTAAGATTCCTTTGGCTTTATCGGAAAATAGGGCGGCAGCGATTGCGCTTGAATCTGCCTCAAGCTCTCTGAGCATAGGAATTTTTTGATAATATTTTTCAAGCCCAGCATAACGGTTGATTGCGTTAGCTTTTAACCTAGTCAGGAATTCACCAATTGGCCCTGTACCCGTGGCCTCCATGAACACCTTGCCGTTGCTTTTTTCTTGCGGCAAACCTTTTGTTAACTTGTCAACGGCAGCCTGTTGTCCCGGTGCAAGCTTTCTTTGCTCCATGTGAGGTAGCTCGACAGGCTTGATACCTGATTCAGGATTCTGTGCAATGTACTGAGCTTCGGGGGATGCCTTGACGCTAAAGCGAGCTGGGCCAAAAGTCGTGTCAATCTGAGCTAGGTTTTCTTCTACAGCCTGAGTCTGCTGCTGAGGCGTGGCTACTGCACGTCTTTGCGAAACTTCAAGACCAACTCCTTCAGTGCCCGTCGCATCTTGGCGTCCGACATTTGATTCTGGTCGAAGTTGTCCTGCTCTTCGCTCTGAGCGCTGCCGAACCCGATCCTTGGCTCGCTTGAGTCGCTTGGGGTCAACTCCGAGTTTTGTGAGGTGTTGTTCTGTTGACGTGGCATAGTCTTGTCTGACATGTTTTAGCTTAACTCCTAATGACTTGTATAGGTCTTGCTCAGGATACCATATTAAAGCTTGGAATGCTGCGGGTGCTATGTCCACACCTGTAGCTTCACGGAACTTGCTGATAGCTCTAGTAGTGACATCCCTGAGTAAGTTTCTTTGGCCGCCGCTTGTAGGCGCGTCATTGGTTCCATCAAGCATCTTGACGTAGTTTTCAGCAGCTTTAACTTTCTCAGACTTAGTAAATGCCTTCTTTTGCTCCTTGGTCGCCTTTCTGTACCAAGCCTCATGCTCTTTCTTTATAGCTCGCGCTTTCTTTTCTGCTTGGTCAGCATTAAGTCTTTTGACGCCGACAGCTTTAGCGATTCTAGCCCTGCCGTCGCGGAGAGCTTTGTCTGTCACCCCAATCACAGTCCCTGCAAGGCGGCCCATCGTTCGCATGAACCACATGTCCATCGTGATAGGGCTGAAGTCGCCACGCAGGTTGGTGTAAAAGCCATTACCAATCTTAGGCCCAAGTATGGCAGAGCCATAGACCTCGTTTGTAACAACCTCGCCTGTGTCGATGTCGAATCCAAGCAGCTCTCTCGCTGACTCGTTAAGGTCTTTAACGATAAACTTATGCTGCAAGAAATCGCCAATCTCAGCGGGTGTCATCTGGCTCAGAAGAATATTCATCTTCTTAAAGTTGGCTTCCATTGACTGCTTTTTGTCGCCCTTTCCGAGCACCTTGAACTTGCCGTTCTTCTGGTAATACTCGTACTGCTCTTCTGCAAATGCGAGGTTATCTGGCACCGCCAAGTTCTGAGAGGTAATAGCCATTGATGCTAGGAACATGGCCTTGGCACCCTTGTCTTTCTTTATCTCAGGGTAGACCTCTGCCATCATCTCAATGGTGTTGTCGATGGTTTGGTCGTACCACTCAATGGCGCTTTCTGCGTTTTCAAATTCATAGACCGCTTCACGAGCAAGGTCATCAGCCATTGCCTCACGATCTTCTTCTCGTGTTAACTGTCTAGGAGCACCAGTGCGCTCTAGGGTGCGCTCTTGCAAGTACCTAGCAACTTCTTTCTTGACCTTCATCTTGGGCGGCACTTCACTGCCGTCATACAAGCTAATCACGTCAACCTGTGCTGGAACGGCCTTTCTTGATTCCATTGGGTCAAGCGCAAGAACGGCTGGGCTAAACTGCCCGTATTGAACCTCAGCGTCCCTGTTGATAAACATGGGCATAGCCACGTCACCATCCTGACTTAGGATGTTTTTCGGCCACACCTTTACCCTGTCAAAATTGCCTTCGTCCTGCTGATCCCATCGGATGGAGGCGTCCTGAACCATGACCGGAACGGTGTCGTAGCCCATTCTTTGTAGCTGCCGAGCGCGGTGGCGACCATCGTGGTCATAGATATATCTGTTCTCAGGATTGCCTTCTTTAAATGTCATAGACAGGGTGGGAATCATGTCAAATGTCTTGCCGCTTTCTGCAACTTCTCTGACATTACTCTCGCTGTCGGGTCGTGTGCCGTCCATTGAGGCAGCCAAACCCTCAAACATAGCAATAGGCATATCAACCACAATCTTGCGGCTCTTGAGTCGAAGGTCGTAATCAACCTTGCCAGTTACTCGGTCAAACATGTCAGTGTCTGTTCCACTGAACATGTCTCTAGCAGAGCGTCCACCAGCATCACTTTTTCGGCTGTATGCGGGGTCAAGGTCAGCTACTTCAGGGGCATCCGAGACATCCTGCTTAGACTTTTCATCTTGCTGGATGCCAACACGGCTGGCGAGTTCTTGGGCTGATCGGGGCCGTCTTTGACCTGTTTCTGTTGCCAAGTCAGCAGCAGTGATGGAGCGAGCCGGGATGTCTGCTTTGGCAGTCTTTTCTGTCATAACAGCAGTTCTAATGACGCCGCGCTCACGAGCACCGACCTCACCGGATTGCATCTTGGTGACTAGGTCATTGAAGCTTTGAACGTCATTATTCTCTGCGAACCCAACCAACTTCTTAAAGAAGTTAACTAGCTTTTTAAGTAGGCTTGCTGGCTTACCGCTGGGCTTTTGCACGGTATTGCCGATAATGGTTTGACCTGTCAGTGCATCGGCCAGCATCTCAGCAATAGCCTCTTCCTGCATCAGAGGTGCGTCTGCATCAGGGTACATTGTGGCTGCCCACTGACCATAGGTCATATTGCCGTCTTGCTTTTTGTAGGTTCTAGACAGGCGCTCAAGCAAACTAAATTCTTCTGGAGTGAACAAGTCAAGGCCACGCAAAGCATGAACCATTTCGTGATTCATCGTCTGAGCAACAGCTTGCTCATAGCTCATGCCATTCCTGACATCAACCATAATGCCATCAAGGGCAACCTGTATGACGTAGGACATCATATCGGCTGAACCAGCAGTGGGGCCGACTACGGTCTTTTTGCCATCTTCGGTGGTCTGCTCCACGGCTTCTATAGGCTGAACAACTACCTCACCACGAAGATTGCGCCTAGCTCTGCCTACGGTCTCCACCATCCTAGTAGAAAGGTCTTTTTCAAGGCCCATAGCTGCCAGCATATCCCTAAGCTGTTGGCCTAAGGCAGACTGATCTAGGTCAAACGGAACCATTTGCTGGTCTGCTGGTATAGTGTCGCCAGCCCTATCAGCTTCCTGAACGCCTTCTACAGCACCAGCAACACGAGCGGTTTCTGTTCGGGTAGGCATCTGTCCTGTGGCGGCGTACTGAGCTTGCTCTGCGGCAGGCACTGGGGCGACACCATCTCTAACTAGCTGCTTGGCTCTACGAGTCACCTCAGCATCAGGTGTCTTCACGCTGAAGTCTGGGATAGCTACAGGGGTTCTTGCGACAGAAGAGGTCATTTCTTCCCTGCTAAGAGCAGCGTTTGGGTCGCCTCTTGGGTCTATAGGCTGGACATCTATTTCGCCGCCCATATCATTAAATGATGGTAACGCACGAATTCGGTGATACAAATACTGCCTTTCACTAATATTCAGGCCTTCTAAGGGATTCTTCTTGGCGGGAGTCTTGCCTAAGATTCGCTTGATCAGACCTCTAAACTCATTTGAGTTGACGTCCGTGGCAATATTCTTGTTCTTGAATAGCTGGTTAAATGCGTTGTTCGCACTGATGTCACTAGCCAGCGTTTGCTTAAACTGCCTTTGCTGAGGACGGTTCATCCCTAGCGCTGGCGTGGGGCGTCCACCTCTTGTCTCGGCTACACCTGAACGGCCCCTAAATGCTAACTGGTCAGCGGGTGTTGCAGCTAACACGTCACCTAGATTACCAATGTCACCTCGGTTAGCCTTTCGGATTTCATTGAGGGTAAAGGCTGACAGCGATCCATCTTGCGTAATCGCCGGGAGATTATTCTTAACTCTTAACTTGTTAATCTTAGTGGTTATTCCCGGAACAGCAGATTCTGCTTGTTCTGCCGTGATGACACGCTCATCAGGTGACGGGATCGCAGAGGCGAAGTCAATCATCCTGTCTCTGGATGGACGTGTAGGGCTGCCAATAGCTGAAGGCGTTTCCGCATAGTCTATAGTGTCAACAGCGTACTCAACGTCTGCCTGCTTGCGTAGGTCAGCGCTTGTCTTGTTGAGCGCAATCATTACATCCGTGGCTTTCATCGGGTCAGACATCAGCGGCCCAACTTGCAGACCATTTTGTTCCACGTAGAACTTCCCGCCGTCCTCTCTGCTGACAACAAAGGGTTCAGTGGTTGGAACGCCGCCCTCACCGCCATCGGTGTAGGGGGCTACAAGGTCTTGTTCGTTAAGTCGCTTGATTACCTCATTAGTAATCTCATCTGCGGATAAATCGGGATTGACCAGCGAAGTTGCCAGAGGATCAACAGGTGCAGGGGCTTGCGGCATTGGCCCCGGTTCTTGCTCTCGTGTTAACTGGGCAGCCTGCTGGTAGCGAGTTCGATCTAGCGCGTCTCGCTTCTGCTGCTCAACTTCAACCTCTTCGGGAGTCATCTCACCGATAGGCTTGGGTGCTTTAGCCTTGCGGCCACCCATAGGCATCTGAACAGCGCCAATCACAGCGTCAAAGAATGCACCAGCACCACCGCCCAGAGTGAAATCCTCTACAGCACTGTCGCCAATCTTTCGATTCTCGTCATAGATAGCCAGTGTGGATAGGTCTCTGGCAATGCCCTGACCGACTTCCTGCACACCTTCTGTGAGTCCCGAAGCCACCATTGACTGGATTCGCTGGGCCAACACGTTGTCTGTCTTCATAAAGCCTTTAGGTAGGCCTTTTATGATACGCGCAGGGATACCAAATCGCTCTAACTGGCCTAAGGCAACGTCTGCACCCTTGGAAGCTAATCGCTCATACGTGCTTAGTTCGTCGCCAGTTTCGGCCTCAAAACGCGCACGATCCATGCCACCCTCAGACACGGCTGGGCCTGTCATAGTGGCTAGCCTTGCTGCGGTTCCTGCTGCACCTCCCGGCAAAAATGCCGAGGCAACCATAGGCACCATTTCGCCAACAACACCACCAAGCTTAGGGAAATAGCTTTCGTCATAAGCGCTGTCATAACCCAGAGTGTCAGCCACGCCCTCACGGAACGAGGTATCAGCTTCGATCATGGCCTCATCGTCAATACCGGGAATAAGCTGACCTAAACCCGTTACTGTTGACACGGCACCAGTAGCCACACCGCCTAGCGCTCGCTTACCGAACTCGCCTATATTACCAAGCAGCGTGGTGTCATCACCAAGAAGGTCACCAAATACATCTGGTGTAGCTAAATTGTTATCTACAGCTATCCTAGCAAGTTCAGTTTGACTTATGTCATCAGGAACATCCGTGACCACAACGCCATTTGGAAGCGTAACATTCATTAGCTTTCCTTATTAACGAGCTAGACTTGAGAAAGATACAGTAGATGATTGCGGTGTGGCAGGGGCAGGAAGGTCTGCTGTATCTACATCCATAAATCCAGCATATTGCGTCACAAGGTCTCTGAAGATGTTTTGCACTGCTGCCGCTCTAGCGCCCTCTACATCACCAAACTGAGAGTCTGGAACGGCATCCAAGGCAAGCTTGGTCGCCATCTCAACAAGCTGACCTTTGCTAACCCTTTGGCCTTTCTCTATCTGAGCATCAAGCTGCCTCGTCAACAAGCCCAATCGACTAGCAAACTGGCTGTTTTGGGATGCAAGCTTTCTACTAAACTGCGACTCTTCAGCCTCCCGAGCCAAGTCTTCACGACCTGCCTTGTAAGACATAAGACGCTCTTGGATTGCCATATCTTTAGATCGTTGCTGGCCTTTTGATGCAGCCATCCCGGCAGCCGAGATTCCTTTTGACAAGTCACCTCCAGCAATACCTGCGCCCAACTGCATCAGCGCGTTGTTCATGGTGTCCTTCTTGGACTCGGCAATCAGATCGGACAGATCAAAGTCCTTAGCGCCAGATGTTGCGCCCTGTCGGGTTTGATCGGTCAGGCCTTGACGCTGAACGCCTTGACTCTGAACGCCTAGATCGCCAATCATTTCTTTTAAAGACTTGGCGCTTGCATCATTGGGCGTGGAGTCCTGTATAGCATTCGTGATCGCTGGGGCATCAGAATCACCTTGGGGCAAGCCTTGACGTCGCTGGGCGTCAACCGTAACCTCTTGCAGTTGATCCTCGTTACTAGAGTATCCAAAGATGTCATTAAGAGTTAACGGATCGCTTGTGTCGCCAGTAAAGAACTGATCTAGGGCGTTTGCTGGCCCTTGCGTAACTGCCTTTAGTCCTTCTATGGCTGGCGCATAACCCTGAGCTATCGTTGGAAAAACAGAAGCGGCGGTGCCTAATAGGCCTCTTCCAGCCTCTCCCACCGCAGCGCCAAACCCATCTTTGTTATAGACATCCCTAACGCTCTGCTCTGCGGCGGCGCTGACTTGTCCGAATGGGGTTTCTGCAATTCCCTGTTTGATGCTAGAACCAATACCGCCCATATCAGGCATGTCAGGCATGCTAGGAAGGCCAGCACTTATTTGTGATGCAGGATTTAGCGTGGGGATGTCTGGCATCCTGCCAGAAAAGTCAGGGGCGTCAGGCATGCTCATGTTGTCAAAACCCAATCCCGCTGGAGCTAACATGTTGTAATCAGGATTCTGCTCTCCTGCCATACTCACTAGTCGAGCATAAACTTCATCAAATGCTCTGCCTGTGGCTGCTGATATGGCCTGTGCTTTTGCTTTTATCGCTTCAGAAGCGCCAGCCAAAGCACCCTCTCCCGGCATACCAGTGAAACCGCCGGGAGCAAGCTTGATAATCCCGCCGCTGAACATCTGCTGCGGAGGTGGCATGGCACCAATACCTTGAGGCGGCATCTGTGGTGGCATACCCTGTGGTGGCATACCCTGTGGTGGCATCTGCGGAGGCATACCCTGCGGGGGCATTCCTTGAGGTGGCATCCCGCCTTGTGGAGGCATCCCGCCTTGTGGAGGCATTCCTTGTTGAGGCATA
>Ga0213865_10000827_pt1 | contig 20469 bp, 25 predicted proteins | sample PICome_6_FD_160100 | JGI IMG/M metagenome (GOLD analysis project Ga0213865, IMG submission 160100) | Coastal seawater microbial communities near Pivers Island, North Carolina, United States - PICO282 | ecosystem: Environmental > Aquatic > Marine > Coastal | place: USA: North Carolina...
ATTCCCAGTGAACACTAACCGATATCAAGGTAAACTTGAAATCAACAATGTGGGTGGTATGACTCAGTTGAACGGTAACAAGTATCTAATCAAACCAACCAGCACTACATCGTTTGAACTGTACACCGATTCAGATGGATCAGGTAACATTGATGAGGCAACAGGTGTTGACGGTACAGCATTCGGTGCTTACACATCGGGTGGTACAATCAAAGGGTTTACAGGTTCACGACTCACTTGGAATTTCTATGCGAAGACTCGTACAATACTGCACGACAATGTGAAGTTGATGATAACGATTAACTGGAAAGAGATTATCCAGTAATGGGATTTTTCACCACGGCTGCCTTTGGCAACTGGCAATTCTGGAGTGTATATGATCCAGCCAATGACCTTTTTGGTGATCAGAAGGTTGCATGGGACGGACTCAACAAAATTATCTACGTTGCTGAAGGTGTCACCAATCTTGACGTAAAAGAAGACATTTATTCTGCATGGAAAGAATGGGTAAGAGGTAATGTAGAAAGTCCAAACGGCGCGGCTTGGCCAAGAGCCATTTCAGCAATTGGTGGTGAGCCGCTCAACGATACACTGAACGTTGGTGCAACATTCTTCTTAGAAAACGGTTGGCGTATACAGCCTGCACCGAGTAAAGTTCCTTATATTTTGACGGTTGAAGGTAACATCTTCACACGAGAAGCGGGTGGTAACCCATTCTTGTTTGCTGAAGGTGTATCAGTCAACTTGACACGTTCAAACATTGTTGATCAGGTTGTTGCCACGTCAACATTGTCATCTGGTGATCGTGAAGCGATTGCCGCAGAAGTTTGGGGTACTGATCCGATTGGTTATACAACGGGCAGTGGCTCATATGGTGGTTTAGTGAAGAGCCTAGATAGTGACTTGGGCTCTGTCGAAACTAAGGTCGACAAGACATTAACTGTAGGTGAATTCTTAGCATTAAAATAGGAGTAAATTATGTTACCGGATGAAGAGCAAATACCTTATGATGAGGTTGATATGGGTGATACTGGTGTTGTTGCTGATGTAACAACAGATGATGTTGACGTTTCAACTAATCGTATCGACGATTTCATCAAAGCAATTGAAAAGCAAGACTTTACGTCTGCTGAAAAAGATTTTAACGACATGATTGGCGACCGTATGCAAGATGCGCTCGACCAAGCCAAGGTCAGTGTTGCATCTAAGATGTACAACGACGAAGAGCCTGAAGAGGTTGAAGAGCCTGAAGAGCCTGAAGAGTTAGAAGCGGAAGAGGAAGACGCCGCTTAAAAATCTTTTTTGTATAAATAATTCTTATGAAAACATTTTTACAACTGCGCGAAAAAAAAAGTTCAATGCCTCCTGGCGAACACGTGTTCGACAAGAAGGTGAACAAGCACACCGTTATGGTGCACAAAGATAAGCGTGGTTTCACGGTCTATATTGACGGTGATAAACTTGATACGTTTAAAAACCAGAAGCAGGCTGAGAAAGCAGGCATAGAGTTTGCAAAGGAATTCTAATGAAACTAATATCAGAATATACTGAGCAAGACATTCAATGCACTATTACCGAAGCAAAAGACGGTAAGGGCAAGACGTACACCATCGAAGGTGTATTCGCGCAGGCAGAACAAAAGAATAGAAACGGACGTGTTTACCCGAAAGCCATTATGGAGTCGGCAGTAAACAAGTACGTTCAAGAACAGGTTAGCACAAACAGAGCCGTGGGTGAACTGAATCATCCTGATGGTCCTACTGTGAACCTGGACAAAGTTTCACACCGCATTACTGATCTTCGTTTTGAAGGCAATAATGTGATGGGAAAGGCACAAATATTGGATACTCCTATGGGTCAGATCGTTAAGGGTCTACTCGAAGGCGGCGTTCAACTAGGCGTGTCAACTCGTGGTATGGGCAGTCTTGAGCAAAAAGATGGCGCAATGTATGTGAGAGATGATTTTCATCTCAACACTGTAGACATTGTACAAGATCCATCTGCACCTAATGCGTTTGTTAACGGCATTATGGAAGGTGTAGATTGGGTGTGGAATAATGGCGTCATTCAACCTCAAGCAATTGAAAAGATGGAGACTGAAATTAGAACCGCTCCACGTAAGCATCTCTACGAGACGCAGGTGCGTGAGTTTAAGAATTTCCTCTCGTTACTCAAAAACTAACTTTACAAGGAGTCAGACATGACTGATGAAAGAAATGTTGATCTCTCTGCTAATGAAGTTATGGAGGGAGCGCACGATATGAAAAACGCTGAAGCACAAAGCGTTGCGTCCGTAAGCAAGGCAGAAGACGGGGTGAAGACCTCACCCAAGCGAAAACTTGATAAAGACGGCAAAGATGAGCCAGCGCCTCAGGGCAATGGCACTAAGTCGAAGGCAGCAATGGTTAACGCTGGTTACAAGGCTATGCACTCAATGAAGAAAGAAGATCTTGAAAGTCTTCTTGATGCGTTGGGCGTAGAAGAGATTGTCGAAGAAGAAGTTGCAGAAGACGCAACTTACGACTTCAGCGAAGATCTCAACGCACTGGTAGAAAGCGAAGCCACTTTGTCAGATGAGTTCAAAGCGAAGTCTGCAATCATTTTCGAAACTGCCATTAACTCTAAAATCTCTTCAGAAGTAGAGCGTTTAGAGAATGAATATCAATCGCGACTGGATGAAGAACTCGACTCAACTCGATCTGATTTAGTTGAAAAGGTTGATTCATACCTCAACTACGTAGTTGAACAGTGGATGGAAGAAAACAAACTCGCTGTAGAGCAAGGCCTCCGCACTGAGATCGCTGAAGGTTTCATGAACTCGTTGAAAGACCTGTTCGTTGAATCTTACATCGATGTTCCAGAAACTAAGGTAGACCTAGTTGATGAACTGGCTGAATCTGTTGAGACTCTCGAAGAGAAACTCAACGAGCAGACCGGTGCTGTAATTGAAATGACTAAGAAGTTGGAAGCCTATCAGCGTGATTCAGTAATTGCTGAAATGTCACGTGACATGGCTGCCACAGAAGTCGAAAAACTTAAGTCATTAGTAGAGTCTCTTGATTTCGAAGACGAAGACACTTTCGCTTCTAAAGTTAAGACTGTAAAAGAGTCTTACTTCAAGAAGGGATCTGTTGAAGCACAAGAAATCGTAGAAGATGTCGCTGATGACACATGGGTAGACGAAACGCAAGAAGTTAACTCTGCAATGTCTGCTTACCTTAACGCAATCAAGAAAACCTCTAAATAAGGAGACTCTCAATGGAAGTACAATCATACGACCAATTAGTAGAGAAGTGGTCTCCCGTACTGAACGAAGAATCAGCCGGCACTATCGCTGATAACCATCGTCGTGCAGTAACGGCTGCCGTTCTCGAAAACCAAGAAAAAGCATTTCGTGAGCAAGAAGGCCTCTACGAAACTGCGGCTAACTCAAACTCAGGTGTAACTGGCTTTACTTCAGCCGCTTCACCCGGTGCTAACTGGAACCCAGTACTGATCGCTCTTGTACGTCGAGCAATGCCTAACTTGATGGCATATGACGTATGTGGTGTTCAGCCAATGAATGGTCCTACTGGCTTGATCTTTGCAATGCGTTCACGCTACAAGACTGGCAACGCTGGTGCTGGAGCCGCTGACACTGAAGCATTGTTCAACGAAGCAATCACTGCTTACTCTGGTGACTCTGCAACTGATGCGGCTGCCGGTGATCAAGCAACTCGTGGTCCTTCAGGTTTGGTTGGCGCTGTAGACAATCCTGTCTCTGCTGACTCAAACATTCAAGACTCAGGCACTCTCTATTCGCCAGTAGTTAACGGCGGTATGTCAACTGCTACTGCTGAAGGTCTCGGAACTGACGGTGGAAATTCTTTCCACGAAATGGGCTTCACCATCGAGAAGGCTACTGTAACTGCTAAGAGCCGCGCTCTGAAAGCAGAGTACACTCTCGAACTCGCACAAGACTTGAAGGCTATTCACGGCCTTGACGCTGAGACTGAGTTGGCAAACATTCTGTCAACTGAAATCTTGGCTGAAATCAACCGTGAAGTGATCCGTACGATCAACGCTCAGGCGAAGATTGGTTCACAGCAAACTGGTCTCCAAGTTCGCGGTATCTTCGACCTTGCTACTGATGCAGACGGTCGTTGGTCAGTTGAGAAGTTCAAGGGTCTGTTAGTACAGATCGAGCGTGAGTGTAACGTCATCGCTAAAGAAACTCGTCGTGGTAAGGGTAACATCATCATCTGTTCATCAGATGTTGCAACTGCTCTGACTGCCGCTGGTATGCTTGACTACGCACCTGCACTCAACACTTCGTTGAACGTAGACGACACTGGTAACACCTTCGCTGGTGTACTGAACGGTCGTACTCGCGTATACATCGACCCATATGCGGTTGGTGACTACGTAACTGTAGGCTACAAGGGTACTAACCCTTATGACGCTGGTGTATTCTATTGCCCATACGTACCTCTGCAAATGGTACGTGCAGTTGGGGAAGAGGACTTCCAGCCACGGATCGGTTTCAAGACTCGCTATGGAATGGTATCAAACCCATTCGTTGATGTTGATAACATGAACGCTCGCGATGGTCTTGCTACTGACCGCACTAACCAATACTACCGTATCTTCCGCGTCGATAACATCCTCGCTTAATAATAAGAACGATAGTGGTACTAATTGGGCACCTTCGGGTGCCCTTTTTTTTGGTCTAATGTTACAGTTTTGTTAAGATTGAGTAAAGAAAGTGTATATATACCTTAACACGTTGTGAAACGTAAGGAGAAAATACACATGACTAAACTCACCCTCGTCGTGATGACGATACTATTCAGTACGGTTGCAATGGCCGATGAATTCAAAATAAAATTTAAAGAAAACCAACAAATCATTCAAATCAGAGACGATCAATATCAGTGGATGCTGGATGTTGACTGCAATAGGCGTCTCAAAGAAGCCGAAGAAACCGATGTGAGCGTAAGCAAAAACCGCGTTACTATCGGCAAAAAAATCAAAGTAAAGCAAGGTAAGAAAGAAAGCACCTGTGAAATAAAACAGTTGGCTATTACTTCTATTTGGTAAAGAAGATCGGTCATGTATAAATAACTACATGACCGACTTTACTTGCGACACTAATTACCTTCAGCCTACGGGATTCAAGATAGTAATCTCGAAGGAAAACTATCCGTATCTGACATTCTTTGCTCAGTCCATACAACATCCTGCGCTTGAAATAGAAGCGAGTGAGATAGGCTATAAGCGACTCGCTAACATACCGTTTACTGGCTCAGCCATCACAAACGGTTCAGTGGTGATGGATGCACTACTTGATGAAGACATGAATCTGTATGGTGAAGTATACAACTGGATGCAACGCATGGTAGATGAGAAGCACCAGTTGAATACAGGCATTGCCTTGGGTGATCGCGTTGATGCTGACTACCAAGATATTCGTATCGAGATACTGACATCATCAAACAACTCTAACCGCGTTATCAAATACGTTAACGCTTTTCCTATATCGCTGGGTGATATCAACCTAGGCGCAACCAACGAAGAAACTTACATCTCGGTACCGATCACATTTAGATTTGATTATTTCGAATTTATATGATATAATTGTTTTATTTGAATCGGGTATATTATGCTAGAAAAAATTCTTGAAGAGTGGAAGAAAGACGCTCACATCGATCCTACTAACATCGACGAAGCCTCGCGACTCACGCCTGAGTTACACGCGAAGTATTTGTCTATGCTATCACAAACAAAACTAAAACTCAAGCAGGCCGAGTTCAAGCAAAAAGAACTCATGAAGCACAAGTGGCTGTGGTACAACGGCAAACTCTCGCAAGAAGAAGTTGAAGAACTCGGCTGGGAGCCTGACCCGTTCAACGGGTTGAAGATTCTCAAGGGCGAAATGGAGCACTATGTCGAGGCTGACCCAGAACTGGTCGAGTCAGAAGCCAAGATTGAGTATCTTAAAACTACTATAGATACACTGAAAGAAATTGTCGAGAACATAAAGTGGCGACACCAGACCATCGGCAATATCATCCGATGGAAGCAATTCGAGGCAGGTTTTTGAGAACTTTACTGATCAGCGATGTTCATATCGGATTTAAGTTTTCGAGAGCCGCTGATGCAGTCAAGGTATTAGAGACTGAAAAGTTCGATAGACTTATTATGGTTGGTGATATATTCGACATACAGAACATGATGCGTCGACCATACTGGGACGAACACCATACAAAGTTTCTCAAGAAAGTTTTGAAGATTGCGAAAAACAAAAAGGTGATCTATGTTATTGGCAATCACGATTACCCTTTGTATTATATGCAAGAGTACACGAACAAACTAGCAGGCATAGAATTCTGCCGTGAATACCGATATGAATCTGGCGATAAAAAAATACTGTGTATACATGGTGACCAGTTCGATTCGTTGTCACGCAAGTGGCAGGTAGTCGGCGATTTCTTTTATAACTTGCTCTTGCATATCAACAGTCTTGTTGTTTATGTGAGATCGTTATTTGGACTAGAGTATTGGTCACTGAGCAAGTGGTGTAAAAACAAGGTCAAAAACACAATCAACAAAGCCTTCTCGATAGAAGATAAGTTGAGAAAACTGCCCGATGATGTCGTTGTTTATGGGCACACACACATGCCTTATGTAACCGATGATCTAGTGAACACAGGCACGTTTGTGGAAATTGCTACATATGTAATTGAAGAAAACGGAAAGTTTGAGTTAAATGAACGATAAAGAATTAGAAGAGTTGGTCAACAAGCACCCTCTTCTTATGAACGCAGTATTTCCTTGTGTCATTATCGCCACCGCTATGATCACAATGTTTGGTGCGATGAGTTTGATTCAGTGGATGTTATAACACTCAAGATGAAAGACTACTCGATGCTTCGTATTCTCGAAGCGGAGCCGGGTGTCATACAGGAATTAAGCGAGCATTTTACGTTCGAGGTTCCTGGAGCAAAGTTCATGCCTGCGGTGAAACAGCGCCGGTGGGATGGCAAGATACGATTGCTTAATCGAACGAATGGCGAGATCAACGCTGGGCTCTACTGGGCAATAAAAGAGTGGGCGATGAGCCGCGGTATCGGTATCAAGGTCGAAGACGGACCCTACGGTTATCCCTACGAACAAAATCAGATTGAGCATCTTAAACTCACTAATTGGATTAAAAATTTAGGCGTGCCATTCGAGGCTCGCGACTATCAGTATGATGCTGTCACACACGCCATACAGAACAAACGGTGTGTATTGATCTCACCAACTGGCAGTGGTAAATCATTCATTATCTATATGTTGATGCGTTGGTATATAGAGAACCACGATAAAAAAGTTCTTCTGATTGTACCAACGACATCGCTGGTTGAACAGATGCACAAAGACTTCTCTGAGTATGGCTATGACGCGGACAAGTTTTGTCACAAAATTTATAGTGGTAAAGACAAACAAACTGACAAGCGAATCATTATTACGACTTGGCAAAGCATATATAAATTAGCACCAAAATGGTTCGAAGACTTCGGCTGCATTTTCGGTGATGAAGTGCACGGCTTCAAATCGAAGTCGCTCTCAAGTATCATGAATAAATCTCTACACGCACAGTATAGATTCGGTACTACAGGCACACTCGACGGATCTCAGGTACATAAACTTGTACTTGAGGGTTTGTTCGGTCCTGTAAAACGTGTGACGACCACTTCAGAACTGCAAGAAAAGAACCAGTTGGCTAAACTTAACATAGACATACTGCAACTGACATATGGAAAAAACGAAAAATTACCACTCAAAGACTGCACGTACCAGGAAGAAATTGACTTCTTGGTATCACACAACAAGCGTAATAACTTTATACGTAACCTCGCTTTGTCTCTTAACGGTAATACTCTCATTCTCTTCAACCTTGTAGAGCGGCACGGCAAAGTACTACGAGACTTGCTTGAAGAGAAGATCAGTGAAGATCGAAAACTTTTTTACGTATCAGGAGAAGTAAAAACAGATGACCGAGAAGCAATCAGAAAAATCGTCGAGACTCAGGAATCAGCCATCGTTTTGGCTAGCCTCGGCACTTTTAGTACTGGCATTAACATCAGGAATATACACAACATTATATTTGCCTCACCATCTAAAAGCCAGATACGAGTTCTGCAATCAATTGGAAGAGGGCTCAGACTGTCTGATGATGGACGCGACACTAAACTATATGATGTAGCCGACGATCTAAGAACGGGCAAAGTACCGAACTTCACTCTTCGCCACAGCGCCGAAAGGATAAAGATATATAAATCAGAAGCGTTTCCTTTTCGTGTAACTGAGGTATCACTCGATGGATAAACATTTGGCCCAAATGAGATTGAGTAACGGCAGTGAGATTGTCGCTGAAATTATCGAATGGCCGGGCGAAGGTGAAAATCAAATAATCTGCCGAAACTGTATGTGTATCATTGGTTACGAATATGATGATGGACAACGAGGCTTTGCGTTTAAGCCTTGGGTGAATTTTTTAGATGATGAAACAGATATGATTTTAATTAATTCTGATCACGTGATTGCCATGAACAAACCAACTGAGTATCTAGTACAGCAATGGAATGTTTCTGTTGTTGAGATGCTTTCACAATGGCAAGAAAGAAATTCTGCTTTTGAACTTGAAAAAGCAAAAGGCTTAGAACGCCTTGCAAAAGCCTTATCTGAAATTACTGGTAGAGATTTAGATGAAATTGCTGATGAACTCGAAGTACCAGACAATGTAATACCATTTCCTAAACCAGACGACACTGTACATTAATTGGATATTCATCTCTTGGCTACAGTGGCCTTTAGGGTAGCAACTTTATTCTAAGTTGGCAACCACTTGTATTAAATTATTTTTTTGCTATACTATGTAAAAATTTGAGGTGCATTATGGAAAAGAAAGACAAGCCACATTACGTCAACAACGCCGAGTTCTCTCAGGCGGTGGTCGACTACGTTACAATCGCACGTGCCGCTAAAGCCGCCGGCGATCCGAAGCCGATGATTCCCGATTACATCGCTTCGTGTTTTCTTAAGATCTGTGAAGGGCTGAGTCACAAGGCTAACTTCGTTCGCTATACCTACCGTGAGGAGATGCTCATGGACGCAGTGGAGAACTGCCTGAAGGCGATTGAGAACTACAACCTAGAGACGGCGACTCGAACCGGCAAGCCGAATGCATTTGCATATTTCACACAGATTGCCTGGTACGCATTTTTGCGTAGAATAGAAAAAGAGAAGAAACAGCAAGATATCAAACTCAAGTATCTTACTGAATCTGGGCTCGAACTATTAGTTGCGGAAGAGATCGATAACAATCAAGCCTCGCGACAGACTCAAGCGTTTGTAGATGAGTTGCGAGAGCGTATCGATCTGGTGAAACACCAAGACTCGGCTGTAAAAGATTACACCAAGGCTCAAAAGCAACCTCGCAAGAAGAGAACGCGACAAGTGGACTCAGATCTAACGGAGCATTTTGCAGAATGAAAATCGCCATACTGAACGACACGCATTGCGGTGTCCGAAACTCTTCTGAGATCTTGATGGATTATCAAGAGAAGTTTTATCGTGATGTTTTCTTTCCATATCTTGAAGAGCATGGCATCAAAAAGATACTGCACCTGGGTGACTACTATGAAAACCGTACTTCGATTAATTTCAAAGCACTCAACCACAATCGTCGCATTTTTCTTGATGTACTTCGTGACCGCGGCATTCACATGGATATCATTCCTGGCAATCACGATGTTTACTACAAAAATACTAACAAACTGAATGCTTTGAAAGAATTGCTTGGGCATTACATGGGCGAAGTTCGTATCATTGAAGAGCCACAGGTGGTGAACTACGACGGTATGGATATGCTGTTGCTACCTTGGATCAATGACGAAAACGAGGACAAGATTCGTTATGTTATTAACACTTGCAAGGCTGACATTTGTGGTGCGCACCTCGAACTCAGTGGCTTTGAGATGCAGAAAGGCATCGAATGCACGAACGGGCAAGATGCGTCTTGGTTCCGTAAATTTGACATGGTCTTATCAGGGCACTTCCACACCAAGAGCCAGAAAGATAACATTCACTATCTCGGCAGCCAAATGGAATTCTTCTGGTCAGACTGTCAAGACCGGAAGTATTTTCATGTCCTTGATACAGAGACGCGAGAACTCGAAGCCGTTGCCAACCCAGTTACGCTCTTCGAGAAACTCTACTATGATGACACGCAAGACAACTTTGCCACAAAGAATCTGGCATACCTTGATGAGAAGTTTGTCAAGGTCATTGTGGTCAACAAGTCGAAGCCGATAGAGTTTGAGAAGTTTATTGACCGTGTGAACAATCGTAAGATTCACGGGCTTCAGATTGCAGAGAACTTTCAAGACTTTGCGGGTGCTCAGGTGCAAGATGAAGACGTGGTGGTTGACAGTACTGACAATTTACTGTATAGTTATATCGATGCTGTAGATACAGATCTAGACAAAGAGCGAATCAAATCTAAGGTTCGCGAACTCATGGTAGAGGCACAGACGCTAGAAATCGCATGATCGTATTTGAAAAACTTCGTTATAAGAACTTTCTCTCAACCGGTGATAGTTTCACCGAAATCGACCTAACCAACACCTCATCAACATTGGTCGTAGGGCAGAACGGTGCGGGTAAGTCCACAATGCTTGACGCATTGTCCTTTGCCTTGTTTGGCAAGGCGCACCGTAATGTCAACAAGCCACAGTTGGTCAACTCAGTCAACAACAAAGACTGTGTGGTTGAGATCGAGTTCATTGCTCTGGGCAATTCGTACAAGATCGTTCGCGGTCTGAAACCGAATCGCTTCGAGATCTGGCAGTCTGGCACCATGATTAATCAAGACAGTCATGCCAAAGAGTATCAGAAGATACTCGAACAAAATATTTTAAAACTCAATCACAAATCGTTTCACCAGATTGTTGTACTGGGCAGTTCATCGTTCATACCGTTCATGCAACTATCCGCTGGTGCTAGACGTGAGGTGATTGAAGACCTACTTGACATCAATGTATTCTCGAAGATGAACGCTTTGCTTAAATCCAAAGACTCACATCTGAAAGATGACCTGTGGAATAATGATTCGAAACTAGAAATCGTGAAGACGAAGATCGAGTCATTGGCATCTTACATTGATGAATTAGAAAAAATCTCCGAATCGGCTAAACGTGAAAAAGAGTCTGAACTCAAAGAGTCGCAAGCGGAGTTGGCCCGCCTAGAGAACCTACTTGATGAAAGTATCGCTGAACAGTTCGCTGAACTCGAAGCGGAACTAGATAAGGTAGGCAAGAAAAAATCTGAACTAGAGAAGTATCAGTTTCAGTTTGATTCTAAGATTAAGAAGTTCAAGAAGGACGTTAAGTTCTATGAGGATAACGACCAGTGTCCCACTTGTGATCAAGAGATCACCGCTGATACCAAAGATCAAAAAATCAGTGAGAGCAACAAATCAAGAGAAGAAATCGAAGCCGCCGGTGTCGAACTCTCAAAACAACTGGATAGTTTAACGAAGGTCATTGATGATGTCCAAGCAAGATATCTCGAATCAAACACACACGTCACCAACCAAGAAACCTATCGAACGAGCATCGTATCAATCAACAAAAAAATTCGTTCTCTACACAGTGATATTGCCAGATGCGAAGAAGGTTCATCTAGTGTGCACGCCGCAAAATCTGATCTGGAATCTGAGAAGGATCGCCGTGACTCACTCTCTACCAAAAGACTCTCATTGCTTGAAGAGAAAGAATACAATAGCGTTATTGCCGAGTTACTCAAAGACACAGGAATTAAAACAAAAATTATTAAGCAATACCTCCCGGTCATCAACCAACTGACCAATCAGTATTTGCAAGTACTCGACTTCTACGTCTCTTTTGATCTAGATGAGACCTTCAACGAAACGATTCGCTCACGTCACCGTGATGCCTTCTCGTATGATTCGTTCAGTGAGGGTGAGAAACAGCGTATCGACCTGGCTCTGCTATTTACATGGCGTCAGGTGGCTAAGATGAAGAATTCTGTAGCAACAAATCTACTCGTGCTTGATGAGACTTTCGACTCAAGCCTCGACGCAGATGGTGTAGAAAATCTGTTAAAGATTCTCGACACACTTGACAATGACACAAATGTGTTTATAATATCCCATAAAGGTGAACTGCTAGACAACAAGTTTGATCGTAAGATCGAATTCGTCAAGCACAAAAATTTCTCAAAAATTGCGTAAGGTAATATTATGGAACTAACTGAACAAACGCTTGACGTGTTGAAGAACTATGCAAGCATCAACTCAAACATTGTGATCGCTGAGGGCAATGTTGTGAAGACTGTATCAGAGGCGAAGAACGTGCTGTCATCTTCAACTCTTGATGTTGATTTTCCTTGCACATTTGGTCTTTATGATCTGAATGAGTTTCTGAGTACACTGAGTCTTGTTGACCAGCCACGTGTAAAGTTTGATGATAACTTTCTCACGATCTCTGATCAAAGCAATCGCTCTCGTGTGCGTTACTACTATAGTGACCCACAGAACTTGACATCGCCTTCAAAAGATATTATTATGCCTGAGGCTGAAGTTAAGTTTACGCTTGATCGTTCTACGCTTGGTCGTATCAAGCGAGCCGCATCGGTGCTTGGGCACAGTGAATTGTCTGTGTCATGCACCAACGGAAGCATTGTTTTATCTGTTATAGATAACAACGACAAAACGTCAAACGCATTCTCAATTGATGTTGATGGCACTTTTGTTGATGAGAACTTTGATTTCATTTTCAACATCTCTAATCTCAAGATGATTGATGGTGACTATGATGTTGAAATCTCTTCTAAGTTAATTTCACACTTTGTGAATAAAGAATCTGGTATTGAATACTGGGTAGCCCTTGAAAAAACAAGTACGTATGGAGCGTAATATGAATGTAGATGAAGAATTTGTAGATTTGGCTAACCGAGTTTGCCGTAGCACAGTAGCAGTTATTGACACTGTGTGTGGTCGAGGTGGTTTCCGTGGCGAAGAACTTGCTACGATTGGTCAACTACGTGATCAAGCGATTGGTCTCATTCAAATGATTGAGACTGCACAATCTGAAGCAGATGAGCCGGCTGCTGAAGAGTAATGACTTTGCGGGATTGAATAGACAGACGATGGCTTCCCGTCATCGTGAGAAGTGCAATGCTTCTATCCCGCTCCAATATGCGAAGGTACGATAGAGTAGGCAATGGGTTCCCCCCTATTGTGGGCTGGGCGGTTCGGTCACTTCGCTCCAATTTTATATTATGAGGCATGTGAATGAGAGAAGAATTTCTCTGGGTCGAGAAGTATCGACCGAAAACGGTAAGTGAGTGTATTCTACCTGAGTCACTCAAAGAAACTTTTCAGAAGATTGTTGATGGTGGTGAACTACCAAACATGTTGCTCACCGGTACAGCCGGCTTAGGCAAGACTACGGTCGCCAAGGCGCTCTGTAATGAATTGGGTTATGACCACATTCTTATCAACGGTTCTGAAGAGGGCAACATCGATACGTTGCGAGGCAAAATCAAACGCTTTGCATCTACGGTGTCGCTGACTGGCGGCCTCAAGGTCGTCATACTTGATGAGGCAGATTATCTGAATCCTCAATCGACACAGCCTGCACTACGTGGGTTTATCGAAGAGTTTTCAGATAACTGCCGATTCATTTTAACCTGCAACTTCAAGAATCGTATCATTGAGCCGCTACACTCACGTTGCGGTGTCTACGAGTTCAACACCTCGAAGAAAGATATGGCTAAACTGTGCGAGCAATTTCTGCATCGAATTCAGTTTGTCATGTCAGAAGAAAATCAGGTTGTTGACGTAAAGGGTACTGCTGAACTTATCATGCGGTATGCTCCTGACTGGCGCCGTGTGCTGAACGAACTTCAGCGAGCCGCTATCGGTGGTACACCTATCTCGACCAGTGTCGGTGCTGACAACTATGATGTACTGTACACCAGTCTCAAAGAGAAAGACTTCAAGAAGATGCGATCATGGGTCGCGAATAACCAAGATGTTGATGTGTCGGTTGTATTTCGTAATATCTACGACAATATGTACGACCGTGTTCAACAGCAAAGTATACCGCAACTCGTGTTGATTCTTGCTGACTATCAGTATAAGAATGCCTTTGTGGCTGATCACGAACTCAATGTTGTCGCCTGCATGACTGAGATCATGGCGAATGTGGAGTTTGTGTGAATCCGTTTGACTTTGTAACAGCGATCAACTATTCGAAAGAACGCTTGGTTGTCGATGATGAGACAGAGAAGGGTTACGCACCCTTCTTGACCAATCGGTCTCTGTCTTATTTTAGTGACACGGTTCACATTGCCAATGCAATGAATGAACATCACCACCTTGACAGCAAGTTACAGTTTGACTTTCTTATAAATATTGTAAGAAAGAGGAGACGATTTTCGAAATGGATTAAACCGGAGGTCGTTGATGATTTGGAAGCGGTAAAAGAGTATTATGATTATAGTAATGAGAAGGCTCGCGTTGCACTCTCAATACTCTCCACCGACCAAGTAGCAAGCATTAAGCAAAGGATTTCTAAAGGTGGAAAGCAATAATAAAATATGGTCGCCTAACGATATGTTGGAGGTTACACTTCACGAACCCGATGATTTTCTGAAGGTTCGTGAAACTCTAACACGTATCGGCGTAGCGTCACGCAAAGAAAACAAACTGTTTCAGTCTTGTCACATCTTGCACAAGCAAGGGCGATACTTTATCGTTCATTTCAAAGAGTTGTTCCTGCTTGATGGCAAGAAGTCGAACCTTGAAGAGAATGATATACTCAGACGCAACACTATCGCAACACTGCTATCAGACTGGGGTCTTGTACAGATTGTAGATCGTGCGCAGGTGGCTGACTGCGCACCTATTCGTCAAATCAAAATTATTTCTCACAAAGACAAGCATATGTGGGAACTCTGCCCGAAGTACAATATCGGAAATAAATGAAGTTTGACCCATATTATGTTTCCACCAAGAAGCCTTGGTTTGGAAAAGTGAGCATCGATACAGACTGGAACCGTGAGATGAAATTTCTAGACTCTCACCCTTCTGACTGTATCGATACCAATGAAGAAAAGGTCCGTATCTATCTCAACTCTTGTCTCAAGAGAGCAAGCCTATCACCATGGGCAAAAGACATTGGCGCAGATATGCGTAAGTTCTTTCATCAGAATCCTATCACGCTCATCAAGTTCTATAGTTTCGGTTATGACGGGCAATCTTACCCATGGCACAAAGATAAGATGGATGTCTTTCTTGTGCAAGGCATTGGTCGTGCTAAGATACGTGTAGAGAATACCTATACCGAGAATGCAGCCATAGATTTTCTACCAGGCGATTGTGTTTTCATACCACGTGGCACACACCACGAAATCGCACCTCAAGAGAGTCGAGTCACATATTCATTTGGTGTTGAACACGAGCCAGACCCAGCAACCTATATTGCCATTTAAACTAAACTTTGTTATATATATTATCGACTGTGCGGAATGGTCCGGCAGTTAGACAACAATCTCGCTTTAAGCAAAGGAGACTATAATGGTTACAACAAGAAGTAAAGTGTTTACATTTCCCCATTCTCGATTTATTGGTTTCGACCATGTGTGGGACGAGATAGAAAAGGTAACAGCATTGGGTGCTAACGAGAAGGGTTTTCCTCGTCACAATATTGTAAAGTATAGTGATACGGAATATGCCATCGAACTTGCACTTGGCGGTTACGAACGGGCTGATTTAGACATCGAAACAAAACCCGGCGTGTTAATCGTTCGCGGTACACCCGCAGAAGACACAAAAGAATACTTGCACAAAGGGATTACTACAAAGAAATTTGTAGAAACGTTTCGACTCGCTGACCACGTTGTCGTTGATGGAGCAGGCTTCGTCAACGGTCTACTCGTGATTAATCTCAGAGTAGAGTTGCCCGAAGAACAGCGTCCGAGAAAAATTGATATTCAAATCTAAACTTCTCAAAAAGGACAAGTTCATGTTAGTAAAAGAAGAAATCTTTAACGCCTGTAGTGGCGTTGTGTTAGCCGGCATTGTTGCTGGTAGTGCTTTGGTCGGCGGTAACGCTCACGCAAACGAAGTGAGTGAAGTCGCACAACTCAACGAAGATGGTAAGTACTGTGCACGAGTAGAGATTGCCTATCCAGGCATCGGTACTCAGAAGCGCACTAAGTGCCGCACTATCGCTGAGTGGAAAGATAAAGGCTACGTTGTGACTCATGCCGAGACACAGGAGGTGCTCTAAGTTCAACTGGAGCACACTGCTTGAAAGCGTTGAATTGATTGCGACTTTCGCCTTTGTCATAGGCATCGGCCCAGTCTTAGTCATGGCAATGCTTGTAGCATAAGGTTTCCCGACCGTTCCTTCAATAAAAACGGTCGACCAATTTTATGAGGGCGTATGTCAAAAGTTAAAGGCATTGTACAAGTTGATCTGAATAACGACCTCGCAATGAGATACCTTGAAGTATCTCTCCGATCATTTGAGTGTGTGTCTGATATTTTCGAAATAGAAATCGAACAATGTGTAACACCAGACACACTGCTTGATGAACTCAAAGATGTACCATTACACACCTATCAGCGCCGTTCACCCATGGAACTGGCAGCCATGCACACTCACTACAGAAACGCAAAGCGTATGAGCGAAGGGCAAAAGTTCTGGGCTATGGAGCATGATGCATATCTGCGCAACGAGGAGGTGTTTCGTATGTTAATGTCGAAATGGCACACTTTTCCTTGTGCAGAGATAGGCACGTCGAATGAGTTCTATACGATGTGGCCTGAAGTCGCAAAGATATTCTGCGCTATGGTCAAAGATGCGCCTGAGAAAGGACCGCTATCAGTTCTCCGTATCGCCACTGATAAATGGTGTAATAACGTAAAACACGACAAGAGAACAATTTACTGGCCTGCTGATCGAAGAATCGATGAACGCTGGTGTAATGTGACAGGTGTTGACTATCGTGCACTCTCTGCCGCTCGTGACCCAAATGTGATGATACACTCACCAATCACGCAACTCGCGGATGAGAAATATGGTGGCACAGTAAATGATCGTAAGCATGGGCAGAAACTTAAGAGTCTACACCCAGACTTTCACTGGGTTGACCTCGATCCATAATTTGCTATACTATTCGTTATGAAATTTTATACCTCTGTATCTCGAAAGGGCAACGACATTCTCTATCGTGGCTATGAAAACGGCCAGCGTGTAGAGAAGAAGATGCGCTACTCTCCAACCCTGTTCGAACTCTATCACGGCAAGGAAGATCCTGGCTATCGCGGGCTGTACGGCGAAAAACTGATGCCTGTATATTTTGATACCATGCGAGAAGCGGGTGATCATATCAAAGCCTACGAAGGCGTGAAGGGCAAGCCTATTCACGGGCAGACAAACTTCGTGCTTCAGTTCCTCTCATCGTATTTTCCTGCTGACATGAACTTCGACCGTGATGCGGTCAAAGTTGCAACTGTCGATATCGAGGTTGCCTCTGATCAAGGCTTTCCTCTACCCGAAGAAGCGAAGCACCCGGTTATCTCGATTGCTATTCGAACTAATCATACCAAGAAGTACACTGTATTCGGGCTTGATGACTTCGATGTAGAAAAATCTGACTACGATGTAGACTACTTCAAGATGACCGATGAGGCAGCCTTGCTCAAGGCATTTCTTGAGTGGTGGGACTACGAACGGCCCGACATCATCACTGGTTGGAATTCTTATCTGTTCGATATGCCGTACATGATCAATCGTACGGCTAAAATTCTTGGTCCCGAATCAGTCAAGCGGTACTCACCGTGGGGGCTTATACGTGAACGAAACTTCACTGCATTCGGACGTACACAACAAGCCTACGAGATTGAAGGCGTTGTGCAACTTGACTATTATGATCTCTTCAAGAAATTTACCTGGAATACTTATGGGCAACAAGAATCTTATAAACTTGACCACATTGCCAACGTGGTTCTTGGCGAACGAAAACTTTCTTATGATGAGCATGGGAATCTGTACACTCTTTATCGAGAGGATCATCAAAAGTTTATCGAGTACAACTTACGAGACGTTGACCTCGTAGAAAGACTCGAAGAGAAACTTGGCATTATCACGCTGGTCATGACGATGGCATACGGCGCTCACTCGCGACTCGAAGATGCCCTAGGCACTACTGCGATCTGGGACGCCACGATCTACAATGAATTGCTACCCAACAAGATTGTGATACCGCCTAAGCCTATCATACCCGAAGCGGCACCCAAGATCGAAGGCGGCTATGTGAAACCACCTGTAGTCGGCTCTCATGACTGGGTGACCTCTTTCGATCTGAACTCTCTGTACCCGAATATTCTTGTGCAGTACAATATCTCGCCTGAGACTCTTGACCTCTCTGACAACCAAGATGTCTGTCTCGCCGCAAACGGTACAAGATATCGAAAAGATTTTGAAGGCATTATCCCTCGTGTGATTCGAAAGTTCTATGACCGTCGAGTCGGCATCAAGAAGCGAATGATCGAAGCGAAGCAAGAGAACGAGAAAAATTCTTCTCGCAAACTTGAGATGGAGATTGATCAACTCGACACTGAGCAAACAGGTATCAAGATTCTGATGAACTCTCTGTACGGCGCTCTCGCGAACAGATACTTCCGCTATCACGATCAGCGAGTTGCTGAGGCTGTGACTCTCTCGGGTCAACGAGCGATCAAGACCGCAGAGGCAGCCGTGAATGCGGAGATGCAAGAGATTCTCGGTACGAAAGAAGATTATGTCATTGCGATTGACACCGACTCTGTGTATATCAATATGTCATCGCTTGTCAATCTACATAAGCCTGCTAACCCGGTAAACTTTCTCGATAAAGTCTGCGAGCATTTCGAGGCCAAGATTGCAGATGCTTATCATGATCTTGCGACAGAGACCAATGCCTATGTTGACCGCATGGTGATGAAACGAGAGGTCATCGCAGACCGTGCTATCTGGATGGCAAAGAAGCGATACATCATGAACGTGTGGGACTCTGAGAAGGTTCGGTACGCCGAGCCAAAACTCAAGATGATGGGCATCGAAGCCGTCAAGTCATCGACGCCACAGATCGTGCGCGAGAAGTTCAAAGAGATCTTCAAGGTGATCATCGAAGGCACCGAGGCTGACACGCAAGAATTCATTCGAGAGTTCAAGCGAGTGTTCTGTGTGTTGCCGCCCGAAGACATTGCTTTCCCTCGTGGCGTATCTGAGATCACCAAGTTCTCTGACCGTCAGACAATCTACGGCAAGGGCACACCGATTCACGTGCGAGGCGCCTTACTTTATAATCACTATATAAAGAAGTACGGGCTTGAAGATCGCTACGAGAAGATTCAGAACGGCGAGAAAATCAAGTTCATGTACTTGAAGGTTCCGAATAAGATTCGTGAGAACGTTGTGAGTTTTCCTACAACCCTGCCTCGTGAGTTTGATCTACATTCGGCTGTTGATTACGAGAAGCAGTTCGCTAAGACCTTTGTTGATCCGCTAGAGCCGATTCTCGATGCTGTTGGCTGGGTCGCAGAGCCGCGAGCGACACTTGAGGATTTCTTTGGCTAATGTGTTCAGTTGATGGCTTCACTGGCAAACACCCATTCACAATAGAGCAGTTCGCGGCCTTCAATCAAGACCGAGGTCCTGATGGCACTCGCTACTGGTGTGATGATAATGTTTCGATAGCACATTCACTGCTGGCGATTCAAGATAATCCTGATGCGGTACAGCAACCTGTAGAAAGAGCGGGCAAAGTCTTGTCTTACAATGGTGAGATCTATGGGCTAGACGGTTTTGATACCGATCACCTTATGAACATCTTGTGTGAAGGTGATTGGGCGAGACTGAAGTATAACACCAATGGTATGTGGGGGTTCTCTCTCTACGATCAAGAAGAGCAGACAATCACGCTTTGTCGAGATCATTGTGGTGTAAAGAACATATATTATGTTATCATCAATCGACAACTGTTCTGGTCATCAACGATAAAGCCGCTCATTGCTGTATCAAAACACTTTCATGGTCGACTCTCGCTTGAAGAAGGTGTTCAAGAGAGACTGGATCTTCTTGATGGATTTTGGCAATCACCATCAACTTGGTTCTATGGTATTCGTTCTCTCATACCCGGTGAGATAGTAAAGTTTGACATCAATCAAGGTCGCATTGTAGCCAGCGATTCGTTATGGGGCGTTGAGTGGAATCTGTATCCAAATTATGAGTGGTCGCCCGAAGAATATCAAGAAATTGCCGTCAAAGCATTTAAAGATACGTGCACTGCACCGGGTGTAAAGAAGTGTCTGTCATTGAGTGGCGGGCTAGACTCAACCTTGCTTGCATCTATCAACAAAGACCA
>Ga0213865_10000829_pt1 | contig 20466 bp, 16 predicted proteins | sample PICome_6_FD_160100 | JGI IMG/M metagenome (GOLD analysis project Ga0213865, IMG submission 160100) | Coastal seawater microbial communities near Pivers Island, North Carolina, United States - PICO282 | ecosystem: Environmental > Aquatic > Marine > Coastal | place: USA: North Carolina...
CCCCAACTGAAGACAAAGGCAATGAAACACGTCTTGGGGGCCTTTCTATTGTTAAGGGAAATGCGCCAGCCGCCGCGGGCTTTTACGCCGAATCACCGGCACCGGCTTTAATCGCCTCGGCTAATTCGCCGGAGGTTTCCATTTCGGCGATAATGTCGCAGCCACCAATTAACTCACCGTCTACCCACAACTGTGGGAAAGTCGGCCAATTGGCATAAATGGGCAGATTGGCGCGAATTTCCGGATTAGACAGGATATCTACATAAGCAAAGCGCTCGCCAACACTGGCTAGGGCCTGCACGGCGCGGGCAGAAAAACCACATTGCGGTTGATTAGGTGAACCCTTCATATAAAGAAGCACGCGATTACTGGTGACCTGCTCTTTAATTGTTTCCATAATATCCATGCTGCTCTCCAAAGTGCAGTAAAGGGGCTGCTGCGCCCGACCACGTAACGAGCGCCCAGTATAACGCCCAGAAGGCCCGGATACATACCTGATCGCGGCATGTTTCAACCCTCCTCCGCAAACGGTAGACTTGCGCGCTCACTTAACTGGCCGGACTTTGAGCTATGTCAGCCATTATGCGCACCTACAAACAGTTACCCGTCGCCTTCGTTCGAGGGCGGGGCGCCACCCTTTGGGATGCCCAAGGCCGACCTTATCTCGACGGGCTGTCGGGGATTGCGGTGACCAATTTAGGCCATTGTCATCCTAGGGTGACCCAAGCGATCGAAGAGCAAGCCCGGGAGCTCGTTCATACCTCGAACCTATTTCGCATTCCAGGCCAGGAGCAGTTGGGCGCAGAACTGGTTGCAGCCACGAATATGGACACGGCTTTTTTCTGCAATTCCGGCGCAGAGGCCAATGAAGTGGCCATCAAGTTGGCGCGTCGCTATGGCCACGACCGCGGCATTAAAACACCGACCATTATCGTTTTAGATGGCGCTTTTCATGGCCGTACGTTGGGCGCTTTAGCGGCAACCGCTGGAGAGCCCATGCGCCAGCCTTTTGAACCGATGGTCCCGGGGTTCACACGCATTACGCCTGAGGATATGGCGGGTCTCAAATCCGTCACAGCACACTCTAATATCGTGGCTGTGCTGGTAGAGCCTGTGCAGGGTGAGGGCGGTGTCCGGCCACTGTCTCGGGAGTACCTGTTAGCGCTGAGATCATTGTGCGACCAACAGAACTGGTTGTTAATGTTTGATGAAGTTCAAACCGGCAATGGTCGCTGTGGTGCACTCTATGCTTTTCAGCGCCTTGGCGTGACACCTGATGTGCTGGTGACGGCAAAAGGCCTGGGTAACGGCTACCCCATTGGTGCGTGTCTCGCCAAAGGCGAGGCCTCTACCGCGCTCAGAGCAGGCGATCACGGTACGACATACGGCGGTAGCCCCCTGGCTTGTGCCGCTGCCAGTGCGGTAGTCAATACGCTCGCAGACCCCCATTTACTCGGGAGAGCCGACATAATTCGAGAACGCATTCTTCATGCTTTTAATAACCATCTCGCAAACCCCGCGCTGGTCACTGAAATCCGCGGGTTAGGTCTCATGCTGGGGATTGAGGTCACCGTTCCTGCAACAGGTTTGGTCACTGCCGCTCTGGAGCAGGGCGTTGTCATCAATGTGACCGCAGGGAATACCATACGATTACTGCCACCTCTGGTTATGACCGATGAAGAGGCCAGTCAGCTCGGCCACAGTGTGGCTGAAATTATTAATCAAGCGCCGGAGATTGCGGCATGAGCACACCCAAACATTTTCTGACGCTGAGTGATCTGACGTCCGACGAACTCAGAGGCATTATTAGTCGAGCCCAAGCATTGAAAGCGCTGCAACGTGAGGGCATTCCCCACCCGCGCTACCCGGGCAAGGTTTTGGCGATGTTGTTTGCCAAAGCGTCCACACGGACCCGGGTATCCTTTGAAGTCGGTATGCGCCAACTCGGTGGCAGCGCTCTCTTTCTCTCCTCCGCTGACACGCAGTTGGGGCGTGGAGAACCGGTTGAAGATACCGCGAGAGTCCTGTCATCAATGGTCGATCTGGTGATGATTCGCACCCATGATCACAATAGCGTAGAACGCTTCGCGGAGGCGGCATCCGTGCCGGTAATTAACGGATTGACCGATGACTACCACCCCTGTCAGCTGTTGGCTGACATGCAAACCTGGTTTGAACACCGCGGTGACATTCAAGGCCGCAGGGTGTGTTGGCTAGGGGATGGCAATAATATGTGCCACTCCTATATTAATGCCGCACGGTTACTCGACTTTGAGTTGGTTGTGGCCTGTCCTGAAGGCTATCAGCCCGCCTCCCAACTGGTGTCAGAGAATAGTGACCGCGTACATATCGTGCATGACCCCATCGCGGCGGTTCAGGGTGCCGATTTGCTAGTTACCGATGTGTGGGCGTCCATGGGGCAAGAGGCCGAGCAACAAGCGCGCAGTGCTGCAATGGCGCCGTATCAGCTCAACCGTGCTTTGCTGGCGCAGGCGGCACCCGATGCGCTTTACATGCACTGTTGCCCCGCCCACCGAGACGAAGAGATTTCTGCAGAGCTGATGGCGGCCAGCGATACCATCATTTGGGATGAGGCCGAAAATCGACTTCACGCCCAGAAAGCTCTGATCGAGTTTTTATTGGGTTGAAACCCGTCGTTTTAGCCGGGTTTATATCAGGGCGCACCTTGGGTCAGTCATCCCTATGGGCTGACCGAGGTTTTGTCCCAAAAATATCAACAAAACCTCCCCAACCTATCCACACCCCCTCAATGTCAGGAGCCGTTAACGTTTACAGTGCTGTCGCTGTTAGTAAGCGCTAACGTTAGTCTATGTGCACAGGTTGTACACAGGTGTTCCAGCCTTTTTCTCTATTGCATTAGTGTCCATACCCACCTATCTTGGGGTAGTCAGATCACGCCACCCCTATATGTTGGGTATGGGGGCGCAGAGGCGTTGGCCGTGAATTGACGAACAAAAGCACAATTGACGCGAGGGACGACTAGGCCCCTGCGCCGTTTTTTATATATTGACGAGGCCAAAATAAGATGCAGACAGGCACAGAAACCGGAACCTCAAGTCAGGCTGGCGGCACAGCCCCAGTAACCGGAACAGAGAACGCGGCGTCAGGGCGGCTTCAGGCCACTGCACCGGGTCAGCTCAGGGTGATCAAGCGTAATGGCACCGTAACGAGCTTTGAAGACAGTAAAATTTCGGTCGCAATTACCAAAGCATTTTTAGCTGTCGAAGGCGGTACTGCAGCCGCTAGCAGCCGCATTCACGAGACCGTAGCAAAGCTGACAGAACAGGTTATAGCGACCTTCAAGCGCCGTATGCCATCGGGCGGCACGATTCATATAGAAGACATACAGGATCAGGTGGAGCTGGCTTTGATGCGAGCTGGAGAGCACAGGATCGCCAGAGATTATGTCATATACCGCGAAGAGCGAAGCCGGGATCGGGCCGCTAAAGCCGCGCTATCACCAGAATCTCAGGCTGCAGCGAGCGGTATTAACGTCGTGATGCCCGATGGCCGCCGCGAACCCCTAAACATAGAGCGGGTGCGTACCATTGTGTCCGAGGCCTGCGCCGATTTGGTCGACGTCAGCGAATCGGCCATCATCGATGAAGCCCTGCGCAATTTATACGATGGCGTGACGGCAGAAGAGGTCAGCACCTCTCTGGTCATAACAGCCCGAACCATGATTGAACAGGATCCCAACTACAGCTACGTCGCAGCACGCTTGCTGCTTGATAATTTACGGGCAGAATCTCTCGGTTATCTGGGCGTGGCAAGAAGCGCAACGCAACAGGACATGGAGCAGCTTTACAGCGAAGCTTTAAGCGCCTTCATTAATCAAGGCGTGGCCCTGGAGCTATTGTCCCCAGAGCTCCTGGAATTCGACATCGCAGCCCTGGGGCAGGCGTTGTTGCCAGAACGCGATCTGCAATTTAGCTACCTGGGACTGCAAACACTCTACGACCGCTATTTCATACACGCTGATGAAGTCCGTATCGAATTGCCTCAGGTCTTTTTCATGCGGGTGGCCATGGGGCTATCAATCCGTGAAGACGACCCGAACGCGAGAGCGATCGAGTTTTATCAGCTTTTGTCGTCGTTCGATTATATGAGCTCTACACCCACGCTGTTCAACTCAGGAACATTACGTTCGCAACTGTCATCTTGCTATCTCACCACAGTCCCCGATGATTTATTCGGTATATACGGCGCTATCCAAGATAACGCTATGCTGTCTAAGTTTGCGGGTGGGCTGGGTAATGACTGGACGCCCGTCAGAGCTTTGGGCTCCTACATCAAGGGTACTAACGGAAAAAGTCAGGGCATCGTACCGTTTCTGAAGGTCGTCAATGACACCGCTGTCGCGGTCAATCAAGGGGGCAAGCGCAAAGGCGCTGTTTGTGCCTACCTCGAAACTTGGCACCTCGATATCGAGGAGTTTTTAGAGCTTCGTAAGAACACCGGGGACGACCGACGCCGTACCCACGATATGAATACAGCCAACTGGATCCCGGATCTATTTATGAAGCGCGTCTTCGAAGATGGTGACTGGACGCTGTTTTCGCCTAACGACGTACCTGATCTGCACGATTTGTAGGGCCGAGCCTTCGAAGATCGCTACGCGCAGTACGAAGCCATGGCAGCGTCTGGTGAAATTCGCGTCCACAAAACCCTGAAGGCCCAAGCTGTTTGGCGAAAAATGCTGGGCATGATCTTCGAAACCGGTCATCCCTGGATGACGTTCAAAGACCCCTGTAACTTGCGTTCACCGCAGCAGCACGTAGGTGTGGTGCATTCTTCTAATTTGTGTACCGAGATCACACTGAATACCAGTGCGGACGAAATCGCAGTCTGTAATTTAGGCTCCGTTAACTTACCCCAGCACATAGAAGACGGAGAATTGAACTTAAAGAAACTGCGTGCCACCGTGCGCACCGCAATACGCATGCTCGACAACGTGATTGACATCAACTACTACTCTGTACCGCAAGCAGAGCAGTCCAATATGCGGCATCGCCCCATTGGCCTGGGTATTATGGGCTTCCAAGATGCACTGTATAAAGTCGACGTGTCCTACGCCTCAGACGGTGCTGTCAGCTTTGCCGATCAATCCATGGAGGCCGTCAGCTATTTTGCAATCGAGGCATCTAGCGAGTTGGCAGCAGAACGGGGCGCGTATTCAAGTTATGAAGGCTCACTATGGAGTCAGGGCATTTTCCCCCTCGACTCTTTGGAAATTCTGGTAGAGCAACGCGGTGCCAACTATATAGAAGTGAACCGCGACATGACATTTGACTGGCCAGAACTCAAAGAGCAAGTGGCCAAGCACGGTATGCGCAACTCAAACTGCATGGCCATAGCCCCGACAGCCACAATCGCCAACATTACCGGTGTTTCTCAGTCCATTGAGCCTACGTATCAGAATTTATACGTTAAATCTAATCTGTCGGGCGAGTTCACCGTTGTAAACCCCTACCTGGTCAGAGACCTCAAAGGACGCGACTTGTGGGACAAGGTGATGGTCAATGATCTCAAATATTTTGACGGCTCAGTACAGGCCATCGACCGCATACCCGATGACCTGAAAGCCAAATACTCGACGGCTTTTGAAATCGAGCCACGATGGCTAGTGGACAGTGCAAGCCGTCGTCAAAAGTGGATTGATCAAGCGCAATCTCTGAACCTATACATTAATAATGCCAGCGGTAAAAAGCTCGACGTGACCTACAGGATGGCTTGGTACAGTGGCCTTAAGACCACCTACTACCTCCGAAGCCTGGCTGCCACAGGCACTGAAAAGTCTACGGTAGAGTCTGGAACACTTAACGCTGTGGCCTCGGGTGCCGCAGAAACAACACCACAACCCGCACCTGTACCGCAGGCCTGCTCTCTGGACGATCCAGATTGTGAAGCCTGTCAATAATCTCAAACCAAGTTGAACTGAGGAGACAAGACGATGCTCAGCTGGGAAGAATATAATACCGACGAAGCCATAGCCCCAAACGCACCCGTGGTGGTACCCGAGGTTATGGCAGAACCAATCCCTGAAGCACCGGCGCCGGTCACGGCCAGCTTCAGTCAAGGGGTTGCTGCAGACGCCGAAGCGGCCGCAATTCTGGCCGAAAACGTCAATAAAGCCAAAGGCTCAATAGACCAAATCGACGTGGCCCCCGGCCTCGAAGAATTGGAAATGGGTGCGGCTCGGGTCAGCGTCGATGAAAAGGCGATGATCAACTGTCGAGCTGACCTCAATCAACTAGTGCCCTTCAAATACGACTGGGCATGGCAAAAATATATTGATGGCTGTGCGAACCACTGGATGCCTCAAGAAATCAATATGACCGCCGATGTTGCGACCTGGAAAGATCCCGATGGGCTCTCTGACGATGAGCGTCGCATTATTATGCGTTCTCTGGGGTATTTTTCAACCGCAGACTCGCTGGTAGCCAACAACCTCGTGCTGGCGATTTACAGACTCATCACAAACCCAGAATGCCGTCAGTACTTGCTGCGTCAGGCCTTTGAAGAGGCTATTCATACTCACGCCTATCAGTATTGCATTGAGTCACTGGGCATGGACGAAGGCGAAGTCTTCAATATGTACCGGGAGGTGCCCTCTGTTGCCGCAAAGGCCACCTGGAGCTTGGGCAAAACACACAGTCTGTCGGACCCTAATTTCCGAACCGGCACCTTAGAGACCGATCAGGAGCTGTTACGTAACCTCATCGGGTTCTACTGTGTCACCGAGGGTATTTTCTTCTACTGTGGCTTTACGCAAATTCTGTCTATGGGCCGTCGCAACAAAATGACGGGCGTTGCTGAGCAGTTTCAGTACATCCTGCGCGATGAGTCGATGCACTTGAACTTTGGTATTGACGTCATTAATCAGATCAAGCTGGAAAACCCGCTGCTTTGGACACCCGAGTTCCAGCAGGAAGTTATCCAGATGATTTTAGAGGGAACCGAACTCGAAATCGCCTACGCAAGAGACACCATGCCCAGAGGCGTGTTGGGTATGAATGCCGCGATGATGGAAGAGTATTTACAGTTCATCTGTAATCGCCGCCTGAATCAGGTGGGCTTGCCAGAGCAGTTTCCTGGCGCACAAAATCCCTTCCCTTGGATGTCAGAAATTATGGATCTGCGCAAAGAAAAGAACTTCTTTGAAACGCGGGTCATTGAGTATCAGACAGGCGGAGCACTCACCTGGGATTAAGGGTCCAGATAGCGCTCGCCCAGCGAGAGCTAAGACTAGAAAAACCCCCTCGAACATGACTCAGGGGGTTTTTTTATGCCACTAACCTTTTGGTGGCGACGCAGGCTTAGCCCAAAGGTAGCAGCGGTATACAAAATTAAAAATGTTCGATCTAGGCTAAAGATCTCGGGGCACGGCCTTCTGCCCATCTCAAAATTACCGAGCCGCCATAATGCCCGAACCAATGAAACTGTAGGATGAACGTAGCTCTGTGCTTACCCTGTCTGTGGCAAATCAAAGCGGTAGCGCGGTAGAGAATCGAGAATGGCTCGACCATAGCGGCGGGTTAATAAACGGCGGTCCAGCAACGTAATGCGCCCACAATCTTCCTCGGTTCGCAATAAACGACCACTGGCCTGCACCAAGCGGAGAGCCGCGTCAGGAACACTGATTTCCATAAAAGCATTACGCCCTAGCGCCTCCAGCAGCTCCGCATGGGCCGCTTCCCGAGGATTATCAGGGACAGAAAACGGCAGTTTAGCAATCACCACGTGGTCACAATAAGCCCCGGGTAAATCGATGCCCTCGGCAAAGCTTGCAAGTCCCATGATGAGACTGCGACGCCCCTCATCAATATTTTCCCGGTGCCGCTCAAGTAGCCTCGACTTGCTCAAACTATCCTGAACTAAAATTTCATGATCAAGGGTTCCCGACACGCCAGTGACCACCGCCTCCATCTGGCGTCGAGAACTAAAGAGCATAAGGACGCCGGCATCGTTAGTAATCAAACCGGGTAATAACGTAATAATTTCTTCCGTATGTGCCTCACTGTCTCCCGGATCGCTTTGTAATTCGGGGATGGCAAATACCCCTTGCTGAGCGTCAAATGGACTTTCTACCCGCTTATAAAGAGCATCGCTTGGCAACCCGGTCATGGATCGTAATCGATCAAAACTACCCAAGGCAGACAAAGTCGCCGATGTCATCACAACGCCCGCTGCCCGGGACCACAGATGCTCATGCAGCAGATCCCGCGCGAGTACCGGACTTGCCATAAAAACAACACCCTCGCCATTTCGCGATGCAGCTTTTAACCAACGCGCCCAAGGCTCTTCTAAATCAGGTAATTCTGCGCTTTTGTATGAATGCCATAGTTCTAGCTGGCCTTCCGCCCGGGCCACCATCGCCTGAACACTGCCAAGCCAAGCGTCGACCGTGTCGCGTAACTGGATCTCGGCTTCCTCGCGACGGTTCTCAAGCGCCACTTCAAGTCGCTGCGCTAAATCCAGCTGTCGCCGCCAAACATTGACCAGCGCCCCAGAGTGCTCACGCAGCGCCTCCGGGATAACGCCTTGCGGAAATCTATATTCATCTGACTGGTCAGCATGCTGCTCGAGATAGCCTTCTCCCCACGCCGCAACGTCATCATTTAATTGCGTAAGGTCGGCCAATACCTCTTGCAACTCTTCCAAGAGTCCAGCCTGTCCGATGAACTCAGACAGAGGGTCCTGCTGAACCACTAGCCACTGCGCAGTCTCTCGCAATGCCTGTCGTGTAGAGGGGCTTCGAGACAGTAATGTGAACTGATCGAGACACTTACCTGCCAGCTGATGCCCCTCATCGAATATGAAAATACAGTCCTCGGGGGGAGGTAAAATAACACCGCCCCCAAACTTGAGGTCGGCTAGCACCAGATTATGGTTGGCCACCACCACATCAGCCTCTTGGAGACCTTCGCGGGCTTTAAAGAACGGGCACTGCTGAACAAAACTGCAACGACGGCCGCTACACTGAACAGCGTCGGTGGTCACCATACGGCGTATGGAGTCCTCTATGGCACCGGGCCACCGATCGAGGTCACCATCCCAACTATTTCCGGCCATGGCCTCAACCATTGATTCCATCACCGGTGTGGCTTCTTCAATCGCCAGATCAGCAACCTCATCGGGGTACAGCGGAATCAGCGCGGGCACGATGGCACCGGCCAAGTGATTGTCAATCTTCTGAAGACAAACGTATCGACCCCTGCCTTTGGCAAGGCTTACCTGAAAATTAAGGCCGCTGTGATTGAGAATATCCGGTAGATCGCGGTAAATCAGCTGCTCCTGCAGCGCTACCGTAGCGGTGGCAATCACCAATGTTTTGTCTCTGGCACTCGCCACAGGCAATGCGGCGATGGTATAGGCAATCGTTTTTCCTGTGCCTGTGCCGGCTTCTACAATAGCAATAGGCTGGGGCAAATCTGGATCACCCAGCGCATTGGCGACTTCAGCAATCATCTGGCGTTGCCCCCAGCGTGGCTTTAAGTCCCGCTGTTCGACCAGTGTTTGGTAGGCGTCACGAATGCGCGCCTTAATGGTATCGGGTAGCAATCAATGCTCTCCAAGAGCGCGACGCAATGGATTGGCATACATCGCTAGCGCCAAAGGTCTGTGTGCTATTGGCATGGCATTGATCCGGGCATCAAACTCATCCCGTGAGATTGTGCCGGGGTAAATCGTGACTGCGGGCACCGTGTCTGTTTGCTCTAACTGCTGCCAGGCCCACAGCGCCGTCTCGAACAGTCGATAGTGACATCGAATGTGCGTATCAATACCTGTCACCACCTCACTGACATCTAACTGCCCCGCTAACAGCGGCGCACCAAAACTTAAGTGAACGCAGCCTTTTTGGCCTGTAATACCCTGACCGATCGACAAGACATCTTCCTGCTCAGATTTGACGTAACCCGCCCCCGCGGCGAGCTCGGCGGCTTTAGAGGCATCGCAAGGATCCAGCTCATAAGCGATGGCCACGGGGACTATTTTTAGCGATGGCAGAACGTCGGCAATGGTTTCAGTCTTGCGGTCTCGGGCCAAAGACAGCATTTTAATGACGGCGGGTTCGGTCGTGTCTATGCCGTCTTTTGCCCGGCCCTCCCGCTGCGCAATCCAAACCGGACCCTGGTTAGTTGTTATCATGGCCCGAATAAACCCGGCTAACTGCCTGGAGGCGCCCAGTAACTCGCGAGGACCCGATAAAGCGCGTTTAACAATAAAGCTTTTGTTAAGCCGCATCAGGTCCGCAACCCAACGCTCCTTCAACAAGTTGTCACCGATCGCAATGGCTAAGGTTCTATGACCAGAGTCGTACAGTATGTGATTCGTCAACGCGGGATCCATAGTAATGTCACGGTGATTACTCACAAACAACCAGGATTGACCCGGATCAAGTGATTCAAGCCCATCGGAACTCAGGCGCACCGTCTTCGCCACCATGTCAGCCAACAACGGCCTTAACCGGATTTGTACGGCATCAACCGATGTTAGCGGCTTGAGCCGATGACCCAGCCAGGTTTTCGCCAGGGCGCGAGCCAGTGTTGGCGCAAAACGGTACAAAGGCCCCAGCTTCCACTCAGCCAGCGTATTGATCAGGCCAGGCTCATCGCGCAGCCCTTGTAAAACACGCGCTACTTCATCGTCGCGATAGGGACGGATATCAGCGTAGGGATCAGTCGGGTCGTTCATCGTTGTTATCGTGCCCTTTTTGTCGATGGCATGCCTGTTTTGGCATTCTATCCTGCCCCAAAGCCGCCAGTATCTGATAACCTCCGTCGCCGACGACATTGACTACCGAGAAATTGAAATGGACGCTTCAAGCGCGCTTTTAATGACCCTAGGGGCTGCAGCCCTGTTAATCAGTTGGATATTGCTACTCATCACCTCCTTTAACGAAGACTACGCCTGGGGCCTATTTTCGCTGCTTTTACCCCCCGCCGGCTACACTTATGGCTTATTTCGCCTCGATAAAGCCCGCCAGAGCATTCTTTTGGCCGTATTGGGCTGGGCACTTATCTATCTGGGTTGGTAGCAGCCGTTGACCCTCGTCCCCATAAGCGGACGAAGTGGTCAGCATTAACACCAAATCCACATTGACAGTCGCCCTTGGTTTGCGGACAATTCGCCGCTCTTTTTCTGACCCTTCCCTGGAGAGTCCCCTTGGCCAATTCACCACAAGCCCGCAAGCGCGCCCGTCAAAATGATAAGCGCCGTGCACGTAATTCCAGTCTTCGCTCACTGGTTCGCACCAAGATCAAGTACGTGATCGCAGCCATCGGCACCGGAGACTTTGATGCGTCTTCAGCGGCCTATGCTGAGGCGGTACCCGTCATCGACAAAATGGTGAGCAAAGGTATTATCGAAAAAAATAAGGCGGCGCGACATAAGAGTCGACTGAATGCCAAAGTTAAGGCTTTAGCTGCAGCATAAGTTTCTAAGGCGCTGCTAACCGCGCCTCTAGATGCTCATGAATGGCCTTTTCAAGTTGTCTCTTAAAGGGCCTCGCTAACAGCCCTAAGTTTATATAACCCTCGGCCATCCCGGGGGAGATCGTCACGGCGCCATTGTATCCGCGCCCCGAGAAGGTCAATTGATCACCCTCAATGACGACGTCCGCCTGCATGTCTTGCAGGTAGGCAGAAAGATCATCGAGTGCAGCAGCACGCTCTTGATCAGACAGGTGGTGATCTCTACGCAATTTAATTTTGCTCATTTTTCTGTCTCCGAACCCTGCAATCCGAGCTATTTCTTCTGCTGGAGCCCTCTGTGCATAACATTCACCCAACCACATGACCCACTATGACTCCAGCCTGAGATTTCTGTTCCATGACGCGGATATCCGTGGGGAATGCGTTGTGCTCAGTGAGGCGTTAAATGAAATAACGTCGGTCCATCACTACAGCAACAGTATCAAACAGCTGTTAGGTGAATTTGCAGCGGCCGCAGTGTTGATTAGCAACAACCTGAAGTATCAGGGCAAAATCATACTGCAAGCACGGTCCAACGGTCCTCTAGAGCTCATCATGATGGAATGTACCAGTGATTCACAGATTCGCGGTATCGCTAGAGGGGATCTCGACGCTGAGGCAATAAACCCGTTAGATTTGTTAACGGACGGGCAACTCGCCATCACCATAGAACGCAATGGCGGGCAACGGTATCAAGGCATCGTGGGCCTAGATTCGGATACCTTGGCAGGTGCCCTGGAAAACTATTTTCTCCAAAGTGAACAGCTTCAAACCCGCTTTTGGCTCACAGCCCAGCAAGATATCGCCGCAGGAATGATGCTGCAGCAGTTGCCAGCTCAGCTGCAACAGCAGCCTGCCACCCGGCAAAATCAATGGGAAACGGCGTTTATCCTCGCAGAGACTGTCACTCCGGCTGAATTGGTCGAACTCCCCCCCGCCACCATGCTGCACCGACTTTTTCACGAAACACCGGTTCGTCTATTTGAGCCAAGTCCCGTCACTTTTGGCTGTTCCTGCTCCCGTGAGCGCAGCCTTAACGCGCTCTCACTACTTCCCGAGGCAGAACAAGTCGATTTACTGACCGACGAAGGGGCGATTACCTTGCATTGCGATATGTGCGGAACCGATTACCGCTTCGTCCAATCAGACATTCCAGCGCTCGCAGAAAATGGGCGCGTGCATTAGACTTACCCACCTGAAAACTTGCCCCCCGACAGCTACGGATGTCCACAATGAGCCACGACAGCAACGCCACCACCTCTCAAAAGCACAGTGACCTACCCCCTTCCAAGCTCATTGAACTTGCTTTAGCACGAGGCGAAGGCACGCTATCGGATACCGGCGCACTGCGAGTGGAAACCGGTGCCAGAACCGGGCGCTCTCCGGCAGACCGATTCGTCGTTAAAGAAGTGTCTTCAGAAGACGCCATCGACTGGGGTTCAGTTAACAAAGCCTTCGACGCTGAGCGATTCGACGCGCTCTGGGCACGGGTTAAGGCGTTTGCCAGTGAGTCCACAACCTTTGTTCAGCACCTACATGTTGGGGAGCACAGCGAGCACTACCTGCCGGTGTGCACCACAACCACAACGGCGTGGCAGTCCCTTTTCGCAAGAAACATGTTTATTAGACCCGACACCTACAACCCCACTAACAAGCCCGAGTGGAAGATTTTGAATGTGCCCAACTTTGTCTGCGACCCCCTTCGGGACGGCACAAACTCGGAGGCCACCGTCATTATTAATTTTGGTCAACGCAAGGTGCTCATCGCGGGCATGCGCTACGCGGGGGAAATGAAAAAAGCGATGTTCTCGGTGCAAAATTTCCTGCTGCCGGAAAAAGACGTTATGCCCATGCACTGCTCGGCTAATGTCGGAGAAGATGGTCAAACAACGCTATTTTTCGGTCTTTCAGGCACCGGTAAAACCACGCTATCTGCAGACCCATCTCGGTACTTAATAGGCGATGATGAGCACGGGTGGGCAAAAGGCGCTGTCTTCAACATCGAAGGCGGCTGCTACGCCAAAACCATTAACCTGAGTCAAAAGAACGAGCCTATTATTTGGGACGCCATTCGGTTTGGCGCGATCGTCGAGAACGTTGTCCTAAACGATAGCCGACACGCCGACTATAACGACACCAGCCTGTCAGAGAATGGGCGCTGCTGTTATCCCTTAGAGCACGTTGCACGACGGGTGCCGCAAAACAGCGGAGGCGAACCCAAGTGCGTGATCTTTTTGACCTGTGACGTATCCGGAGTCCTGCCCCCGATCTCCATCTTGTCCAAGGAGGCGGCGGCCTTCCATTTCCTGTCAGGCTATACCGCGCGCGTTGGTTCCACTGAAGTTGGCGCAGCTGCGGGGATTCACCCGACATTTTCGACCTGTTTTGGCGCACCCTTTATGCCTCGCCCAGCAGGGGATTATGCGGAACTCCTGATGAAGCGCATTGAGGATTTTGGCAGTCAAGTGTATCTAGTTAATACCGGCTGGGCTGGCGGCTCAGGCGGTGCCGAAGGGCGTGGCGCAAGGTTCCCCATTCCGGTCACTCGAGCCGTCGTCAATGCGGCACAAAGTGGCTGTTTGTTAGACGGAGAGACCCAGCACCTTGAAACGCTCAACTTAACCTTTCCCAGCGCTATTCCCGGGGTCGACCAAAAGTACATTAACCCTAAAGCTGGCTGGGGTGACGATGATGCCTACGAGGCCCAGGCACAGAAATTAGCCGCCCTCTTCCAAGACAATATTGGCAATTTCGACGTGAGTGACGCCATTGTTGCAGCGGGTCCCAGAGCGTCTTGAGCCCTTGAGGTTGCCGGTAAAATATTGCCGCTATCAAGGATTCGCGACGCGCCAGCGGTCCTTACCACGTGCACTATCATGACAGACAAGAGCCCCGAACAGAGCACCATCACACCTTTACAAACGCTGTCAGCTCCCAACATGACAAAAGAGCTGACTTGCCTGCGCGCCCAGCCCTCCTCCACAGATTTTTACATTTGCGAATTTCCTAAATCGGGGGTGACATTCCTTACCGTGCTCATCGCGAATGCTCTTCTCATTGCCAATGGCCACAGGGCGAGAGCCACCTTTGCCTCGGTTAGAAACTACATTGCCGACCTGTGTATTGGTGAGCAGATCACCTCCCATGCCTTTGTAGATCCGCCGTCAAGGTTCTACAAAATACACTCGGTATTCTCTCCCCAGTTTATCCATAGCCTGTACCTTGTCAGGCATCCCGTTGACGTTATGGCCAGCAACTTGCGTTACGCCATTGGCAGAGGCTGGTGGCAGGCGGATACCAGTGACAACTTTCTCGACCACCCCATACTGGGTATCGAGGCATGGAAACGTCACGTTCAGGGGTGGCTGGTGGATAATAGCTTCGCGTCGGACGTTATTTTCGTGCATCTTTTGCGCTACGAAGATTTAGTCTCCGATAGCGAAAAAGAGTTGCGCAAAATCGACGCAAATTTTGGCTGGAATCTACCCGAACCGGCTATTACGGGCGCGGTGGAAGCCGCGTCCAGAGAGAACATGCGCCATCAAGAGTCACTGTACCGGCTGTACAATCCTAACCACCAATTTGAATTTGTGTCACCGTCAGGGTCGGAGGTCGCTCCAGAGTTTCGCGAGCGAATTATGGCGAGTTGCACTGAAGAGTTAAATTTACTGGGCTATTAAATCAACCCGATAACAGTAGATGCCGAGCTTGCACACAGTGCTCGGCTTTTCTCGTTTTTGTTTCCTGCGTCTAAAACAATCCGCATTTAGAGCCCTGTTGGGGCTACCGCCACATCTGCCGCCGAGCCTTTAGAAGCCCCCAGCAGCCGCTGCGCGATACCAGCTACGTCATCACCCACCAGATAGAGCGCTGGAACCAATACCAGCGTCACACCCGTAGCAAATAAAACGCCGAAAGACAGGGACGTCACCATAGGAATTAAAAATTGCGCCTGCACACTGGTCTCAGACATGATGGGCAACAGCCCCACAAAGGTGGTCAGCGACGTTAAAATAATGGGGCGAAATCGGTCCTCGGCCCCCTGCAATAGCGCGTCCCACAGCTCGTAACCTTGCTCCCGCAAATGGTTAACGCGGTCAATCAGCACCAAGTTATCGTTTACAACCACGCCCGCGCAGGCGATCACACCCATCATAGAAAATATACTCACTTCCCAGTCGAGCAGGGCGTGGCCAAAAATAGCCCCCATGATGCCAAAAGGAATAGCCGTCAATACTAAGAAGGGCTGCCAATAGGACTTGAAGGCAATCGCCATAAGGCCAAATATGACCAACATGGCCAACCCCATGAACATCAACATAGAGCTCTTGAATTCGGCCTCTTCCTGAAGTTCTCCGTCTAAATTCAGCTCCAAGCCCGGGTACTCTTGCTGCCACAGAGGCAGCTGGGTGGCTACAATACCGTCAACCACTGCTCGAGGACTGGCCCCATCGCTACTTACATCAGCACCAATCTCAAGGGTGCGCATACGGTTTAAACGCTCCAGTTTCTGATACCCCGGTTCAATGCTGTAAGTGGCCACTGTGCTAAAGGGGACTTCCTTGCCCGAAGGGGTGCGAATATACATCTCATCGAGATTGGCCAGTGAGCGCCGCTCGCTTTCGGGGTATCGCACCATCACCTTTACGTCTTCACGACCCCGCGGAATACGCTGCGCTTCTGCACCGTAAAAGGCCTGTCGAACCTGTTTAGCAACACTAGACAGGGTTACATTTAGAGCCTCTGCTGCAGGCTTTAGATCGAGCACCACCTCATCTCTGGGCGAATCAAAACTATCACTCACATCGAAAACTCCGGGATACGCAAGCAAAGCCGCACGAACCCTGGGCGCCAGATCTTCTAAATCTTGAGTGTTGCGAGAAGCGAACAGCAGCTTAATCTGCTTGCCCGGATCTTGAATTGTAAAATCCATTCGAATTTCTTTCGCTTGAGGTACTGGACCCACTAGGTCGCGGTACTCAAGGGCGATCTGCTCGGTATCAACGCCCTCAGACACCGTGCCAATCTCGATACTGATTTTATTTTCATTGGTTGTCGCCGAGACATGACTAATGGCGGGCGTCACAAAAAATTCGGGCCGCGCATTCCAATCTGACTTTAAAACCTGCGCCGCCGCGACCATATGATCTCGCAGCGCAACGGTATCGGAATAGGGCCCGCCCTCTGGCATCTCAACCGACGCAATCACGTAATCGCTATTCACCTTTGGAAAAAATGCCGACTTCACCCAGCCACCACCGTAGAGGGCAATGCTCATGGAGAAGGCCACCAAAAATAATCCAGCAACCGCGTAGTGATAGCTGAGCGCCCAGCGCAAGAACGGTCGATAACGATGCCCTGCAAACCAGACCATGCCCGATGCACAGGCCTGACGCCAACCCGACAGGCGCTGCATAATGCGGGTTGTAGGCTCTTTTTCAGGGCCCAAATGCGCCAGATGGGCGGGCAAAATTAGCAAGCACTCGACCAGAGAAAACGCGAGTGCCAACAGTACAACAATAGGAATTGATCTGGCGGCCGTCGACCAGTCTCCGGGTAACAGCAACATGGGCACAAAGAAAATCATGGTGCTGATAACAGCAAACATCACCGGCTTAAACACGCCCCTGACCCCAAGTAACGCACCCACGTGCCCCCGTTCACCGCGTACCTGGTGGGTGTGAATAGATTCACCTACAATAATGGCATCATCAACTACGATCCCCAGCACCAGGAGGAAGGCAAACAAAGAGATCATATTGAGACTGATTCCGGTGAACTGCAGCATAAATAGCGTGCCTAGGAACGCCACTGCGATGCCACTACCCACCCAGAAGGCCAATTTAGGCCTTAAAAACAGTACCAAAACAGCCGCAACCAACAGCAAACCGCCAATGCCATTTTCCAGAAGCGTTGTCACCCGGCCACGAAAAGACTTAGAAATGTCGCGCCAAATGGTCAGATTGACTCCCGGCGGTAAGCTAAGTTGCTGCTCGTCGACCCATTCCTTCACCACCTGATTGGTTTTAAGGACATCTGGACTGGAAGTGACGTAAACCCGCAGCCCCAAAGCTGGATTGTCGTCGAAAGTGACTTCAAGATCTAAATCTTCAAAACCATCTTCAATGACTGCCACGTCACCCAACAGCAATTCAGTACCGTCGGTTTGCGTCAGCAATGTAATGCGCTCAAAGTCTGCGCGGTCGTAGGCTTGCCCTCGAGTTTGAACCCGAACATCCCCTTCCTGAGTTTTGATAGCTCCCGCAGGTAGGTTCAGAGAGGTCCCTTTAATTGCAGTGACAACTTGGTCAAAGGTCAGCCCATAGCGCCGCAACGTCGTTTCCGAAATATTTATTGACACCTCGTAGGGCCGGGCCGTAATGAGGTCGACCATGGACACCCAGGGCTGTCTGGCAAGATCATCCCTCAAGGACTCACCCAGCTCTTTGAGTTCATACTCATCAAGTTCGCCATGCAGCTGCACCACCGTCATCAGGTGCTTGTATGTAATTTCCGAAACAATGGGCCGCTCTGCATCAGCAGGGAAGCTACTAATGGCATCAACCCGCGTTTTAATATCGGAAGTTAATCGCTGCATTGGATAATTTTGGGTGGCCTCAATCATCACCGTGCCCAAACCCTGCACCGCAGTCGACCGGATTTCTTTGATGCCGTTTAAATCGTGTATCGCCTCTTCAATACGGACCGAGATTTGCTCTTCCACCTCAGCTGGGCCCGCACCCGGAAAGGGCATTGTCACGCTCACCTGATTTATTTTAGCGGTTGGAAAAAATTGTTTATCTAGGCTGGGAGTCGTTAGTACACCGCCAACAATCAAGAGCAACATCAGTAAATTGGCCGCGATCGGGTTTTTTATCATCCAGTTCAACGGACCCTTCATAATCAGCTATCCCCCATAGCAACAGCTGACTCGGAAACTTCAACCCTGAGGCCCGCAATAAGCAGACCTGTCTGGGCACGCACGATACGACTACCCTCTGTCAGGCCCGCGACCCAAGCCCACTGTTCAGTGCGACGCTGTACAATTACAGGCTGGCGAATCAGCTTATCGCCGCCACCCACCACCAATACGGTGTTGTCTGAGCGCAGTGCTGAAGCGGGTAATTGAACCAGGTTAGGCATTGGGGGGGTGGGTATTTCAGCACGAACAAACATGCCGGGGGTTAAGGGCGGACGCCCCGAAGCTTGCGGCTCGAAAGGTTGCAGCACCTCGGCAATAGCACTAACCGTTCTTGACTCCCTATCGACTACCGCCTGAACCCTGCGAATTTGAGCCTGCCACTGCCACTCGCGGCCACCAAAGTTGGTACTCAGCGTAACGGGGCTGCCCAAGTCGACATTGGCGTTCATGGGTAATTCAAGCGCCGCAAGCTGGCTGTCATTAAGTGGAAGTGCCACATCGACGATGTCGGTCGCGTAGATCTCTGCGACTGCAGTACCCGGGGCAATGTATTGACCAAGATCCACCCGCTTAGACTCAATACGGCCGCCAAAGGGTGCCCGAATCTCTGTCCTCGCCAACGCCAATTCTGCCGCCGAAACATCGGCTTGTGCCGATAGCAACGCGGCCTCCGCTGCCTTCATTTGCGGCTCTCGTAAAAACAAGGCGTTCGCTTCTACCGTACCCAACTCCCGCCACTCACGTTTCGCCTGCCTGTTTCTGCCCCGCTCCTCGGCGAGGCGCTGCTCTGCAGCAGCAACCTGTGACTGTGCCCTAGCAATAGCAAATTCGTAGTCAGCCTGCTCAAGCCGCAGCAGAATGTCACCCGCGTTAAAAAATGCACCCTCCTCAAACTGCTGCGACACCTTCTCCACCTTGCCAGCGACCTCAGCTACAAGGCTGATGCGCCGACGCGCTTCCACGGTGCCTTGTGTGTTCACCGCCAGCGAAATGGCTGAAGGCTGGGCGCGTAGAACTGATACCACAGGTCGCAAAGGTTCGGGCGTGACATTGGCAACGGGCTTGGGTTTACCCGTCAAAACCACCCCCGCTACCATGAGTCCGGCGCCTGTAATCAATGCGGCTGCGAAAAACTTTCGAAGGGTCAGGCGCTGTCTGCCCGAGCTCTGTACTGGTGTCGTTGTCAAAATGATTTCCATGGCATCGAAGGGTTACTGCAGACCAAAACCTATTGGCTCTGCATTATCGACGAGTTATACGTGTGAGCCGCTGTTTTACGTCTGTAAAAAATTAACTAATTTATTAGAAAGTATTTTCTAATTATATGAGCGATTGTAGGCGGGTCGGGTCGAAAGCCACACTGCTTTCCCCACCTAATTAATGAATGAACTGGAGAGATTGACCATGGCTGAGACAAAAACAACCCCCAAAACACGTAAAACCCCTGCGAAAAAGGCTGTTGCCAGCAAAAAGGCAGCCCCTAAAAAAACCGCAGCAAAGAAAACAGCACCCAAAAAAGCCCCTGCCAAGGCTACAACGGCAAAGACTCGGGCCAAGCGTCCTGCTGCCGCCAGCAAAGCCGCGGCTAAAGACCTTCGCTCGGTAGCGGTTGAAACCAGTCGCAATGCCCTCAGAGCAGGCCTGGGCGTTTATGGCATGGCCTACGATCAGGTACTTGAGCAATTGGAAATGTTGCAAAGCCAGGTAGACGATGCGCAGGGTAAGCTCAACGAGCGCCGCAAGCAGGCTGAAGCTGTTTATGAAACTTTAGTAAAGCGTGGCACCGCCGTCGAAAAGGACGCCCTCAAGGCCTTCGAAGATCTGGAGCTTGACGCTCTGACCGACCGCACCATGCTTGATGAGCAAATGAGCAAAGCCAAGGCGCGATTTGATAATCTGCGCGCCAAGGTGACCAAAGCCGCATAAACTCGGTCCTGTAGAGTTTGGGGAGGCACTGCCTCCCCTTTTTTTGTCTCAAAAAAAGCGCCCCGCCCACCGATTAGGTTTAGGCCAGGAGCCGGGAACCCAATCGGACTCGGCTGACAA
>Ga0213865_10000831_pt1 | contig 20436 bp, 22 predicted proteins | sample PICome_6_FD_160100 | JGI IMG/M metagenome (GOLD analysis project Ga0213865, IMG submission 160100) | Coastal seawater microbial communities near Pivers Island, North Carolina, United States - PICO282 | ecosystem: Environmental > Aquatic > Marine > Coastal | place: USA: North Carolina...
TTGATGTCGTTTGCGCTCAGTTCGCTGCAGTCTTCCTCTTTTAAAGTGACCTTTTCAATATCCACCTTTTGCTTTTTATCCAGCAAAGACCTTACGTCTTCTTTGAATTTAGCTGCGGCTTCGTCGGAAACAACCTGCTTTCCCTCATCATCATAAGAGGTTTTCTTCAAGTCCTCGATGTATTCGTTTCGCTTAGATTCAAAAGGAGCTACAACGGCCTCCAAGGACTTGATGTTTTTTGCAATCATATACGTTTGCTTAAACGGGAGCTTTGCATTAGCTACTTTATTGAAACCCTGAAGAGCCTCAATACACTGTTCCATAGTAATTGTCATATGAATTAAATTAGTTCCGCTAATATACGAAACCTTATCCTATAACAAAAACCGTAGCTTGGTGGCCGAGGGCCGCTCCTTGGATTTTAAGCTCTATGCTATTATCGTCAACAACCTTGTACTTCGTGTGTATTGCGGAGTTTTGAGGAACTCCATTCCACTGAGATCCAGCCAAGGCAATAACATAAACCTCGCTGGTGTTCAATCCGTGGTACACCTTGAGGTCTCCAGCGTCGACCATGTCTTGCGTGTACGTGACAGCGTTCTTAGACACCCTCCCGAACTTTCTAGTATACCCCTGTCCCGTAGCGTCCGTCACGTAGTCTCCACTCGCCGCAAGAACAGCGTAAGGCTCCAGAAGTCCATACGGAGTAGCCGTTTGAGTCAGGTTGTTATCATCGGCGTCAGTAAGTACCGTTCCATCAGCTTGCTCGTGATACCTCTGAGCAGTAGCAACCTTAGCTACATCAATGTCAGTAAGTATAGCGCCCTTGTTTGCAGTAACAGTATCCGCGTTTAAATTATCACCACCAGGAATTCCGTCGTCGCCGTAGTCAACGGTGTAGTTGTTGGCGAGATACCATTTCCCATATCCATCTCCAGCTATGTACTCATACTGAATAAATGGTCTAGCGTAAAGAGATGCGTCTTCTGCGGCTGTGCCTTTACCGTGCCAAGCCTCTATCCTAGCGACTCCAGAATCATGCGAACCCCCCACTGATGGAGTTCCGTCTGTTTCTCTGGGGAACCTCAGGGTAATTGAAGAGTCCTCAACGGTGATGTCTTCAACCGTGTTTGTCGTGAGCGTACCTTCAACATCAAGGTCACCCTTAATGATGGTATTACCTTGTACCACAAGCAGGGTTTGGGTAGCCCCCTGATACTCAGCGTCCGTAAGGGCATTCGGACCTATCGTGACCGTATCACTCCAATCCGCAACACCTGACGTGTTCGGGGCGAGGTGAAGCGTACCACTGAGGTTAATCCCTACATCCGCACTACCCGAACCTGTGATATCAACGTTGCTGTCGGTGTTGGTTATGTTTACGACACCAGTGTCAGCAGAAAAAGCAGACGCATCCAAGGTCTTTGTAACCAGCGTTCCGTCAGCCTTCCTGATGAGAGCCGCCAAACCATCTCCATCTCCGTGGGCTGCTGGGGGCGTGGAGGCGCCGAAAACAAACTGAGTTGCATCGGTGATACTCACCGCCGCAGACGCCGTCAGGGTTCCTGCTGCGGTAAGGGCCTGAACGGAAGTAGCTCCGTCTACAGTAAGGTTTCCATTTCCAGCGCCGCCGTTGTCTACAACAACCTCCCCTACAGTAAGTGTAGAGGCTGCGTTTATCGTGGCTTTTATCCTATGCTGGTTGCCAGCATCAGCACTCGCATCAAACTCTATGTTTGGTCCGTCTTGGAAGGCATCCAGTATATCAGCATTCGTAGGGAAGGTGATGGAAAGGACGTCGTTAGCAAAAGACGCTGCACCCAGAACCTGTTGTACTGGGCCATTGGTAAGGTCCCCGTCAGTGTTCGTGGTTACACTAAAGTTTTCAATACCCGTAGAAGATCCCCCTACAGTTTCTGACAGGCTCTCCCAGAACGTCGGGACTGCAGTAGCTTCGTTTGGGTTTTCACCCTCTGTAACGGTAAACTGACTTACGCTATTTCCGAGGACGTTGTTGTTCCCGTCAAGTTGAGCCGCGTCATATTTGTATACAAAGAATCCCCTTTGAGCGCTCGTTGGAGCGCCTGCTGCAACCTCGAAATATCTATCCGTACCATCTACATCAATGGTTATGGTGCTGGCACTAGAGGTAAGCGTCTCGACAAGGGATCTGGTGTCCTCAATGTAAAGGAACGTTCCCCAGGGCTTATACTTTCCGAGGATGGATCCGTCGGTTGTGTACGTCGTAAAGTCGTCTAAGTTCCATCCAGGGCCAGGGTTTCCAAAGGTTTGATGTGCCCCGTTAAAACCGTGTATGGCTCTGAAGTCAGATATGTAGTTTTTAATAGAACCATATATCTGTTCTGAATCGACAATGCCTAGGTTGGCATTACCATGTACCTGTATGTCTGACCTAAACTGTGCCATTTTTTATGATATCGTGTAAAAGTTTCCTGCAAACGACTCTGGTGCTGCGTTTGCAAAAATGTAGTACTCGTGTGTTGCGCCGTAAGCGTTCGTCACTTCGGCTGTAGTGAACTTAGCGTCACCAGTACTGTCGGTAAAGAGAGCCGTTATATCTTCTGCTCCACCCTCCTTTATGACAGGTATTTGTATTTCTTGCAGATCGGCTCCTTGTCTCCTTGGAATAGCGAAGTAAACAAAAGTACCCTCAAGCGGGTTTGATCCAGCAAAGGCGCCATCCGCGTTTTGCAAATAGACGTTAGGGAAGGCAATAGAATTGGTTTCTGAAGCGTTAGGGAAAAATTCAAGAGGCTGAATTTCACCAGCACTTCCACTGACGTTGAGGACGGTTATATCTCCAAGCCACTTCGTTGTAGTAGCAGCTCCACCTGCACTAGCTGTGACTGCAATTTTCGCCTGATCGGCGAGTATAGAGGAAATTACCGCACCAGCTCCAACGTCAGTGCTGATTCCTGCAGCCGCAGTGTCGTTATATCCAATGACTGCGGGCAGCTGGAAATTAACAGTCGAAGAGCCTCCAGCTTGATCACCTGTTTTTATCGCTACCTGACTTGCGTTTTCATCGTCATACAAAACCTTGTATTGAAGTTGAAGAGGGTCAGTCGATGGAATTTTGTTTCCTGTCATCCCATTGTAACCGCCGCCATTACCTACAGTAATAGAGTCGTCTACAAACGTAAAGTGATCGTAAGCAACCCCGTTAGCCAGCTCAGTCATACCTTCGACATACCCTGTATCACCATCTTCTGGCAGCAAGCTAAATGCAGCGTCATCGGTGTCAAGGACGTCGATGTAGCTCGTGTAGGCCCCGCTGTTATTTTTGGTTCTACGTTGGATCCGTATCCTAGACGGTATGGCTTCAGCTTCGTTTCTGGTTATCGTGACCGTTACCGTAGCCCTCAAGTTTCCTAGCTCCCTCTTGGTTCCTGTCTGAGTACCTGCCAACCTTGAGTTAGCGGTGTTGTCAAGCGTGTACGCGAAACTAACAGAAGGCTCATCGTAACCCTGAACCCTGATCAAACCCTTATTTACAGAACCATCATCAGCGGTCAAGGAGACACCACTCTGAGAGACTGGAGTTCCAGCTCCGTTATCTGCGTCTGTAAGGGCGATTACCGTAACCTTGTACTTGAGGAAGTCGTCGTTTCCGTCGTCGCCGCTCCCGTCAGGTATAGCAACGTTTGAGTCTGTAAAAGAGAAGGTGGTAGCTGCATTAGAAATACCCGAAGCCATCCTGGAATTAAGGAAGTTCATGGCGTTTACAGCCGCTGATTGACCAGAAAAACCACCACTATCCACATAAGCGTTAGTAGCGAAATTATAGAATATTCTTGCTGCTTCAGTTGTAGTCCCGTCTATCGCAATTCTATCGACCTTTACTTCCTTTATGCCGTAATTCACGGCAGCGGTATTGTTGGTTCCCACAATAGACCCTCTGTTTTGATTGAAAACAGTGAACTCTACGTCTGCGTTTGTCGTTTCAGAACCATCACTCCAGTCTTCATCTGCAGCATAAGAACCAGTAGAAAATACTATGTTAGAGGCAACGAAGTCTTGGTACGAGGTTAGGGCGTTTTCTATGGCCTCCAATGCCGTCAGGCCGTTGAAGTTGATCTCATCACCATCTTCGTACTTACCAAAACTTCCCCCTCCTGTATTAGCGATAATAGTTCCACTAAACACTGGGGTGTTTCCGATGATCTTCCAGTTGTCACTTGGAGTGCTGCCAGCAAGGCTAAACACGTCAGTTTGCTCTGCGGGCTCAAGACTGGTCGGGATGTTCGCGTCGTCAACAGAAGCGTTGGTCCAGCCACCTGTGTTTTTGTAGACGTATATGTTTCCATTCGCCCTGTCTACAACCAACATACCTATAGCCAGCTTGCTGACAGGGACGTTTCCGATAGTAAAGTCAGCCAGAGAATCGACAAACACAACACCCCTAGAGGTATTGGCCGATATGTCTATAATCGGAAAGTCCGCATTTGAGCTTCTCAGCTCATCACCGAAATAAATTGCCATTAGTTATCTAGTTTTATCTGCAAGTCAATCTTTATCTTTTCGTCAAAGGCCCCAGGTATTTTTGACCTGTAATACTTTACTGGTATATTGTTTCTTGTATACGGGTCTCCGCTTTGGAATTGATTTCCCAAATATACTATAGAATCGTTTAGGGAGTAAATGCCAGATCCAGCAGTGGTCGCGGCAACCTCGTCTATTTTGAATTCGTCTGGTATCTCTATTATTAAATACCTGTTTTTGTCAGAAACAGACTGAGACAAAGATGAATTAAAGCTTATGATTATCTCTTGAGTTTCAGTTGTAAAGTCAGTAAGAACTTCAACATACTGATCCTGATTGCTATCTACTTGAAGAACACCAGATAGAAGTATATCATTTTCTGGGTTGAATACGTTTGTAGTGTTGTTTAGTAGAGAGCTTATGTTAGACGCTTGAGGATCTGCGGCTACACTTGTAAAACACCTGATCTTTTTTCCAATAAAAAAATCAAACTCTCTATTTGCTACTTCCGCTTCAGCCAAGGTTCCGTCATACCAAAAGTATCTAGTCCTTATTACCTTCCTGCCCAAGGTTGTGTAAGGTAGGTTTATGTTCGTTGTCAACCCTCCTTGATTTACATTTACAGTAGTTTCGACAGGGAAATCTAGCCACCCTCCTGTGGGCATAACTATTTGAGGGTTTGCAGTTTGAAAAGACCCGTCCGCTGCAGTATACTCAATCGTAAGGTTAGAGTTCGGATACATCAACGCCATATCAGAAGAAGTCAAAGAAACGGAGTCAAACACCAATGGGTCTCCAATTTCAAACTTGTATCCGTGGTTTTCGTACTCGACAAACTCACCACTTACAATCCTTCCGAAGGACACCCCAGAAACCGCAGGGTTCGGCTCCAGGTTTACCGTAAGCATATCCCTTATGATATCCTCCAAGTCCGTAAGCTGAGCGTACACCTGTCCGTCCTCAGCTTCTCCAACAGGGTTGGTTACAGTAAGCTCCTCAGTCAAAAAGCTACTTCCGTCACCAGACACCCCAGGCTCACCAGGGTCACCCTTAGGTCCCTGATAGATGATCGCCTTGAACGGCCTGACGATAGGATTGTTGACCTGAACCTCGGCGCTACCAATCGGCTTGATCTCAATAGACGCAGCCGAAGCAGACGGAACTTTTACAATCTGGTTTGACTGGGATACATTGACGGTGTTGACCGCTCCGATCGGTGAAGATACGGGAGCGGAAGCGACCCCAGTTATCCTTATTATCGGGGCGTCTTCCGTTACTACCCGTATTGCCATTAGATGGTTATGTCATCATTTATGGTAAACTTACCGTAGAGATAGGTCTTGGTTTCCCCTGAACTTACCCTTTGAAGGTCGTAGACGTAAGTCCCTGGCGTTAACTCCATGGATGCGGCAGTGGCGCCTATTGTCATCTTGGAGTTGGTGTCGTCACCGTCAGAAAGAACAAAAGTAAAGTTAGAAAAAAACGCAGTTCCAGTGTTATCGGCAGATGTTCTAACCTCCATTTGATACTCACCTGAACTCGTGTCGCCGACAGTATGAGAGGGCATGGGAACGCCAAAGTCAATGCCGAGGCTAAAAGAGTCTCCCCTCCTGCAAATTACGTCCAGCCTAGATGCTGTATCAAGATTGACCTGTGCCATTTTGTATTATCTGATTTATAATGTCTTGCCCCGAATCTTCGTTCTCGTTCGATTCTTGTTCCTCAAGTTCACCCCTTTCTCCTTGTCTTTGTGAAACAAGCTTACTCTGCTCGACCGCCTGCTTTTTTACCCTCTCATCTTTCCTGTCTTCCTTGAGTACCTCTAGCTTTTCTCGGAACTCTTCTTCTTCAGTTCTGAATCCAAGCGTAGCCTGAGCCTTAATCATTTCGATTTCCTTCCTGTGCTCGTGCTTTAGGACCTCCATTTGAGCTTCCAGCTGGCTCTTCATTTGCTCCATTTGTGCGTCGATCTGAGCTTTCGCTTGCATCTCCTGCATCTTGGCTTGAGACTGGGCCTGGCTGGCCTGGGCCTGTGCTTGCGCTTGCATTTGAGAGTTCTGCTGTGCCATTTGCTGATTAGCAGCCATTCTCTTTTTTCTCCTAACGACAAGAAGTCTTTCAGCTTGATTTATGTCTTTAAGCTGCCTAATTGCTATTGCATCCTCTATGTCTAACTCCTTTTGAGCTAGAGAGATTTGTATGTTTTGTTCTAGATATTGCTTCTCTACATCCTCCATCTCCTTTACCACTTGAACCCCAAAGTTGTACATGGAAAGGGACTCAAACGTATTTAAGACACCCATATTCTCTTTTCCGATTGCATTTTCGTATGCTCTGAACAAAATGCTATCCCTAGGTATTACCTGCAAACACTTTACGATATCAGAGCAAACCTTCTTAAACAAAACCATTGAAGAGTTCGTGATGTCGTAGATCGCATTGTTGCCCGCCGCAATGGCTTGCTGCCTGACTCCCACGAGCTGCTCACCCTTAGGTGTAGTCCCGTCCATAGCCTCGTTGATGCCTGTAGCATCCCTGATCATTCTCAAGTAGTGGTTGTAGAGCGCGATAAACTCGTTGATGTTACGTACACTATTGCCGATTTCCCTGATGGGAGGGTTTTGAAAGCCGCCGTCAGGGTTTTTGCTTCTGTAGTAAAATACTCCTGTCTGTTCATATATGTCGTGAAGCTCTAGCGGCTGTAACTCACCCCCTTTTCCTAGCTGTACGTTTTCTAGACCCTCAATGTCGATAATGATTCCGTCGGGCTTTGCTTTAGCGATAGCTTGCTGAATCTTTAGGTGGGTTAACTGAAGCTGGTCTGCAAAACCAATACAGCTGTCCACCATAGACTTAGGGATCATCTTGTCCAGGTTTGTAGCGACCACAGAGTAAGACAGGTTAGCCTTGGTCAGGTCGTGCATATTTTTAGGTATGTTGTTTTTAACGCCATAGTTAAACAGCATGTCACACCCCATTATATACGTACCCCCATAAACAACTGAATTGTCAAGCTTAGAAACCTCTCTTTTGTAGATCGAGTTTGTAGGTGGCTTATATCCTTGTTGCTTTTGATAGAATCCTACGTTGCCGTATCTGCTTTCTTTTTCCTCAAAGTATATGGGGTCAACAGAAATGAACTCAAAGTCAAGAACCTCAACCATGTACTCGTCATACCCAAACTTATACCTTTGAAGGTAGTCGTCGTATCTTGAAGTAGCCATTTTAGACTGGTCATACCCGTACTTTTGAGCCGCTTTCTCAGCAATCTTTTTGTACTCATCTTCAGTAAACTGATCCCCCGCTATTCTTTTGAGCTCGTCTATAGGTATCCTTTTTACGTGGCCTGCGTATACAAGGTCTCCAAAATTAGGGTCCTCTGTGTAACTATGAACAAACTCAGAGGGGTCAACGTAGTTAGTCTTAATTCCCTGGGTTGGATCGTTGTCCCTTTTCACAACGGCAATACCTAAGGTTGCGATGTCATTAACACATCTTCTGTATATAGAGTCGTTAAAATCGTTCCACTTTAACGTCATGTTCGTTGCAATCTGAGCCGCAACTTCTGAAGATGACTTTATGTTGTTTCCTATAAATATTTCAGCTTCCTCTAAGGTTTCTGGTATCTCCTCCATTTCAGAGATGTTAACTCCAGTCTTCTCTTTTATCTCCTGAAGCTGCTTTCTGTTTTGAACAGCCATCTCCACCTTTTTTCTTTCAAGATCTTTTTCGCTTGATGATAGTGGATCTACTGCCTCAAGGTTTGGATAAGGCTCACTGGAAAGTATTTTGTTTACAACAATTCTAACAAACTTAGGTAGTATAGGTACAGGGGTGAAGTCCATATTTAAAAGACTTCCGTCTGAATTATTAGGGTCGAGGCTAGTCAGCAACTGCCTGTATATAGTTGTGTCTTGAGTTCCGTTTGCGTATTTCCTGTTTCTTTCGAAAACGGCCTTACGCTTTTTCATCAAAGAGTTGCTTTGATCCGAACTTCCCCACTGCGAAGAAATAGCCTTTGCATATCGCAAACCATATTCCTTACCCTCCTTCTTTTCCCTTGATTCTAAGGGGCTAGGAAAGTTGACGCTATTTTTTCCCTGTTTGCCGTACATCTAATGGCAAATATAATAAACTCAGCGGTGCCACTCTTTAACTTTGTTCTTCCTGAGAAACACCTTATCGCTTAGGTCAGAACTTTTAATCTTTTGCTTTGCCTTTTGGGCTGCAAGCAGGGCCAATCCAGAGCTAATGGTAAGGTCGTACTTCGTCCTGTTGGTTATTTTGTAGCCAATCCAATCTTCTAAAGTGTTACTGAAATACATATTGCCAAAGTCTTCTGTTTCTGGTTTTATGCCAACATGATTGTGTATATACTCTTCAATAGCATGAGCGTGAGCCTGTATGACGTCTTGAGAATTAGAGGGGATTCCTTTTGTTTTTACGCTAATCTTTGAGTTAGCGGCCAACAAATGCGATGGTCTGTCCATTAAATACCCGTCATACCCCCTTGATTCAAAGTACCTTACGATGCCATACTTATTGTTCTCTACTAACAGGGGATAGCCATAGTAAAAAGACGCCATTAAAACGTCTTCATAGAAGATGCTTGCTAAATCTGGTCGTGAGGCATACTCTAAAACAAACATGTTGCTAGGTACGTCCTGGTTCATACTGAACTTATTGTAAAGGTGTAAGGCACCCTTAGACCCTCGACCATCAACAGTTTCATCAAGATCGTAGGAGTCCACCCCTCCAACACCGTACTGAAGGTTGGGAGCGACTTTTTTTCCTCTTACTTCATACGTTTTGTTTCGTAATTCTACGGGGGGTTGCCACGTCACTCTAAACCTACCTCTAGGATCTGGAGAAAATATAACCTCTTTGTCTTTTTCCTTCCATAGGAAATTTCCCCTTACTACGGGGTTAGGATAAAGGTTGTTGTTCCAATCTATTTGCTGGTAAATTTTTCCAATATTAAATATACTTCCCTCAATGCTGTCTCTAAATGCTTCGTCTTCGGTTAACGGAAACTGCCTTATAACCTCATTAAGCTCTGACGGGTCGTGTTTCAACGAGGACCTTTCGTTTTTTAGATAGTCAGCACTTCCCTGTTCTATAATCTCACCGTCTATACCTTCAATTCGAGAAGTTGGATCGTCCACCACAGGGTTGCCATACCTATCAAAAAAGCCTTCAAGAGCTTCAGTAGCGGGTATAAAAATGCGGTATAATCCACTCCTGGTTCTTCCGTTTGCGTTTCTTTCATTCGGATCTGAGTCTTCCCAAAGGTTTTTGTATTCTTCACCCCCTTTATCCATGGGGTTGACAGTACTCCCAACTAAAGCCTTCCCAACTACTCTCTTACCAACAATGAGACAAGTTCGTTCAATGCGCCAAGCCTCTTTGATATCGACTGGTTTTTCCCACTTTCCTGCCTCGTCGAGGTAGAGCATGTGTAGCTTTTCTCCGTCATAGGCATTGTTTGTGGTGTTTTTCCAGTTGATGATTGTGTTGAGCGCGTCACCCTTCTGTGACGTCTTATTCTTCTTGGTGATTCGTTTTGATGGTTCCCGAAAAGCGAGTTCCATACGTGGGTTCGTCGTTCCATCTTGAATGGGTTTAAAGAAGAAGGGGTAGCTCCGAAACATCGGAACCACTTTCTTCATGAATATATTCTCCTGAGAGTCTTTACCAGTCTTTGACTGTATACCCAGAAGCTTGTCTTTAACCTGAGTAGCTTCATCAACAAGAACTGCAGCGCAGATATTAGTATAGCCAGAACGCCTACACTTAGTATATAGCTGACCGATACAACGGGTATCGACTTCGCACGCAGCCATGTGAAGAAAAATCTCACGCTGGAAGGCAAGATACGAAGGATATCCGATATCGATCTTTGACCACTGTAGGAACATATAGTGCCTCCCTGTAATGTACGTAGGCACGCCATTGTTGTAAAACCAAACACCGTTACGCCTGCGCTCAAACTCCTTTTCGATATAAGCAGAAAACTTTTTTCGAAACTCGGAAGGCTTTTCGAGCCACTCATCCATACTTCTAATCCTCGACAGCTCCTGGGGCATAGGGAGGCGCGACCACATCTGCACCCCCTTTGGCTTTTCATGGAAGAGTATTTCAGATCGCTTTGGCTTTTTCGGAAGACCAATGAGAAGCCCATGGAGCTCGATGACTTCTCCTGCTTTATGTCCGCCGTCCAGCCAAATAACGTCATCGGACCTGTCCATACCTATTACTTCTAAAAGATGGTACTCCAGTCTTTTTCTCAGTGAGTTCCATATACTTTCCGCAGTCGCACTTTACGTCGTGACGTACTGCCCCGTCAATTACTTTGATGGTAACCCCTGAGACGTCTTTGGTCTCTCCACATTCACACTTGTATTTTGACATTATATTAAATTATGTACCCTCGCCAGGACTCGAACCTGGGACCCACAGCTTAGAAGGCTGTTGCTCTATCCAGCTGAGCTACGAAGGCTTGTTTAGCGCACTAAAGTTACGCTCCCTTTAAGTTTCACTGCTACCCCCTTTCTTCCCTTGGCGTTTATAATCCAAGAATATACTCCGTCAGGAGAGTAGTAAGACCCCTTAGAAACAGATCCATCCCACTTGTCAAGGGGGCTGTCAGACTGAAATACTACATCCCCCCACCTACTAAATACAGTAATGTTCCACTCCAGCCAGAAGTTTGGGTCTTGAGTCACAGCAAAGAAAGCGTCGTTTATCCCGTCATTGTTTGGGGAGAACGCATTGGGGACGTACACCACCTGATCTTCATCAATTCCTGGTGGCTGTTCGATACACGGTAGGCCAGTGTTACAGTCTATCCAGATCTCTTGGACTATGTACTCGTATAGCGTGTCTACTTGATACACATACGTTGTGTCGTACACAAAGGTTGTGTCGTTCAAATACACGTATGTAGTGTCATAAATATACTCCGTAAAGTACAGAGTATCAGTTAAATACAGCGTATCACTTAAAGTAATATATAAGGTGTCCGTCAGATATACGTATGTAGTGTCGTAGAAGTACCAATTTATAGGTACAGTGATTGTGTCATACAGAGTCAGAGTCTGATATACAGTGTCAGGAGGTAGTTCTATATATATAGTGTCTGTCACCACTTCTGGTATAGGGCCACCGCAGCCTCCAACCACCACCCAGTTGTCCAAGAAGTTTGAGTCCTCATACAGACCTGACCCCCACGAAGTGCCATCCCCATTCACCCCTACTTCAGCCCATCCTCCGTCAGCAGCGTACATAGTTTGCCCATAGCTGATCTGCCAGATAACAGCCTGGATACTATACCCTTCTGTATACCAGTATGTTATGACGTTCTCTAGGTTGCAGTACATCTGCCCCGCGAAAGGACCGTTTACGCAATCCGACTGGTATGAGTTGAATATAGGGAATGTAACGGTATCCCCAGAATAGTACGGGGGTACAAGCGACTCATCATACAGGTTCGTCCAGTTAGTTGGCGACTCTGTAGTAGTAGCGCTGTAGATCCATCCAGGATGGTTACTGGTAGAACTGAGAGAGAAATCAAAAGATGGGAAGTCCCATCCGATATTCATCGCATTACAGTCTTCGTCAATAGCCTGAAATCCAAACTGTAGCTCAGAAACCCCGTCAGGTGCTCCAGCCCCACCACAGCTCTCTGTGTTGTTGAACGCTACCGTAACGGTTCCGAGGGCAGGGTCAAACTCAAGTAGTTCAAGATCACATTGAGCAGAACAGAAAAGGGGGAGTAGAATAGGAAGTAGTTTTTTCATCGGCCTTGACCTCTGTATTGCTTCTTGTACTTTTTAGAGTTCTTGTTTTTCGACACTTTGGTTTTAGCATGAACTCCAGGTCTGTTGACCTTTTTCCTTTTGATAAATTCGATTGTTTGCTTTGCCATTGTATTTAATTGTTGGGGCGGCGGGATTCGAACCCACGACTTCCTGTATATAAGACAGACGTTCTAACCAACTGAACTACGCCCCAGTTTGGTGACCCTATATTGCGCAGAGGGTCGTCGTGTCGAAAATTTATTTGCTGTTTCTTTTTTTAGGCCTGTTGTTGGCCCTATTCAGAGCTTTCTTGATAAATCCTTTGATTTTAGATCCAGAATGAGCGGCGTCCATGCCATCACCGTTACCATACGTCCCTTTGTTACGGTTATACTTATTGAGTTCGGCCCGATACTTTTTTGCCGCTTTGGGCTTGCCGTACTTTTTGTACTCATCCTTGTAGTTTCTAGCTTTCATATTCTCCGTTCCACTCCTCGTTGAAGTAGATATGATTGTTATGCGAAGATACCCATTTGTAATCACCCTTCCTCATGGTGTGATCACTTGCTGTATCGCTCTGCGAATCCGCCTGAGTAGTCTTTGTCTTCTTGTATTTCTCCATTTTGACGTAGTTCTTTCACCATTTGATCGAGAGACTGCCTTTCCCTAATTAACTCTTTGCAGTCTACTGCTGTTTGCTTTACTGATTGAAGTTCGGCTTTTCTAGCGGAACCACCTGCATCGGGGTCTACTGGCTTTTTAACTTCTTCAATCATGTTGTCAATAGCGATAGCCATCGCATCCATAAGTCTTTCTGCCGCTGATAAGGTATCAAACTTTGTAGAGAAGCTCTGAGACCGCGACCCTGTAGTATTCTTTGCCATCAATTTTAATTCTATAGTCTCTATCCTTTTTAAATCCAACCGTATCTCCCTTAGACACACCTAGGTCACTTAATTCCTTTGTGTTAAAAGACACTACCCCCTGGGTCACAGGTTCCTCCTGTATGGAAACCATTTCAATGAGTGAGCTATGTCCATCATCATCCTCAACAACAGGCTCAAGCAAAGACCAACCCTTGATAGGGTGAATGCCCTTTTTGTTTTTATAAGCAATAGCCTGGCTGGCCGCAGCGTGTTCTTCGTTATAGTTGACAATATACTGATTGTCCTCTTTGACAAGTGGAGAGCCGCCATGAATAACCACATGATGATGAAAATAAAGTGTATCTCCATCCTTCGCGCCTGTATCATACTTGAGCGGAGAAGCCAAAATTTTACCTTCTGTAGTTCTGTTTTCAAACTCATTAAACTTAGTCTCTATAAAAAGCTCCAGCCCCGAATCCGTAGTTATGGTGTCTTGCAGCTCCTTCTCTATCTCGACAATAAAATTTTCTAGGGTTTTCATTAAATTAGAAGTTTAGATCAAACTCTATTAGACATGGCATATTATCAATCGCCTTCCAAAGATCAGTGCCCTCTTCACCTTCTGTGTACACTAGGTATCTGCACTTGCCGAACTTATGAAGGAACGCATCGTCCTGAATAATTGCGCTGACTACAGAGCCGCCAGCCCTCATTCCGACAAAATAGGCCATACCATTTTTAGGGTCTTGTCCGACCACAAGCTTTCTTATTAAACCATCCATTAGTTAAGTGATATTCCGAGGTCACCCAGGATGTCATCTATATCATCTTCTGGGTCATTAAATTGCTGGTCCATGATCTCTTTCACCATTTCGAGCTCAAGCTTACTGTCCAAGTTGTAGCTAAACACACTTTTTAGTTGAACTTGATCGCCCTCTTTTGGCTCCATCATGTCGTCTATGTCAAGAACGCCTAGGATAATGGCAGACATGACTCTATCTTCGTAGTTATATCTCTTAATTAAATCTTCAATCTGAATAATCAGAGAGTATGCCTCGGCGATAAATTCCTTGTCCTTTGCATTCATATATCAAAGATACATAATGATGCCTAAATCGAAAGTTTCGAAATTAAAGATGTTTCGTGATTTTTCTAGACTGAAAGAAAAGTACGTAAACAACAATTACCTAAAAAACCTGCATTCCGCAAGGTCTCAGTTTTGTAAGCAAAACAACATAGAGTGGAAGAGCCTAGAGTTTATGTTGTGGGCCTACGACCTAGAGTTCTGGACTATTAAGTACGCTTCAGAAGAATACGGCTACAACAAGGGCAACTTAGGAAACCGAATAGTATACCCCCTTCAGTCTGCTGGATACATCTACAAACAGTTCGAAAGGCTAACACCTTCAAAAGACCTAGATGACCACCTGTTCAGAGAGGAAACAAAGTATAACTACCGCGTTAGATATGCGCTCACTCAGAAAGCAAGGCTGGCAGTACAAAGGTTTTACCAGAGTTTATAAGTAGTACCTGGATAAGAGGGGTCTTTATAGGCCTTCAAGATCCTGCCTCGGTTTTCAGTGGGTGAGGTGTAGGATACATGAACCCAGTCGGGATTGGTGTCATCACCAAACTCCCATATGAGCTGATCGAAATCCAAGCAGTCTTTGATATAGTGGAAAATGTCTGCATTTGTTACCTTGCCGTAAACGTCAGCATCCAGATCCAAGGCGCGGCCCTGAACATGCTGAGAAGTATTGCTGCCGTTAAGGGCAGAGTTGAGCTTTGGGGACCTATACCCTGAGGAGACGTAAATCGGGACTCCAAAGTGATCTCTGAGAGGTTGAAAGACATGTTCTGCTACCAGCTTTAAGTTCGTTACCTGAGGGTCATCAGGCTGATTTTCTATACCAAGGCGTTTTGCCGTTTGGCTTCTTGTACACTCTTTTAGGGTCAGGTTTTTGGACAAAAGCATGCTTCTTCTTGTTTATGTCTTTAAGTTTCAATCTTGGATTGAAGTACCCTTTACTCCCCATAATTAACGCCAATTAACAGGGTCAAAATTTGGAAAACCGAAAAGTTCTTCATAGACTGAGATCAGCAAACAAATTTAATCAATTATGAACTACATCAAGCAACTCCTCGTAAGCGCAACTTTGCTGCTCTCCCTCGTATCTAACGCACAGTGCGACATCCTCTTTATGTCGAAAGACACTAAGGCTTTTGACTGCACGGCACGCATCGTAGCTGAGAACGGGGCACCACTCAATACATACGAGATTACCGATCAAATCGCTGTGTTCCAGCCTACCTGCAACACCAACTCTTCATACGTATACAGTTTCTACAGGAACGGGGTTCTCGTAGACAGGGTGGTGGCCATCAGGATCGACGGGTCGAACGAATTCAATATCACCCAAGAAGGTGAGGGTATGATTAGGGTGGAGCAGCTTTAATTTCTGTTCCTACGCTGCTGCTCAAACCTCCTTGTTCGGGGGTCTTGAGAAGAGTAGCTCCAAGATCCAGAGGCCCTATCAAACCTAGGCATATACTTTGCCCCAGACTTGACGTAGTCTTGGATGTGACCACCTTCGCCAGTGGCCTCCAAAGCCCTAGCAAACTGCTGAGAAGTGACCTTCCTTCCTTGGTCGTAGAACCCAACCGTCATAGGTGAGTCAGGGTCGTTAGGGTTTACAGGCTCAGGACGAGCATAGAAGCGCTCTGGCGGGAGTTGACCTCCTTCTTCATGGATTTTACCGCCTTTGTTGTACTTGTTTCTATAAGCGGATATAAATTGAGAGTACTTGCCGTCTGTGATGATGGCATCGTCAGAGTCGGCCTCTCCTCCGCCGCCTCCACCAGAGTAAATCTTACCTCCCATAGCCATGCCTGGGGCTGGAGCTCCGCCTTGGCCTCTCGCGCCGCTAAGCTTCTCCATAAGATCTTCCATAGGACTAGCGCCAGGACCGCCTTCGGCACCCACGCCCATCTCAGCTCCTTTCATCTGACCCTCGAAAGTCTGCTCGTCAAGGACAAATTCCCCATCTTCGTTTTCTATAATAGGATAGTCTTCGTCAGCGATCATCATATTGCCCTCCTCGTCTTGAGAGACAGCATATTCATTCCAATTACCGTAGACTTTAATCTCTTCACCGTTAGGTGATTCGTACATAACGAACTCGCGGTCACCGTCTTGTTGTACAGGAGACGTGTATTGACCAGTCATGGTGAAGCTGTTTCTTCCCCCCTTTTTCTTCTCCATTGCTTCGCGGAGCATATCCGCCATAGTCCCTGAGTTCATCATTATGATCCTGAGTTAGGTGTTATTCCTTTAGTTTTTCGGCGCACGCTAAAATCTTTGCGATCAACCTCCTTTTCTTTGAAGCTGATCATTCCAGCCTTCTTTCCTTTTGTGTTTGTGCGCTGCTTCTCTTTAGTGACCATCCGTTGAGCCTGGTTTCCCCCATATACGGTTTTACGAGTAGAGCGGACTCCGTCATCGGACTTGTTCTTCTGCTTGATTACAGTTCGGTTTCCGATCGTCCGAGTCTTAGACTTCTCGCCACGCTTGGCCCTCTTTACCGCCTTTGCTTCTTTTCTTTCTTGCTTCTTCTCTCTGCGGAGGTCTTTCTTGTCAGCACCCTGAGCGACGATCTTACCTCCGTTCTTCATCTCCTTATTGGGGTCTTTGTAGCTCCTACCCATGCTACCCTTGATAGCCCTGTGAGCTGCCTTACCGCTAATCTTTCTGGACTTCTCCTTGCGCTTACCACCTGAAGTCCTCTTCTCTTTGGTTACCGTACCAACACCACCGTCGTAAGTAGTGGTCTTCTTCTTAAAAGTGTTGTTGTCGGCGCCACCGCGAACCTTAACCTTTTTCAAAGACCTCGTGTCTCCTTTAAGACCTTCTTGCTGATAACGCTTGGTCTTAACCGTCAAGGCATTTCTTTTTTCCTTGTCCTTCCCGTAGACCTTACCGCCGTTATTGTACGTCTTCTTAGCTTTCACCATCAGTTCTTTTTTCTATCAGAAACGATCATGTTCACGAGGCTGTCGAGCCACCCAAAGATCTTATTGTCTTCAGTGGTAGGGGTGATGTTTACGATAATCTTGACAAAGGCCATCAAGCCGATCAAGAGTTCACCCCAGTTTTGCATCAAAAATTCAGTCATAGTGCAAATATATAAATTATTAAGTGTACCAAATTTGTACGTTTTTGATCCATACAGTTCCTTCTGCGCCACCACCAACAGTATCCCAACCAAGTGTAATAAAAGCAGGTTCAGTATACTCTTTTGTAGATTGAATGGTAACCGTATCTCCAGCGGTTACGACAAGGTTCTCATCCTGGCCAGTCAAGCCTGTAATCACAGTTGTTGTAGACTCCATGTCGTACCTATAATTAAAGACAGTGGTCGGAGGTGGTGCAGGGTTATCATAGTTTGCTGCATACAAGAACACAGCCCTGCCACCAGACCCTGGATAGGATGCATATTTAATGCAGTTCGTCATTCCGTTAGGTGATGTCTCACCTGATGTCAAATCCCCCTGGCCGAACTCTATCCATCCATCTGTGCTCGAAGAGAAGTCGCTTTCATGTAGAGCTGTTGCCCCTACAGGTAGATCTATAGGGTCTCTATCCCCACTTACCACATTTAGTTTAACTACAGCTGCAGCAGAGGCAGCCGCTGTGAGGGCCATAGACCCTCCTGATCCCATCTTCATACCACAAATATATCACTTCTCTAAGTATGACTTTATATTTTCAAATACGTCATAAGCCCTGGGGTTATACCCCTGCATATCCTGTCTCTCTCTTGGGTTATAACGTGCCCTCTCGAAGTCCTCGTCACTACCCTCAAACAAAAGGTTGCGAAGCTTGCCGTCAATGTAGTTCTGGCGGAAACGATCGTACCCGTCACCAGCATACCCTTCCTCTTTATCCTTATTGTACCAGTACATGATCTCCCCTTCGTCCAGGCTGTCCCCAAACTCCCTCAGCATAGTACTGAAAGTTGGGTCTGCATCTGCCATTCCGTGCAGCAAGTCCAAAGCAACAGACTGAGAGTCGTTAGTATCAGGGTTTACAAGCACCGTATGCCTCCCCCTGGGGGATGGCCTGTCCACCACGTTGCCAGAAGGGTATGTGATCGCCCCCTGCTCAGGACCATAGTACTCGATATCCCCTATCCCAGTAATCTCCCTAGTAAACTCCCTGTCTGGGACGACACTTACATCCCCAAGCTTCCTCAAAGCAGGGAAGCGCTGCATAGCTTCACCTAAAAGACGGTCCCCCACCTCTTGATTAGATGGTGTCTTATCCAACCTGCTGAGCAAACTCTCTACTTTACCTCCGTTTTTAAAGGACTTGAAATAAAGAACCCCCTTCAAAGCTGCTTTCTCGGCCTTACTTAGTTTTGTTTTGTCTAATATCCTGTCCGTTAACTGCCCTTTACTTAACCCAGCTGCATTCCTTAAAGGAGTAACGGAACTAAGGTCTATATCCCTCAAAAATTCCAAGGCGTCGCTAAAACCTTTACCCTTAATTGCCCTTACTCCACGTTGAACATCAGCTGCCGCTGACCGTAATTCAAGGAACTGATCGTATGGCAGGTCGCCCAGGGCCTTAAATATGTCTTCGTTCCCTTTTTCAAAACTAGAAGCCCTTCTATGAAGTTGACCAGCACGAAGTCGCGCCCTGCTATCTCTATCTAGGCTAGAGAACGGGTCTTTTTTACCCCCTACATTACCGCCTTTGATTGGTCTCATACTGCAAATATAAAAAGATAGTTCTTGCGCCACTCACAGCTTAAAGTGTAACAGACTCTTTGACTCCTGACTCCCCCAAAAATACTTTGGAAGCCACTAAGTGAAGCTTTTGAAGCGTCATCCGCTAGGCTGCGAGGCGAAGTTACAGCTAATTTTTGACAAAGTCAAGCTTTAAAGTGGATTTTAAGCATCTGAGCTTAATTAATTGTCTTAGAACAGATTATCCGCTTAAAAATGAGGTGAGTAATACAGATCCTGGGGACAATTCGTAACGTAAAACACTCGCGCACGTACACCCAAACGCATATCCGCACCCCACCCCCCTGTCGTCACGCGCCGCTCCGCCAAACATTTCAGCTTTTCGTAACTCCTTGGCTACCATAGGGTTTAGGGTTAAGCAGGTGAAGTACTGGTTGAGGCGTATTCTCCTTCGGAGGCATTCTTAGAGGACAGACAAAACCACCCCAATCTCCTCACACACGAAACCACACTCTATTCCGCATGCATTATACACGCCGAATCACACATGGTTTCACACAGGAAGCTTCGCTTCACGAGGGCTTCGTTGATTGACGTTTATCCTGCATCGAATCAGGGTTTGGCATGGTGGTTGGTATCACATACACATGAGGCGAATCTTCGCCTGTTTCCCCACGCATAATGCGCAGGAGAAATCGCGCACCAGATTGTCCTCAACTTTTTCGTCATTTATCGAAAAGTTGTCCATATCTTTGTTGTCGTCAGCAACGCCGCTGACACTTCAAACACTCACTACCATGAGCAACATGACCTACACTCTCACCGCCGCTCAGAAGGCATCACTCACACTCAAGGGCCGCAAGGCCGCCAACAAGGCTCTGTGGGCCTTGGAGAAGGAGCATCGCAAGATGGTCGCCGAGTATCGCCTCACAGACAAGGAGGCGTTTGCACAGCAACTCCGTGTCAACGGAGTGATGCTGGTCTTCGACAAGCTGTCACAGACACACAGCAAGCCTGTCACCTACATGGCGGCAAAGCCGATGGAGACCAAGGCTCAGTCGGTCACCACCAAGCGCCTCAAGCGCAAGGCTCGGAAGGGTCCCAAGGACTCGAACGGCAAGCTGGAGGCACAGGCACAGCGCCACTCCATGCAGATGGCACAGACACGGGCCGCGAAGGCGGTCAAGACCGAGGTGGTCGAGGACATCAAGGGCTACCGCACAGAGGTGGAGGTGACCCCGCAGAACCCCACCAAGGCACACACCATCCGCAAGGCTTGGGTGGATATGCCCACAGACATGAGTGTGGAGGATGCCTTCCGCTACGCCACCTTGCAGGACGGCTACGGATGCTTCGAAGATGAGGTGTCCTTGGACGACTGCATGTGAGTCACACACAGACAAGCGCACATGGTGCTTGGGGTGGTTCGATTCCACCCTGCGCTCAAACACACAAACACATGACAGACATGACAGACACACTCACACCAAGACAGCAGGAGCTTACGGCTCTGCTCTACG
>Ga0213865_10000833_pt1 | contig 20406 bp, 11 predicted proteins | sample PICome_6_FD_160100 | JGI IMG/M metagenome (GOLD analysis project Ga0213865, IMG submission 160100) | Coastal seawater microbial communities near Pivers Island, North Carolina, United States - PICO282 | ecosystem: Environmental > Aquatic > Marine > Coastal | place: USA: North Carolina...
ACTGAACTGTCAGGAAAAACACATTTAAGAAATGTTAAGTTTACGACATTTGATCACAATAGTGATGGAAGTATTGACCCTATAATAACATACTTTGGTTCTGATTTTAGATTTTAATAAATAATTAATTGTCTGATGTTTAGCTTGGGCTTGGATATCGGTAGTTCTTCAGTTAAAGTTGCTTTAACTGAAACCCATACCGGAAAAAAAATTGCATTTGTGCAAGAGCCAAAAGATGAGATGGAAATCTTAAGTGTTCACTCGTCGTGGGCAGAGCAAGATCCAAATCATTGGTGGAAAGTCGTTTGTATTGCCATAAAAAAATTGTTGCAAAAAAGTGGGGTTGACGCTAGTCAAGTCCAAAGAATTGGAATTGCGTATCAAATGCATGGACTAGTTGTTGTTGATGAATCGGGTGACTGTTTACGAAATTCAATCATTTGGTGCGACAGTAGGGCAGTTTCGATTGGAGAAAAAGCCTATCAAGATTTGGGTGCAAAAAAATGTATGGATCACTTGCTTAATAGCCCTGCAAACTTTACAGCATCCAAACTAAAGTGGGTGAAAGAAAATGAACCCCACATTTATGAAAAGATTCATAAATACATGCTGCCAGGAGATTATATCGCTTACAAGTTTAGTGGAGAAATGACAACGACGATCAATGGTCTTTCTGAGGGTACGATTTGGGATTTCAAGTCCCAAGAGGTCGCCCAATGGCTTTTGGATTATTATAATATCGATTCTTCAATGACTCCGACAATTGTTCCCAATTTTGTGACACAATGCTTGGTGAACAAAAAAGGAGCACAAGAAAGTGGCCTTAAGGAAGGAACGCCAATTACATATCGCGCTGGAGACCAACCCAACAATGCTTTCTCGCTGCATGTTATCAGTCAAGGAGAAGTTGCTGCAACTGGCGGCACGTCTGGGGTGGTCTATGCATTGACAGATCAACTGCAATCGAAAGAACATCAAAGAATTAACCATTTTGCTCACATCAACTATTCCAAAGAATCTCCTATTGTTGGTAAGCTGCTTTGTATCAACGGCGCAGGAATTCAATATCGTTGGATGAAAAATAACACTGGTGCCAACAGTTATGAGGAAATGAATCAATTGGCAGCAAAACAGGACATCGGATCAGATGGATTACTGGTTTATCCTTTTGGAAATGGTGCCGAGAGGATGCTCAATAATCAGAACATAAATGCTAGATATCTAAATTTAAATCTCAATCAACATGACCTTGGGTCTATGTACAGAGCAACCCTAGAAGGAATTGCCTTTTCGTTTGTTTACGGAATTAAATTCATTGAGGATGACAATTTTGATTTAGCTTCAATCAAAGCTGGAAATGATAATCTTTTTCAATCTGCTGTATTTAGCCAAACAATAGCTACATTGGTTGGAAAGGAAATACAATTGTACAACACCACTGGAGCAATAGGAGCTGCAAGAGCATCTTCAACCAATGTTGAAGACCTAGATGCTTTTGTGAAAATGAGTACTAAAAATGACTACTTTAAGAGTTTTACGCCAGAAAAAGACGCATCAAAATACGAGATAGCATTTTCCAACTGGACAAATGAGCTTGAAAAAATGATTAACTGACAAAACAAAACCAATGGCCAACTCTGAATATTTTAAAGGAATAAACAAAATACCATTTGAAGGAAGCGAATCTGACAATCCATTTGCATTCAAATTTTACAATCCTGATCAAATCGTAGCTGGAAAAACGATGCGTGATCACTTCAAATTCGCAATTGCTTATTGGCATAGCTTCTGTGGCCAGGGAACTGACCCATTTGGTGCAGGAACACAAAACTTCCCATGGGATAATGCAACAGATCCAGTTCAAGCAGCTCGTGACAAAGCAGATGCAGCTTTTGAGTTTATCTCAAAAATGGGGTTTGATTACTACTGTTTCCATGATTATGATTTGGTTCAAGAGGCATCAACACTGGTAGAATCTGAAAAAAGAGTGATTGCAATCACTGACTATCTCAAAGAAAAACAAGCGGAGACTGGAATAAAATTGCTGTGGGGAACAGCCAATTGTTTTTCTCATCCTAGATATATGAATGGGGCTGCAACAAACCCCGATTTCAATGTTTTAGCTCATGCAGGAGCACAGGTAAAAATAGCCATTGATGCCACCATCGCACTTGGTGGTGAGAACTATGTGTTTTGGGGTGGGAGAGAAGGTTATATCAGTTTGTTGAACACCGATATGGGCAGAGAATTGGATCACATGGCCCGTTTTCTAACGATGGCTAAAGACTATGCTCGAAGCCAAGGATTTAAAGGGACTTTCTTCATCGAGCCTAAACCAATGGAGCCATCGAAACACCAATATGATTTTGATGCTGCAACTTCAATTGGGTTCATTCAAAAATATGGACTGCAAGATGATTTTAAATTGAATATTGAGGTCAATCATGCAACACTAGCCCAACACACTTTTGAGCATGAATTGGCAGTAGCTGCAAATGATGGTATGCTTGGGAGTATAGACGCTAACAGAGGGGATTATCAAAATGGTTGGGACACCGACCAATTTCCAAATAGCATCGAAGAGGCTGCTCGCGCCATGATTGTTTTTCTAAAAGCAGGTGGCTTGGAGGGTGGAGGTATAAATTTTGATGCAAAAATTAGACGTAATTCAACAGATCTTGAGGATTTATTTTTTGCTCACATTGGAGGTGCTGACACCTTTGCTAGAGGGCTAATTGCTGCTGATAAAATTATTAATGATCCGTCTTTTTCAAAAATTGTAGACCATAGATACGATTCATTTAATCAATCAAAGGGAAGGGATTTTGAAAAAGGTAAACTGCAATTGCCAGACCTATATGAATTCGCATTACATACGGATTCAATTCCAGCAATAAGTGGAAAACAAGAAAGATTAGAAAATATTATCAATCAAAACATATAAATTATGACTTCAGTATTAGAGACTTTAGACTGGATTGTATTAGGAATATATTTCCTGGCACTTATTGCAGTTGCTGTTTGGGTGGTTTTACAAAAAAATAAAAACACAGAAGATTACTTTCTGGCAGGTCGAAACGTCGGTTGGTTTGTGATAGGAGCTTCTATTTTTGCTTCCAATATTGGATCGGAACACGTAGTTGGTTTGGCTGGTACAGGATTTGAATCAGGTACCCCCATGGCTCACTACGAGTTGCATGCATGGATCGTACTACTTCTTGGGTGGTTGTTTTTACCCTTTTATATAAGAAGTGGTGCTTTTACAATGCCAGAGTTTTTGGAAAAACGATTTGATAGTAGATCCAGGTGGTTTTTGTCTGTTTTCTCTCTTCTTGCATATGTACTAACAAAAGTTTCTGTAACCATCTATGCTGGTGGAATTGTTGTATCTGAATTATTGGGAATTCCGTTTTGGTATGGAGCAATAGGAGTTGTTGTTTTTACTGGTATATATACAGTCGTTGGAGGGATGAAAGCTGTGATTTATACAGAAACCCTCCAAACGATTGTTCTAATTTTGGGTTCAGTTGTTATTACGTACCTAGGACTACAACAAGTTGGTGGATGGGATGAATTGCAAGACACTGTTCGAGCTGTCAGCCCTGATCACTTTAATATGTGGCGACCAATGTCTGATCCAGACTTCCCGTGGACTGGCTTGTTGATTGGGGGAACAATTGTCGGGATTTGGTATTGGTGTACCGACCAATATATTGTGCAAAGAACACTCGCTGCACATAACATCAAAATTGGTCGTAGAGGAGCCATTTTTGGAGCCTATCTGAAACTATTACCCATCCTTATCTTTTTAATCCCTGGAATCATTGCATTTGCACTAAGCATTCAAAACCCTGAAGTATTTGCAATTGAAAAGGCCGATCGTGCCTTTCCGATGCTTGTCAAGACGCTGCTACCGGTGGGCCTAAAAGGCCTCGTAGCTGGAGGACTGATGGCAGCACTTATGAGCTCTTTAGCATCAGTTTTTAACTCTTGCTCGACAATTTTCACAATAGATATTTATAAAAAATTAAAGCCAAAAAAGTCAGAAAGAGAATTGTTGACTACAGGAAAAATTGCAACAGCAATTATCGTTGTATTGGGTATCGTATGGATTCCAATCATGGAACGAATCGGAGGAGGTGTAATGTATCAATATTTACAAAATGTACAATCCTATATCGCTCCTCCTGTAACTGCTGTTTTCTTACTTGGTATCATTTGGAAAAGAGTAAATGCGCAAGCTGCGATTTCTACACTTATTGCAGGTTTGGTACTTCTTGTATTGCGACTCTCATCTGAGATATACTATCAAGCAGATATTTCAGCAGGGGCAGTACATGACAATCTGATTTATGGCTTTGCAACAATCAATTTTGCTCATATGGCCATATTTATGTTTCTATTTTCTGTAGCACTGTGTATCTCAGTAAGTTTAGCCACTAGTCCTCCAGATTATAAAAGAATTTCGGGATTATCATTTGGCACACTCACCAAAGAGCATAAGCTTGAAAACAAGGGATCCTACGACACAATCGATGTTGTGCTTTCAGTTGTTTTGGTTGCAATTGTAATTGGAATCCTATTTTATTTTAAAAATTAAAATAGTGTTATTTTTCTTTACATATAAAAAATGGTCATGTGCTGTGTTTGTTTTTTTGTGTGGCTTAAATTTATGGGCACAATCCCTTGACCCATATGATCCTAGTTATAAAGGGGATTTCGAATCCTCAACAGACCCGTCTGATTTTTGGTATAATAGTGTCGTATCTGCAATCTCCACTGAAAGCTTCGACACTTATAACGGGGAGTATGCTATGCGAGTTGAAACAAGCACACCATGTGTCATTTTTAATAGGGATTTTTTACCTTTTACTAAACTTGAGGGTCAAACCTATAAAGTAGGATTTTATTTAAAAGGTTCAATAGGAAAACAAATTACGGTTTCTCTCAAAAACTCAAATAATGATGATGATGAAGTTTCCGAGACCCAAACTATAATTAATAGTGATTGGGCTTTTTACAAGTTTGAACTTTTATCAGCATCGTCTTCATCAGCTGACATGGCTAAAGTTAAAATCAAATTTGAATCATCTGGAACTTATATCTTAGATGTCATTCACGTTGAAAATACCACAACTAATGATATCTATGTCAACGCTATGACGGGTTCAGCCACCGGTGATGGTTCTTTTGATTCTCCTTTCAAAACCATTCAACAGGGAATTAATGCATGGACAAAAGGAAGTTTTGTGTATGTTATGGATCAGGGAGGTCAAGAGTATCAAAATAGTAATTTTAATTCAGATTTTAACAACATCGATTTTGATCAAAACGGCCCAGTTGTTAATTTATCAGCTAGTCAAGTAGAGCTGGCCGATTTATATAACCCACTCGTGATACGAAATTTCCTCGGCCATTCTCCAGTAATAAGATTTGATGGTTCCGGTGGGTTTATTGGAAACTATGACTATTTAGAAATCAGTGGCTTTGAAATTATTGGACCCAACCAAAACATTACATATCAAAATGCTTTAAATAATAGAACAGAAGGTGCAAATTATTACAAAGGTCGTGGCATTGCTATTTGGAACGGACACCATATAAATATATTTAATAATACTGTTCACGATTGTCCGAATTCTGGAATACGCGTGAATAATGGAGATTATTGTATAGTGAGCAATAATATTGTCTACAACAATACATGGTGGTCTCCAAATGCAGAAAGTGCCATTGTTTTTGCTACCATAAAAGAATTTGATAATCTTAGTAATATCATCAAAATGCGTATCGTTGGGAACTTAGTTTACGCCAATGAAAATCGAATCCCTTTTTACAAATTTGGAGACTTTGCGTGTGATGGGGCTGGATATGGATGCGCAGATTACAATAAATTTCAAGACGGAAATGGAGTCTATATCACTCGAAACAATCAGGTAGATGATTCAAGTGGGAATCCAAATCCAAACCATCCAAATGATACGGATACATTTGATGGCTACACTTACATAGCAAATAATGTCACCTATTTAAATGGCATTAATGGTATCGTCGTTCATAAAACCGATAATACAATTGTAACAAATAATACAGTATTTAATAACGGAGCAACTCCAGTTACTGATGAACTTCCTGACGCTGAACCTTGGTACATAGGTAACGACCAAGGTAGAATAACAAATTCTGGAATTACAATTAACAATTCCAAAAATGTTATGATTTACAACAATATCATTTCAACGAGAAGAGATGATGATAAAGCATTTCTTGTTCGTAATTCTGATGGTTACGTTGAAAACATCGATATTTCTAATAATATTATTTATGAAGGTGTTTGCGGAAATTATTGTGGTAATGGAAATGATAATCGCTTCAATTTTACAAACCCGTTATTCAATGACGAATCAGAAAACGATTTAGACATTCAAGTAGGCAGCCCAGCGATTGGTGCAGGTTTTACGCATAATTTCCTTCCAGATTTTGATTACAATGGGGAACTAAGAAACACCTCAAGTGTAGATATCGGTGCATATGTTCATGAGCCCTATGTTCTTAATTACGAACTGGTTAAACAAAATTTAAATAACTTATTTTATCCAAATCCAGCAAGGAATAGTATTTATTTGTTTAACCAGCGTTCGGGTAACTACAGAATTTATACAATTTCAGGATCACTCATTGAATCTTCGAACTTCTCGAACTACCGCATTTCTGTTAATCATTTAACTAGTGGTGTTTACTTAATTCAGACCGATCAGATTGGAATCAAAAAATTGGTTATAAAATAGAAACTTTTTTGATTGTAGAATCATTTGAAAATTGTCACTGTTATCAATTTTAAAAAATCCTACGCTATAGAAATCTAAATACTTTAAATAACGTGGTGGTGATTGTTTTTCAGTTTATTTAAATTAATTAGCAAACCACCTCATATTTTATGAAATGAACAAAATTTAATATAAAATAAACAGAATGTTTTAAAATAATCAGCCTAACAATAATAGATTAGTACAAATCAATATTAACTAATAAACAATGAAAAAATTTTTCCTAATTTTATTTTCAATTCCATGTCTTCTGTTTGCGCAAGACAAAATGTTAAGTGGAGTTGTTTTCGATAATGACGGCAATCCACTTCCGGGTGCTACAGTTCAGGTTTTAAACTCCAACAATGTAGGAGCAATTTCTGACTTTGATGGTAATTTTTCCATATTAATTGGAGAAAACGAAACCAAAATTGAAGTATCATACATAGGGTTTTTACCTCAGACCATTGATGTTTCCAACAGAACTTCAATAACCATCAATTTAGAACTTGATGTATCAGAACTTGAAGAAGTCGTGGTAATTGGATACGGTACAGTATTGAAGAAAGACTTATCAGGCTCCGTTGCATCAATAAAGGTTGAAGATGATATTTCAAGACAATCAAGCACTATTGATCAGCTACTACAAGGTCGCGCCTCAGGTGTTCAAGTCACTCAAAACGCAGCAAACCCAAATTCTGGTATTAGTGTTAGAGTGCGTGGCACTAACAGTTTGCGAGGAAACAATGAACCGCTTTATGTAGTGGATGGTATTATTGTATCGTCTGCTGGGGAAGATGTTGATGCTGTTGGTGGTGGAAATACTGGTCAGGAGCGTCAAAGTGGATTAAATGGAATTAACCCACGGGATATTGAAAGAATTGAGGTGTTAAAAGATGCAAGTGCTACAGCAATTTATGGCTCAAGAGGAGCCAATGGAGTGATATTGATTACCACAAAGAAAGGAGATAGTAAACAGGGTGTAGTAAATGCATATTTTAATCGATCGTATAGAGAAGTTTCAAAAAGACTCGATGTCCTTGGCCCTATTGATTATGCTCGTTATAGCAATACTGCAAATGCGTTAGCTGATAAAGGTCCACATTGGCACATTGATGGAGAAATTTATGGGATACAAAATTATGATGGGGACAATCCAGAAGTTTTACAAACGCAGGCAAAATATTATAACTGGCATGATGAAATATATAAAATTGGAGAAAGTAACAATTTTGGAGCTTCTTTTTCCGGAGGAGGAGAAAAGGGTTCCTACTACGTTTCTGCTGGATTAAATGATCAGAGAGGACTTATTGAAAATTCTAGATTTAAAAGTGGTGACTTTCGAGTTAATTTAAATCAAGAGCTAAGTGAAAATCTTGATATTGATGCACGATTCAGTGCTTTTTTCTCTGAATCTGACTTTAGTGAGGGTGGTGATTTAATTGGGAATTATCAAAGCTTTGTTCGTAATGTTCTGTCTTTTAGACCGGTTTACAAGGTTGCATATGATGATTTGACAGATCCATTGGTTATTTATGATCAGGAACTCACTGAAGGATTGGATGGCCCAGAAGATAATCAGGCTAATCCATTTTCATGGGTAGATGACTTTCATGACGAATCAATTGAAAATAGATTTTTTGCCAACCTCAGCTTAAAGTATAAGTTACCAATTAGAGGATTAAATTACGAACTCAGAATTGGCGGAAATAAAAGAGATAAAGAACGTAGAAGATTCTATGGGCCTACAACCTTCCAAGGTAAAACAAATATCGGTTTACTACAGATATCTACGATTGATCAATTATCCTATCAAATAAATAATTTTATCAGATATAATAGAAATTTCAATAATAAACATCGTGTAAATGCAACCTTTGGAACGACATATGATGTTAGAGATGTTACCAACTCTATTTACTCTGTCTCTGGTTTTGATTCATTTGACCTAACAACTCAACAGCCATTTTTAGGACAAAATATTTTAACTCCTCTTGCTGATATAGCAAGGGACCAAAAAATGTTTTCATTACTTGGAAGGGTAAACTACACGTTGAGAAATAATTACATTTTTACTGCTAGCTTTAGAAGAGACGGGGTTTCAAAGTTTAAAGAAGAAAACAGATATGGATTTTTCCCTTCCTTTGCGTTTGCATACCGAAGAGACTTTGGATCTGATTCAAGCTTTAAAATCAGAACTGGATGGGGACAGATTGGTAACCACGGAATTGGACCTTACGGAACCCTTTCAAATTATGGCTCTGACCCTGACTCAATTTATGGGTCTCCTGGAAATGGTACAACCGTACCTTTAATTCTAAATAACCTTGCAAATCCAGATTTGACTTGGGAAACAACAGAACAACTAAATTTTGGCTTAGATTTAGATTTATTTGGGGGAAGAGTGACATCGACTATCGATGTTTATGAAAAGTTAACGAAAGACTTGTTACAGAATGCGCCAATTCCAACATCATCTGGGTTTTCTTCAATTCTTATCAACAGAGGTGAATTAGAAAATAAAGGGGTTGAAGTAGGTCTTGATCTTTCGCTTGTTGAGTCGGATGATTTTAGTTTTTCAGTAGGAGGTAATATTTCTCACAACAAATCCAAAATTTTGAATCTTGGGTTACCTCCAGGAAGTGTTTTTGATCAAGATATTCATATGGACACTGATTATTACCAAAAACCATACTATCTAGGTCAACAGATTAGTCGTGGAAACATTTTTAAACATCCAGCAAACATATTTATGGAAGGTCAAGAATCGGCATTATTCTATGGATGGAAAACTGATGGACTTGTTCAACCAGATGACGTTGCTGATTATCCAATTTCTGGAGCACAAGCTGGTGATATTAAAATTCTGGATTTAAATGAAGATGGAGTGATTGATAATATGGACACCACAATCATTGGCAATCCAAATCCAGATTTTGTTTATGGCTTCAATTTTAATTTAAGAGTTAAAGACTTTACGCTTTCAGCATTATTTAATGGTGTTGAAGGAAATGAAATCGCTAATGGATGGAATTACACTCTTGGTATGGCTGAAGGATCTAATGGTCAAGGCGGATCAACATACACTAGAAATGTATTTCCAGACACCTATTTCGATGCTTGGTCACCAACAAATACGGATGCTCAAAATCCAAGAATAGGTTATACAACTCAAAATATTCAATATATGCTTGACACCATCATTGAAGATGGAAGTTTTTTAAGGCTTAATAATATAACCTTAAACTGGGAATTGCCTGCAAAGAAGATCAGTGATAGAACTCTTCTGAAATTTACGAGTATGAACATTTTTGTAACAGGTCAAAATCTATTTACATGGACTGATTATAGTGGTTATGACCCTGAAGTTACAAGCTTTATGTGGACTGGACTAATCCAAGGAGTTGATTGGAATGGGCCACCAAATGCAAAAAATATTCTCATAGGTGTTAATGTTAATTTCTAAATCTTTCAAGATGAAAAGTATACTAATAAAACAAAACAAAATTTTAAAATTATTTTTATCATTTGCTGTTGTGATTTTTGCAACTTCATGTGAGCTAGACGAAGAACCCATTTTTTTAGATGATTCTATTTATGACTCAGTCACAACAGCAGAGTCAGCTAGAGATGGCATTTATGAAGGACTAACGAATTATGATGCTCAAGAGCGTAGATACTTCATCGCCAATGGTTTCTCAGGAACTTTTGGTACAGGAAGAGGTGGAAATAATGTAACAAACCTCTATAACAGTACTTTGATGTCGCTAAAGCCAACTGCTGATACTGACAATGACAAATTGTGGGAGAGATTATACAGGACAATTTCAAGATGTAATGCTGCCATAAATAATGTAACCACTGGCTCACGAAATGAGTTAAATGACGTCGCTGGGCATGGGTATTTTGTGCGAGCTTGGGCTTACTATTATCTAGTGAGGTTGTATGGCGACGTTCCACTTTGGACTGAGTTACCCTCATCAACTAATTTTTCCTTGCCTTTAAGTCCGGAGAAAGATGTTTATGCTCAAATCATTTCAGATGCAAAAATGGCACAGAATTTAATGAATGGTAGTGCTGGGACTGGCTACCCAACTCGAACTGCTGCTGATATGTTACTTGCCAAAGTTTATATGACACTTGCAACTTCAACAACTCTTAAAGAAGATGGTAAAAGTGAATCTGATTATTGGCAAATGGCATATGATGAAGCGGTAAAGGTATACGGAAAGCACTCTCTAGTTGCCAATTTTGAAGACTTGTTTGACTCGCGTAAACCTGAAAATACTGCAGAATCTATTTTTGAACTTCAAATCTCTGAAGCTGCAAATAACTCTCAAATGGGAAGAAATTATACGCCTTTCAAATTTAAGACTGGGATGCATTTCGGATGGTTTAGTGTTATGGCAAGTGTATATGATTATCACGTTGCTACTTACCCAGACGACACTAGAATTGATGGAACATATCTGACCATGTGGAACAGAGCTGATAATGGAAATCCTGTTAAAGTTTACCCAAATCGCTCTAGAAATAATTTTAGAAATGCCCACCCCTATTTCAAAAAATTTGCTGAAAAAGAACCTTCGCATGCCAATCAATTTAATGATCAAAATATCATTATTTACAGGTATGCTGAACTTCTTTTAATGCTTGCTGAAATTTCAAATGAGTTAGGACTGGATACAGAAAAAATGACTTATTTAAATGAGGTATTGGATCGAGCTGGTGTAACCGCAAGACCCGAGTATGCCCAAGGAAAAGAAGCATTTAGAGATGCAATTATGGATGAATATAAGTTTGAGGTTTTAGGTGAAGGTGAAGATTTTCATCACAATCGAAGAAGAGGGTTTAACTACTTTTTGACACATACAATTAAGAGACACAACGATCTTATTGGAACTGCACATTATGTTTCAAATCGTGATATAACTCTTTCTGAAGATGAAACTCAAGTTATGAAAATTCCACTTTCAAAATTGGAAATTGATACTAACGAATACATAGACTAATTACTAACAATTAAACATCAATTATGAGAAATTTTTACATCTTAACTTTTTTTATGTTTTTTATGTTCAGCTATTCGCAATATAATTTGATTTCAAATTACACAATTGAAAGCGTAAACAACTTTGCAATAGTTGGTGAATCGGGCACATTGGCTTTTGACAATACCATTGACCATACAGAAAATTCTGGAGGATCATTGAAATTTACTAATCAGGCAGCTGATGGTTTAGACAATTTTAAGGCCGATCAAATATCTGCTACGGAAATGGCTAAAAGCGGAGCTGGCCTTTATTTACTCAAATTTTACGTTAGGGGTCCACAAAATGCCAGAGTTAAAGCTGCTATTTCTAATGGAAATGGAGTATTTAATTGGGCTGAATTTAGCACCAATCTAGCAAATTCAGATTCAAACATCACTAGAATAAAAACCGCCGATACATGGCAAGAAGTAAGTTCTTACATGACATTAGTTGAAGATTGGGCGACGGTCAAACTCTATAATACTTCTTTAGGAGCAAATACTGAAATACATTACGATGACATTTCACTAACTAAGGTCAATTCTCCGAAAGAATTAGTTGATAATAACTCATTTAATTCTGACGTTTCGGGATCAGGATGGGAATTAGGAACTACAACCTTTGTTGGTGAATACACCACTGATGTAGATCATACCAATCTTATTGGAAGCGGATCCTTTAAACTTGTTCATGATGATGCCGGTAGTACTTCAGATCATATTAAATTCAGTGCTACAAACCCAAGCAACTATGGTGGTGCTGGTACATACGTCCTAACCTTTTGGGTATATAGCACTCAAGGTGAATGGATTAAGGCTCAAGTTTCACACTCAGCCGCTGATGGAACTCAATCTTCTACCCAATGTCAGTTTTCAGAATCTTTAGTAGGTGGTAATCCAGAAATGACAAGGGTTGCACAAAATAATATTTGGCAAAAAGTAACCAGTACGTTTACAATGCCGGATTCAGGGTACGCAACTGTTAGATTATATTCTGTAAAAAGCACTTCAGGTAGTAATATTGATACTTATTTTGACGATATTTCTTTACATAGAGTTGTGAGTAGCGAACAAGCATCAACAGATTTTACTGGTTGGGAGGCTGTAAATGCGACATCTTCAATTAATAGCACAATTCACAGTCTTAATATGGATAATGGGAATCCGACTCTCACAAACTTCGATAAATATATTGATACTTCAATTACGAAATATATAAAAGTATCTTTAAAAAATAATTCAGAAAATGATGGACTTTCATTCATTTACACTAGGTGGGATGGATCGCTTAAGTATTTAACAATTCCCATTGATCCGGGCTCAACAAACAGCAACTATCAAGAATATACATTTGATTTGTCTGATGATCTTGAATTTGTAGGCAATATTGAGAATTTTTCATTAAGAGTAAGAAAAAGTAAAAGTAGCGGCGGGTATGGTGTAGTTACTGAGACTGGTAGTGTTGATTTTCAAACAATCACATATTCGCCAACAGCTAGCATTAAAGATATTGATGCGAAGTCATTTTATATTTATCCAAATCCTGCTTCAAAAATTATTTATGTTGAATCAGAAATAGATAATGAGATTATCAGTATTTACGATTTGACAGGACGAAAATTAATTCAATCTAAAGCAAAATTCATAGATATTTCTCAGCTGTCAAATGGAGTATATATTTTGGAATTAGATAAAGGGGTTCAGAAATTTATAAAAAAATGAATCGAAACTTAATCATTATATTTTCTTTTTTGTTTGCTCAGAATATTCATTCTCAAAGCATGCAAGCTACCCAATGGGAAGAAAAAAGAGCAACAACTTTTACTAGTTATATAGCTGAAAATTTGGAAATGAACGATAGAGACAAAGAATTTGTTCATCAAGTAATGCTTGATAGGGTTGTGAATGCTAGATTAAAAATACGTGGTAATAATCTTACTCAAGAGGAAAAGAAAATGATTTTTCAAAGTGAGTATGCCAATGCGCAATCAAGACTAGCAGAACATTTTGATGTTAAAACGGCAAGAAAAATAATGTCTTTATCAAATGAGGCTAGAAAAGCTGCAGAGACTAAATAATTGATTTAAATTTAATAACACTGAAAACCTGCTGTATTTCAGAAATACAGCAGGTTTTTTAATCGATAATCTTTGAAATTTAAAATAATTAGAGTTAAAATTTTTCTCATATTGTTGATATCAGGTATTTCGCTTCTTTATAGCCAAAAACCTTTAAATGTTGTTTTCATCTCGGTTGATGACTTGAAACCAACGATAAGGAGCTTTGGGGATGAAATTGCAATTACTCCCAATTTAGATTTTCTGTCGCGTTCATCAACAATTTTTTTAAACAATCACACCCAACAAGCCATTTGTAGTCCTTCAAGAATCAGTTTGCTAACAGGCATGCGTCCAGATTATACCCAAGTATATGATTTGAAAACAAAAATGCGAGATAAAAGACCTGATATTTTGACTTTGCCGCAACACTTCAAAAATAATGGTTATGAAACAGCTGGAATCGGAAAAATTTTTGATCCAAGAGGAGTTGATAACAAGCTCGACGAGCCATCATGGAGCATTCCTTTTTTAAGAGCTTATAAAATCCCATACCCTAAAGAGTATGGTCAGCCTAAATTAGGGTTTTATCAAAACCCAGAAATCAAAGCAAAAATTGATAAGATGATTGTTGAAAACAACCTTGAAAGGGGTAAGGTTGGTCAATTTTTTAATAACAAATACAAACCCCCTATTTCGAACAGCGATGCGCCAGATGAAGCGTATGCAGATGGTGCAATTGCTCAAGAAGCAATTCGTTTGATTGATCGTTTGTCATCTAGCGAAAATCCTTTTTTTCTTGCTGTTGGCTTTAAGAGGCCTCATTTACCTTTTTCAGCTCCCAAAAAATATTTCAATTTATACAACCCAAAAGAGATTCCAATAGAGCCATATAGACAGCGTGCCAAAAATGTTGGAAAACTTGCTTACCATAATTCTGGTGAGCTACAAAGTTATGCCGAGGATGGTAGAGAATATAATTTGGACTCGAATCAACAACTTCAACTTGATGAAAATTTTGAAAGAGAATTGATTCATGGTTATTATGCTTGCGTTACTTTTATTGATTTTCAGATTGGAAAAATCCTTAAAAAACTTCAACAAAATGGCTTGATGGACAATACAATCATTGTAGTCTGGGGAGACCATGGGTATCACTTTGGCGACCATCGGCTTTGGAACAAGCACTCCAATTTTGAACAAGCCACTCGATCTCCGCTCCTAATCTATGATCCATCCTATAAAAAAGGAAATAAGATTATTTCTCCTACAGAATTTGTCGATGTATTCCCTACGCTAAATGAGATTGCAAATATTCCAAACGTGAGTCAACTTCAAGGCAAAAGTCTTGTACCTCTAATGAGAAATCATACGCAGAGCATGAAGCCATATGCTGTAAGCCAATATCCTAGAAAAAATGCAATGGGATACAGTTTTAGATCCTCTTCTTTTAGGTACACAGTTTGGATTGATAAAAACAATATTGGTAAAAGTGTGAGTGATAAGCAGGTTTTGCAAGAAGAATTATTTGATTATGAAAGAGATCCACTTGAAACAAAAAATCATATTGGCTTAAAAACTCATGAGCAGACATACATAAAGATGAAAGCAGATGCTTTTCATTTTTTAAATCATTCCGAGTTTCCTCCTACAACTCAAATTGATAGTGATTCCTCTATTAAGGATATTGTCAAAGCTAACTTTGATACTAACAGAGTTTTTATAGGTGCAACACTCAATCATGTTCAACTTGACACTGCTGTCTCTGATTTATTTTTGAAAGAATTTAATTATTCAACTCCTGAAAATTGTGCAAAACAGGCCCGTATTCATCCTCGGCCAGGAGTTTGGGATTGGCAAAGATTGGATGAATACCTTGACTTTGCTGATCAAAATGATATTACACTTCGCATTCATGGACCAGTTAGTCCTCAAGCCTCGAAATGGGCCAAAGAAGACCACAGAACTCCAAAAGAATTAGAAAAAAATATGATCGATTTTTTTACTGCTCTTTGTAAAAAAATGAACAAGGAGCCATCGGTGAAATGGATGGATGTTGTCAACGAAACCATTACCCCTGATGGGAAGTGGTTTGAGGAAAGACCAGGAACAGACAAATGGGAAAACCCATGGGAGCAAATTGGAAGAGATAAAAATGATGTTCCACTATACATAACCAAAGCATTCGAAATCGCCAATAGGTATGCTCCAAATGTGAGTCAAGTGTTTAATCAACATGGCGGAATGGAGCCAAAAATGTGGGAAAAGGTTAAGCAAACCATATTGTTTCTCAAATCTGAGGGATATCGTGTTGATGGTTTGGGATGGCAAGCACATTTACGAAGTGATGTAAATTTAGCAATGGATGAAAAAGAATTGAAATATTTTTCTTCATTAATTGATTGGGCACATAAAAATGATCTTGATTTTCATGTGACAGAAATTGATTATAAAATCATGTCTAATTCAAAAAGTTCTAAATCATTTTCTGATCAAGCAGCTGCTTATGCGAATATCTTGAAGGTATTGCTTGCAAAACGTGACAATGGCGTTGTTACTTTCAATACTTGGGGTATGGTTGATGGTAAAAAAGGGAAACACCATGATAAAGACCGATTTATTTTCGACAGGAATCTTGAACCAAAATCAGCCTATTTCAGTATCAAAGAAGTATTGCTAGATCCAAATGATAATTTAAAGTTTAATTAAAATGTTCAAAACAGTATTTTTCATTTTTTGTAGCCTATTAATGTTTGGTCAAAACATAACCAACTCCTCACCCATTTACCTAGACTCCTCAGCAAGTGTGAGCGACAGAATTGATGATTTGATGAATCGTATGACCCTAGAGGAAAAAGTCGCTCAAATGTGTCAGTATGTTGGATTAGAACACATGAAAAAAGCAGAAAAATCACTTTCGCCTGAAGAGCTTCTAGGGAATGATGCCTTGGGGTTTTATAAAAATCTTCATAGCTCTGAGGTTGCTCAAATGGTTGTTGATGGTAAAATCGGTTCATTTTTGCATGTAGTTACAGCAAAGGAGGCAAATTATCTCCAATCTCTAGCCGAAAAATCAAGATTAAAAATTCCATTAATCATTGGGATAGACGCAATTCATGGTAACGCCTTAGTCTCAGGAGCAACTGTTTATCCCAGTCCGATAAACATGGCTGCAACATTTGACAATGGTTTTCCCAATCAGATTGCCAAAGAGACTGCCCTTGAAATGCGTGCAACTGGGTCACACTGGACTTTCACGCCTAATATTGATGTTTTGCGTGATCCAAGATGGGGTCGTGTAGGAGAAACGTTTGGCGAAGACCCTTATTTGGTTGGAGAAATGGGTGTTGCAATGATTTATGGATTTCAGCAATCTGATTTTACAGGCTCACAAAAGGTAATTGCTTGCGCAAAACATTTGATTGGAGGTGGTGAACCAATAAACGGGCTTAATGCCTCTCCACTTGACATTTCAAAACGAACAATGTATGAAGTGCACCTTCCACCTTATAAAAAAGCAATTGATGCAGGTGTTTTTTCCGTAATGGCTGCTCACAACGAAATTAATGGAATTCCCGCCCATATGCATAAAGAATTGATGACAGACGTTTTACGCAATCAATGGGGATTCAATGGGTTTTATGTGAGTGACTGGATGGACATTGAACGTATTGAAAAATTGCATTTTGTTGCACGTGACTTTAAAGAAGCAACCCTACTTTCAGTTGATGCGGGTATGGATATGCATATGCATGGCCCTCACTTTTTAGAGAATGTTGTTGAACTTGTCAATGAAGGCAAACTCAGCATATCTCGTGTTGACGAAGCATGCGAAAAAATTTTAGAAGCGAAATTTAAACTTGGGCTATTCGAAAATCGATACGTCGACGAAACGAAAATTCAAAAAGTTTTGTTTAATTATAAACACAAACAAACTGCACTGAATGTAGCTCGAGAATCAATTACACTACTTAAAAATGAAAACAATTTTCTACCTCTAAAAAATGGGAATAAGAAAATATTTGTTACTGGACCAAACGCTAATAATCCAACCATACTAGGAGACTGGCATTTTGAGCAACCTGTAGACAATACAACAACAATTTATGAAGGTATTCGTGACTTAGCACCATCCTATGGATATGATGTGTCATTTTTTGATTCAGGCCAGAACTTAAGAAAAATTAGGCAAAGTGATATTGAAAAAGCTGCAGAATTGGCTTCTAAATCAGATATAGCTATTGTTGTTGTGGGTGAGAATTCATTACGATATAAATGGGCTCAGAAAACTGCTGGTGAAAATATGGCTAGAGCAGATTTACAACTTCCCGGAAAACAACTTGAATTAGTGAAGGCTATTCACAAAACAAATACACCTATAATTATAGTTCTGGTAAATGGCAGACCCATTTCCGAGCCTTGGTTAGACGAGAACATTCCCGTAATAATCGAGACATGGGAACCAGGCAGCTTAGGAGGTAAGGCGTTGGCTGAGGTGTTGTTTGGCGAAATTAACCCTAGTGGCAAACTTCCACTAACAATTCCAAGGAGTGTAGGTCAATTACAAATGGTTTATAATCACAAGCCATCTCAGTATTTTCATAAGTATGCATTCGAAAAAATAAAACCACTTTATCCATTTGGTTACGGGCTAAGTTATTCAACATTCAAAATCTCAGAGCCTGTATTATCCAAGGTAAATTGGGATGGAAAAGTAACACTTGACGTGTCGGTTGATGTTGAAAATAGTGGAGAAGTAGAAGGAAAAGAAACCATTCAACTATATATAAGAGATATGTATAGTAGTGTGACCCGCCCAGTTCTCGAGCTGAAGGGGTACAAAAAAGTCAATCTAAGACCTAAACAGAAAAAAAGCGTTGTTTTTTCTCTTCCGATTGAAACTTTTGCTTTTTACGATATCAATATGGATTATGTTGCTGAGAATGGAGCGTTTGAAATTTACGTTGGCAATTCTTCTGATTTTAGAGATTTAAAGAAAAAACAATTTAACCTAACAAAAAAAATATATATCAATGAAAACTAGATTAATCATAACCGCCATTTTATTTTTAAACTTCACATTACAAGCACAAGAAGCAAACAAAAAAAATGTATTATTTATTATAGTTGATGATCTAAGAGCTGCACTTCCAACATATGGCAATCAACAAGTTGTAGCACCGAACATTACAAATTTCGCAGAAAGTGCAGTACAGTTTAATAATGCATTTGTAAACATTCCAACCTGTGGCGCTTCAAGGGCAAGTATTCTAACTGGTATTCGTCCGACTAGAGAATATTTCAAAAAATTTACCACTTCAATTGAAAGGGACATGCCTGAAGCAATTACGTTTCCTGGACTGTTGAAGAGTCATGGTTATACCACCATAAGCAATGGAAAAATCTCTCATAATCGTGATGATATGGCTTTTACATGGTCTGAAATTTGGCGCCCGCAAGGGTTGTACAACAATCAAGATTATGTGGATCAATCAACAAGTGATTCGCTAGAAATCGGAGGGTTGGGTGCTGTGTATCCATTTGAAAATTTAGATGTTCCTGATTTGGCTTACAAAGATGGAAAGATCGCAGTTAAAGCGATCGATGATTTGAAAACATTAAAAGACTCGGGAAAACCTTTCTTACTAGCTGTTGGTTTTTTAAAACCTCACTTACCCTTTAATGCGCCAAAAAAATACTGGGATTATTATGATTTTGATAAAATTCAATTGCCAGTGAACAATACTTTCCCAAAAAACGCTCCAAAATCTGCAGGAAATTGGTATGAGTTGGTAAAATATAAAGGAATTCCAAAGGATATCGAGTCCAATGGCAGAAACGCCTCACTCCATACCTTAGATGAGACATTTTCAAGAAAACTTATTCATGGCTACTATGCATGTGTAAGCTACACAGATGCACAAGTTGGAAAAGTACTCAAAGCACTTGATGAGCTTGGAATGAAGGATGATACGATTGTCATATTTACGAGCGATCACGGATTCAGTTTGATGGAACATAACAGATGGTCAAAACACAATTTATTCCGGGTAGAAAATAGAGTGCCGTTAATGATTAGAGTACCTGGTATGACAAGCAAAGGAAGGTCTGAAAGTTTTGCAGAGCTTATTGATTTATATCCAACAATCACAGAGCTACTTGGACTTAAAACGCCTAACAAAGTAGAAGGTGTTTCTTTAGTTCAAAACTTGAAAAACCCTGAACTGATCACAAAATCGGTTGCATACTCTAGAATTTGGAATGGAGACTTATTTGTTTCAACTAACCATTTATATGCAGAATGGAAAGGAGAGGAAAGCGGTCATGTGTATGACAAAATGCTCTATGACCTCAAAAAAGATTCATTGGAAATGAATAATCTAGCAAATGACACAAGCTATTATCAATTGACTGATAGTTTGAGTCAAAATATTAAATTCAAAAAGGTATTTTAAATGAAGCAGTATTTATCCCTGATTTTTTTCCTTCTTTTTTCATTTGGTACCCGTTC
>Ga0213865_10000834_pt1 | contig 20405 bp, 17 predicted proteins | sample PICome_6_FD_160100 | JGI IMG/M metagenome (GOLD analysis project Ga0213865, IMG submission 160100) | Coastal seawater microbial communities near Pivers Island, North Carolina, United States - PICO282 | ecosystem: Environmental > Aquatic > Marine > Coastal | place: USA: North Carolina...
ATCCCGCAGTGCGGTCGATGCTTCCAGCATGTCGAGTACTTTCAGGGACGCCGCGCATATGGAGGGTGCAAGCGTATTTGAGAAGAGATAAGGCCTTGAGCGTTGACGCAACAGGTCGACGATCTCTTGTCGAGCCGAGGTGTAGCCACCTGAGCCACCGCCAAGCGCTTTGCCAAAGGTTCCAGTGATGATATCGACTCGATCCATGACGCCGCAGTACTCGTGAACACCACGGCCGGTGACGCCCATAAAGCCGGTTGCATGACAGTCGTCGTGGTGAACCATGGCGTCATATTTATCGGCTAGGTCGCAGATCTTGTCGAGTTGCGCGATGGTGCCGTCCATCGAAAAAACACCGTCTGTGGTGATGAGGATTCGTCGCGCACCTTTATCGCGTGCGGTCTGTAACTGAGCCTCAAGATCGGCCATATCGTTATTGCGATAGCGGTAGCGAGCAGCTTTACAGAGCCTCACACCGTCAATAATCGATGCGTGGTTGAGCTCATCTGAAATTACGGCGTCTTCAGGGCCAAGGATCGTCTCGAAAAGGCCTGTATTGGCATCGAAGCAGGCAGCGTAGAGGATGGTGTCCTCCATGCCGAGGAAACGAGATACGCGCTCCTCGAGTGTCTTGTGAATCCCCTGGGTGCCACAAATGAACCGAACAGACGCTAGGCCGAACCCCCAGGTGTTTAAACTGTCGCTCGCGGCTTTCATCACATCCGGATGGTTGGCCAGTCCGAGGTAGTTGTTGGCGCACATGTTGACGACATTAGAGCCGTCCGCCAGCGTGATGTCGTTTTTCTGGTCAGAGGCAATTACCCGCTCCGTTTTCCAGAGACCCGCCTCTTTGATGCCAGCAATTTCGTTGGCGAAGCTGGCTTTAGCCGCTTGGTAGCTCATGTCAGTCCTTCCAGTCTAGGAGGATTTTACCCGACTGCCCAGAGCACATAATGTCAAAGCCCTCTTGGAATTCGGTGTAGTGAAGTCGGTGCGTAATGATGCGTTCCACGGGGAGCCCGCTCTGAATCATCATCACCATTTTATACCAGGTTTCATACATCTCCCGGCCGTAAATGCCCTTGATGTTGAGACCCTTGAACACGACGTCGGTCCAGTTAATGCCGGTATCGTCCGGCATGATGCCGAGCATTGCGATGTTGCCGCCGTTGATCATCTTGTCCAGCACATCGCGGAACGCCACTGGTGAGCCCGACATCTCGAGACACACATCGAAACCCTCGAGTATTCCAAGGCTTTCCATAAATTCCCGGGTGATTTGCTGCTTGCTGACATTGATTGGTTTGACCTTGGGCACAATCCGCTTGGCAAGGTCGAGTCGGTATTCGTTGACGTCGGTCAGAATTACATTCCTCGCGCCGCAATGCCCAGCCACCATGGCGGCCATTATGCCAATCGGTCCCGCACCCGTGATGATGACGTCTTCCCCCACCATGTTGAACGACAGTGCGGTATGGGTTGCGTTGCCGTAGGGGTCAAAAATAGCGAGTACGTCACTTGGTATGTAAATACTGGGCCTGAATACATTCGTCGCTGGAATAGCGAGGTACTCCGCGAAGGCACCATCACGATTTACACCGACGCCTTTTGTATTGGGGCAGAGGTGTAAGCGACCCGCGAGGCAGTTGCGGCACCGACCACAAACAATATGACCTTCGCCAGACACGATGTCACCGATCGAAAGCCCAGTGACGTTCTCCCCTATCTCGACAATCTCACCTGCGTACTCATGCCCACTGACCATGGGCACTTGAATGGTTTTCTGCGCCCAGTCGTCCCAGTTGTAAATATGAACATCAGTACCGCATATGGCCGTCTTGTGAATTTTGATGAGAACTTCGTTTCCCGCAATCGTGGGAATAGGCACGTCCTCAAGCCATAGGCCTTCCTCGGCGCGCTTTTTGACAAGGGCTTTCATTTGGGTTTCCAGCATGCACGTTGTTATTGGTGGTTGTATGCAAAAAGTGCCACCTTGGATGACTCAAATTGGGTGAACTATGCATTAACGCAACGATTATGCCTTACGTGGAAAGTAGAGTATTTGCCTCCTAAACTAAAGTGATGAGGAGATTGCAGTACTGCAGTTAAAGTTAAGTGTCAGGAGGTGCTATTGAGATACTTCAGCTTGCAGATTGGGTTTATTTTGCTGGTAACTCCGCTTGTGAACGGTGGCATCGATTCCCTATTGGGGCTTGCAACAGTTTTGGTGGGACTCTCGCTACTGCTTCTTGGATTATCCCCGCAGTTAGTGAAGCTGGCCAAGCTGATGGGGAATCATGGATTAGACCGCAAGCTATCATCAGGCGTAACGATTGCGGATGCGATTGCCATGTCACCCATCATGATTTTAGGCGTGGTCCTCGCTGCCGTGTTCTTACGTGGGATGTTTCCCAGCTGATAGGTTGGTTAGAGCAGGGGTTGGAAGACTAAAGATGACCAATTTGATTGATCAACAGAAAGCAGATTTGGCCGCTGCATTTCGTTGGGCGGCGCGACTTAATTTTCATGAGGCCGTTGCTAATCACTTCTCGCTCGCAGTGAATGATGACGGTACCCGATTCATCATGAACCCCAACCAACGTCACTTTTCCCTTATTAAGGCTAGTGACATTATTGAGCTTGATGCCAAAGATCCTGCGTCATTGACGGGACCCGATGCGCCAGACGTTACAGCTTGGGGTTTGCATGGAGGTATTCATCGGCACTGTTCCCATGCTCGATGCGTGATGCATGTGCATTCAAATTACGCAACGGTGCTGGCATCGCTCGCAGACAGTAACCTACCGCCAATCGATCAGAACGCGGCCATGTTCTATAACCGCTACGTGATTGACGATAATTACGGTGGATTGGCGTTAGAGGAGGAGGGTAATCGCTGCGCTCAGTTGCTCTCTGACCCAAAACATAAGGTCATGATCATGGGTAATCACGGTATTTTGGTGATTGGAAGCACCATCGCGGAGACCTTCACCCGACTGTATTATTTCGAGCGAGCCGCCGCAAACTACATTCAGGCGCTACAGACTGGACGGCCCCTTCGTGTGCTCGCTGATGAGGTTGCTGAGAAGACAGCCCAGCAGTTGGAAGCGTATCCGGAGCAAGACGAGAGGCATTTTTCAGAGCTGAAGTCTATATTGGATCATGAGGGGTCCGACTACGCGGACTGATGTTTGACGCTGATAGGCCCTCGGGTCGCAGATCAAAGAGGTAGTTCAATTGGCCAAGGCTAAAGCGCTAATGGCGCTGTTCAAACTTTACGTAATACTCGTCGAGGTCACCCGTAGTCAGTGGGTGAAGTTCGGCGCGCGAAAGAACCCAGAAGCGGGGCCTTATTTTGGCTATGTCCTTCTGGGCACACTTTTTATCGTACTTGTTGTTTTCGCACTGAAGGAATAGCTGCCACCCGGACTCATTACACATGACGGCCGACTGTCATGTCGTTGACGGGTTAAGTGCGAGCAAAAATTTCAGGCTCTGCTAGTCTTTAACGCACACAATAACTAAACAGGTGTGACGTGCGAGCCCTTCTCTTTCTTGTTTTTTCAGTCTCCTCTCTTGCCGCACAGGCCAATCCGCAGCCCCTTTAATATTTCTTGAAGGACAGTGACTACCTCGATGTTGCGCTCTCCCCGTCGGGCGAGCGGATAGCGGCCAGAGCGCAGTTCGATGGCAAGGTCGTGTTGATCGTCATGGATCGGGAGACCAAGAAAATCATCGGAGGTATTCAGCCCGAGTCAGACGATGCAATCAGCAGCTTCAACTGGGTCAACGAAGATCGTTTGGTGTTCACCTACGCCCAACAGTACTTTGGCAGTGACCGGCGCTCTTCCATGGGTGAATTGTATGCTGTCAATTTCGACGGCTCAGACCCCGACATGTTGGCCGGATTCCGTGCATCGAACGAGCGAGCGGGCTCACGATTGGGCGGTACGCGCAAGGGCGATCGTGCCGCAGTTTCGATGATCGATTTATTAGAGGACGATGAGGATCACATTCTCATCATCAAGTTCCCATTTTCCCAGCAGGGGTTTGGTTATTCCCTTGATGGCAAGAAGCCGCCGATCGTTTCAAAACTGAATGTTAATTCGGGAAAGCAAAAGACCGTCGAGCGATTGAAGTTTAAGAACGCGCGCCCACTCACAGACAAACAGGGGAAGATACGCTTCGTTTCGTACCAGACCGAGGATGGTCTGACGAAGTCTGCCTACAGGTCCAGTAAGAAGGCGGACTGGCAATTATTGAGCGATGCGTTTGAGTTGGATGATGACCTTTCCGTTGTGGGTTTGAATGACGCTGGCAATGCGGTGTTTCTATACGGACCTCACGGAGAGGAGGGCTTCCGGACGGTTTTTCGTTTCGATTTTGAAGAAAACATTTATGAACCTCTCTTCACGAACTTACGCCGATATCGTCGAATGGTTGGCTGATCCTGACACCGGTGAGATTGTGATTGGCTCTTCACGCCGCGGAAAAGTAAAGCACCACTACACGGTTCGTGAAAGTCGGTACCAAGGGTTACATCGAGCGCTCGCAAAGGCCTACGGGGATCAGACCTTGAGCGTAATGAGCCGCTCTGCCGACGGCAAAGACATGATTTTGCGCGCGAGTAGCGACACTAATCCGGGTAGCATTTTTATCTTCGATACCGAAGCAAAGCGCGCCGAGTTCTTCTGGGCCAATCGCTCATGGATGGATCCAAATCAGATGCGTCCCATGCAAATTGACGAAGTGATTTCCAAAGATGGTTTTTCGATTCCGGTTCGGCTGACGCTACCTGCTACCGATGAGCCTGCTCCCTTAATCGTTAACCCTCATGGTGGTCCTCACGGGATCTCGGATGGCTGGGGATTTAACTACGAGACCCAGTTGCTGGCGAGCCGTGGCTACGCAGTGCTTCAGGTGAACTTCAGAGGCAGCGGTGGCTTCGGGAAGAAATTCGAAGACGCGGGTCATATGGAGTGGAGTGGCAAGATGATCGAAGACCTTGCTGAGGCTGCTCGTTGTGCTATGGCGAAGGATGACATCGATCAAGAACGTGTCTGCGCCTATGGTGGTAGCTACGGTGCCTACGCCTCCTACATGCTGGCGGTGCGAGAGCCCGAGATGCTGCGCTGTGTGATTGGTTATGTTGGTGTTTACGACCTCAACATCATGTACAGCACGGGAGACATACCGAAGTCATGGGGAGGTGCAGGCTATCTCGAGCGAGTAATAGGCCGCGAGAAGGCCGCACTCGATGAATTCAGCCCAACCACGCACGCTGCCCGCATCAAGGCAACGCCGATGTTGATTCATGGTGAGGACGATATAAGGGCCCGATTGATCACGCCTATGCGATGCGTGATGCGCTTGAAGAGGTGGGCAAAGATCCAAAGTGGCTGAAGATCGACGATAGCGGGCACGGTGCGGGGAGCCTGAAAAATAGACTCGAGTTGTACGAGGGTTTGCTCAGCTTTCTGTATAGCAACTTAATGTGAGAAAGCAAGGCAGAGGGGCCACTTTTTAAATGGAAGTCTTGGTATTTATTGGACTCGGTGTTGCTATTGTTCTTGGGCTCATCGGTTTCTTCGGGCGCTGCCGTGCATGCGGTAGTTGGGGTCACGCCTTCAATCCGGGGCATGCCGCGGATATCCCTGATGGCAAGGCGTACATTGTGTGTAAACGCTGCGGTGACCGACAGCACAAGGGAGAGGTGTCTTCGGACGGCTCGGTTGTGTGGATGAGCGGTGGCAGTGGTCAGTTCCATGAGGATGGCCCCTACACGGGTGACTCAGGCACCTTCGCCGATGGTGGTGGCGGAGAGTAAGACTGTGTTACAGCCGTAGTCAACTAAGTCATGCGCGCACTTTTTTAGTGCGTACGGTTTCCTCGATGCACCAAAATCTCATCCTTCTCTGAGCCGATACGCTTTGCATATCGCCTACCTAAGCCAATTTCGGTATGGCATGACAATTGCACCTGCAACGACGAGACCACGGTTTGCACTTCATTCACGAAGGCGTTGAGCGCACAAAGCGCAGGCACAACCGGTTTTTATGGTGCGCAAGCTATTCAGAAAGAGGTAATGATGAAATCCAAGCTCGAATACATCTGGCTTGACGGTTACATGCCGACTCAAAGTCTTAGAAGTAAAACGCAAGTCATCGACAATTTCGGAGGTACACTCGAGGAGTGTCCCATGTGGTCGTTTGACGGTAGTTCAACGGAGCAGGCCGATGGTAGCAGTTCCGACTGTTTACTTAAGCCAGTCGCGATCTTTCCTGATCCCGGCAGGCTGAATTCTTACCTTGTCATGACTGAGGTTCTGAACGCTGATGGCACACCTCATGTGTCAAACGGTCGAGCTACGATCGACGATGACGATGACGATTTTTGGTTTGGTTTTGAGCAGGAGTATTTCTTGTGGGACATCGATACCAATCTTCCACCCGGATTTCCCCCTGGCGGATATCCCGGACCACAGGGACCCTACTATTGTTCAGTAGGCGCCGCTAACGCTTTTGGACGGGACTGTGTAGAAGAGCACTTCGATTTGTGTCTTGCAGCTGGCATCAACGTCGAGGGAATCAACGCAGAGGTAGCTGCAGGCCAATGGGAGTTTCAAGTATTTGCGAAGGGCGCCAAGCGGGCGGGCGACGAAACATGGATCGCGCGGTATCTGCTTGAGCGAATCGGAGAGAAGTATGGCTATTCCATCAATTGGCATCCAAAGCCCTTTGGAAAGCTTGATTGGAACGGGTCGGGCATGCACGCCAACTTCTCTAACGAGGCTATGAGAACATCTGGCAAGGAAGAGACCTTTACTCTAATTTGCGAGGAGTTTGGTAAAAATATCGAGCGACATATCAGTGTTTATGGCGCTGATAACGATCAACGTTTGACCGGTGATCACGAAACGCAGTCGATTGATACGTTTAGTTACGGCGTGTCAGACAGGGGTGCTTCGATTCGGATTCCTGTCTCCACTTATACAGATGGGTGGGTAGGAAGACTCGAAGATCGTCGAACAGCATCCAATGCAGATCCATACAAAGTCGCCGCTGCTATAGTGAAGACAACCAAGGAAGCACTTCTTTAGTAAGCCTTGGTCATGAGGGTGTTGGTGCGCTTCGGTAATTGCGCATCAGCACTCTTCACTTAAACTCTAGGCCTGCCTACTCAGGCGGCGTTACACGCCAAAAACTCGCCTAAAGTTCTCAACGAAGAACTTTTGATGTGTGTCAGTACTGTGATCAGCCAAGTAGCTGTCGAATGAACCCAGTGGGTCTCTGCCGCCCTCAATGTGCGGATAGTCACTGGCAAACATGTAGAGGTCAGCGTTGGAGTGCTCGATTAAGGTGCCCACGTCCTCAAAGGGGAAGGCGGTAAAGCCCATTTGCTCTGCGAGTTGCTCCGATGGCTTTCGCGACATCGCAGCAAGCTCAGGCTGAACGCGGCTAAATGCATGCACGGTGTTGTCTAGAATTTTCAGGAAGGAGGGCACCCAGGTTGCGCCCAATTCCACCGCCGCACCGCGTAACTTACGATGTCGCTCAAACACACCGCTTAGCACCATGGCACTGATGAAGCGCTCTGCCGCGTGGTGCAGTACTGAGTAATCCAGCGCTCGGACGTTCTCACCACCGTCGAATGCATCCTTCGGGAGCGGGCTTCCGTTGTTAAACCAAGCAGGGTCAATGTGGTAATCACTCCCTCCTATATGAATCAGGAACGGTGTTCCACTCTCGGCCAGTCTCGCCCAGAAAGGGTCGAAGACGGGATGCCCCGGTGACTTATCGCCGCAGATGCGATGAGGTACCCAGATGCCTTCCAGCCCTGAACTCAGGGCGAACTCGAGCTCTTTGACAGCCAATGCCGGGTCATCAAGTGAGATGCACGCCATGCCCATCAGGCGGTCATCGTCCCCACAAAATGCCGTCATGGCCCGCGTGTGCGCGCGAACAGCGCCGTATTTCACACGAGTATCAAGCTTTGTCGAGAAGGGTGCTTTTGCCGACAGCGTCGCTAAAATGATCTGCTTTTTAAAACCCAGCATATCCAGTGCTTGCGATCGGTGCTTGGCATCAAAAGCGCCCAACGCCTGAATTTCTTTTGATTCGGCAATAAGACCATCACCCAATGACAGCAGCCGGTCGATGTGCGCTTCAGAGTGTTTTCCACCCTGATTAACGAGAACAGCGACTTCTTCATCGGTCACGCTGGAAGCAGAGTAGTTGGTAAGCGGGATGTCATTGCGAACATCGGGATCCGCAAAGTCCCGCAGGTGCGTGGGCAGCTCCATAATGTGCCCATCAGCATCGTAAATCACTCTGTTACCGGCATAGGTCATTGGACTTACCTCTTGGTAGCTTTGCCCGTCATCGAGTCTTGGCGCATCGATGATCGTTTGGGCGTTGTTATCGTTATATTGTTAACGGCAGTGTAGACACTCTCCACCCTTTACAGCAAAGATTCTCCGTCGCGCCATGAACCTCCACTGGGCAGGCTCCCCCAATACGACTGAACTCAAAGCTCTGAAGTCGCCAGTGCCGGCTGCCCCAGCTAGTGTGATTTAAGCGGAGATGCTGGCTCCTCAAAGAGCACAATCTAATAAGTAGCCGGGTGTTCGATAAGGGGGTGAGATGTGCTCATTGATCCAACCCTCCGAGTCCTCGCGAGGGAGATTTAAGCTTGGTGAGCCTTTGCAACTAATCCGATACATCAACCGAGCATCATCAGGTGAGTTGATAACACTCTTTGCTGGTGGTGCATTGTGCACGGTGGAAAAATTGCTCCAGATGGTGACATCACCCGGGCGATGCGCATGGTCGTAGCGGTACTTTGGGTCGAGAATGTGTGTTTCCAGTTGGTCGAGGAAAATCCTTGATGCCGCGATCGACATGCCCTCAACCTGTACGGGTGCAATATTGCTTCCTCGCGATGCCCAGATAGGGCTATGCAAAGACTTTTGTCCTGTGCGCGGATTGGTGTACACCACAGGCGCGAGCCAGCCCGGGTCATTGACTCGAACACGGCGTCGAAGCGTCACGTTCTCGAGTGCGTGCTGCTCGCTAGAGGGAAGGTCTGCAAATGCGGCTGCGGTATCGGCGAAGGCGGTTTCCCCGTTGAGTGGGAGGTTCTCACGTCGTTCCATCAACTCGGTGCCCGAGTCAGGGTGATAAAAACCTTCTGGACGTCTAATGTTTGGCACCCACTTGCCATTGGGGCTGTTGCGCGTTTTTGGGGCCGCCTGCACATAAAACATACTGGTAGATAAGGGCACCGGCTCAAACTCAATGTCCGTATGCCAATGTAAGCCACCAACCAGTCGCTCTTCGCACTGTGCACCACTCCCGGGAAGATTGGTCACGATATATACCGCGGGGCTGTTTGCGTCTCCAACACAAGTCAAGTCGTTCGGGAATGCAGCATTACAACGACTGCTGGCTTGCTGGTCCTCGGGAAGAAGTTTTAGCGGTGCGCCTTCCGTGTGGTACTCGACGTAGTTTGCGTAGTTCTTTGGATGGGGGATGGGCGCACCAAAGTGGTTTGCAATTCTTTCAAGGTGTGCGACCCGAAAGGAGTTCTGGTCTTGATTGGGAAAGGTGATCACCTGATAGGCGTCGAGTAAATCGATAAGTAACTCGGCTTGTTTTGCTGACAGGTCTCGGCGCAAATCTAAGCCGGACATACGCCGTCCCATACGGTCCAGAGATGAGAGTGATGTTAGTACGACGTTTCCACCAAAAAGCTTATGTAGCCGCGATGTAAATTCTGTGTCTTTGGAGCGATACATGACTAAGACTCTGGTATCTCAAGTTTTAATGAGGAATGGCCATGGCACGAGGAGGCCTGACCACGATGTCGGCGATATTTACCGTGATGGGCTGAGTCACTGCATACATAACGGCATTGGCGATATCATCGGGGCTGCAGAGATTCTTGCTCATATTTTTCGCCAGTCCATCTAGCGTCTCTGCTGAATAATGGTCGCCCTCTTTGGGCGTGAGCTCGGTACCCGACATTTCGATAATTTTATCGACAAACGGCGCGGGGAAATGGCGAGCAAAATTTGTGGCCGTCGCACCGGGAAGCACGTTGGTCACTCGAATGTCATCCTCCTCAAGCTCGTCTCGCAAGCTGGCTGAGATGACATTGACTGCGTGCTTCGTTGCGCCATAAACGCCTGAATTTCTGCGTTGGGCTGAGACGGACGACATGTTCACAATGTGTCCTTGAGCACTGCATTTTCGCATGGCTATTACTGCCGCCTTGCAACCGGCAAGTAGTGCTAGCACGTTGGTTTCAAGCATTGCCCTCCAGTCCTCTGGAGAGCCTTCAATAATCGACGACGGAAATTCGAGACCTGCGTTATTCACCATGATATCGAGCCGTCCCGTTCGTTCGACTGCGACATCCACTAAGGATTGGACCTCATTAGGGTCTCGAAGGTCAGCAGTAACGACTTGCGCATGGCCGCCGGCCTCTTGTATGGCCAGCTTTGTCTGTTCCATGGGTCCGAAGGTTCTTCCGGCCAAGAAAACATGAGCGCCAGCCGCAGCAAGTCGTTTTGATATCGCAAGGCCGATACCGCTGGACGCTCCGGTAACCACTGCTGTGTGGCCAGCTAAGGATTTTTCAGACCCGCTCATTGGTGTGGCTCCTTACGATCTTTTTCAACAATTTGACAATTAATGACTAAAATGTCAAAAACTCGGGAGCCTGAGTTGTACTCGACTCCACAGGCCTATTTGGACAAACTCTCAGCATGCCTAACAAAAACAAGCGCGATGAAAAGCGTGATGCGATTATTCTGGGAGCTCATGCCCAGTTTCGGAGCTACGGTTACCGAAAGACCTCGATGGAAGATATTGCTCGAGAGCTCGGTATATCTAGGGCCTCTCTATACTCATACTTTGAAAACAAAGACGAAATTTTTCGATCGGTTTCTCTGCATCTTCATGAGGAAGCATTGACCGCCGCTGAAAAGTCATTAGCTGGCGAGTGGCGCAGTGAAAACGTATCGGAAAAGTTAGTAGGTGCATTGCTCGCGCGCCATTTGCCCTTCCACGGGGAGCAGTTTCAATCATCCCACGCTGCTGAGTTGCAGGACGAGTACAGTCGTCTGTGTGGTGACGTGGTTATTCAATCCAACATGACGTTTCAAATGCTTTTGTCGAGAGCTCTAAACCAGGCGTCTCGGGATACCTTGATAGACCTCAATTCCAGAAATCTTGAAGCCGAACAGGTTGCTGAGTTGCTAAATTTTGGGGTTGCGGGCCTAAAGCGAGCTGCCGATAAGCCAGGTGTTTTTGAATCTCGAGTAGGTCAATTCGTAAAGATCTTCATGTGCGGACTTGGTTACTCCTGAGGTGACAGTGAGCGTCGAATTTCTGCATGTTTCTCTTTGGTGAGCGGATAGCGATAAAGCGGTAAATATGTCAGCGCCAATGCCGCCGCGGGCGCAAAACAGAAAATCAAAAGCAGGCCATCGATGGCTGTTTGTGAGTTCGCTGCACCGGGAGTGAAGTTGAAAAGCTTGTCGGCGGCCGTCAGCGTAATCCCCACCGCTACCGCCCCACCCAATTTGTTGATGGTTGCAAGAAGAGCGAAGTACATCCCTGCGCGCTTTTGACCCGTCTTAAGCTCGTCGATATCTGTGAGATCCGCCATCATGGAGTGCAGTAGTGTGGGTCCGGCGCCAAACGCGAGTCCCGCTAGGAAGGTATAGCTCCAAAACAAAGCGACATTCCCCGGTTCAGTAACAAAGAACAAAACGCTTTGCAGCACCATGGTGTAACCCACTGCCAGTTTGATGGCGCCGACCTTACCCATGCGGTAGGCGAACTTCAGCCACACGGGCATGGCGAGAAACCCGGCAACGAAATACAGGAGCAGCGCTAGGCTCGCGTGGCTCTGAAGTTCAAACACATAGGTAGCAAAAAAGATGTAGAGAGCGGCCGTTGCGGACATTGCAAAGGAGGTGGTGAAGTCTGCAGTGAGCAGTCGCCATAGCAGGGGGTTTGACCGGAGAAGGGCAGCCATATCGCGCCAACCGAGTACGTCCTTCCGCTCAGCCACCTTATCAGGGACCGCTAAGAGCGTCGGTATGACCGTCAGTGGAAATAAGATCAGACAGAACAGCCCCATGCCTGCCACCTTATCGGGCGTACTTGATTGACCAAAGAAGTCCATGGTCGCAGGGATCGCCAACACGAATATCATCCCAATAATGATGAAGATCTCTCGCCAGCCGAAGAGCCTCGACCGCTCGTCATAGTCATTCGCAAGGAGACTGCCCCATGAGTTATGCGCAATACTGAGCATGGTGTAACCGAGATACAGCACCAACATCCAGACCCCAAGATAAAGAGCGGTAACGTTCGCTGGGTCAGGGATAAAAATCTTGTAGACGGCTAGCATGACCATAGGGATGGCCAAGGCGACCCAGTGTTTGTACTGCCCCCATCGGCTCCCATATCGGTCGATGACCATGCCCATAATAGGGTCGGTCACCAAGTCCCAGACGCGCGCGATGGTAAAGATCATTCCAACGGTTGCGAGCGTGAGGCCTAAACTTCCGCTGTATAGCGGCGGCAGATAGATGGCAATGGGCATGGCCATGGCGCCGATCGGAAGGGCAACCATGGAGTAGCTCGCTAAGACTTTATTATTGATTTGATTTTGCATGCAGAGAGCAGGGTACCCAGCGACGAACCACAAAAACTGACGGCATTGCAAACCATTGTCAATTGAATGTGAGCAGGTCGTGACAGTTTGGCTTTTTCATCGAGTAACTTAGCGCAATTGCGACGCAATAGGGGCGTTAGAGTCGATGGGTATATAGGAGCATGGTGCCCAGGGACGGAATCGAACCGCCGACACGGGGATTTTCAATCCCCTGCTCTACCAACTGAGCTACCTGGGCAAATCTGAAGTAAGTACTCCGGAAAGGCCGCGTATTAAACCGTCGCGACCTTAAGCCGTCAAGTAAACTAAGCCATTGCTGGCTGATTATCTTTTTGCGGGTCGGGCTCGCTGACTAAAACGTCTTTGGTCATGTCTCTATTGGAGGCAAGCACCGCGTAAACCGCGGGCAAAATGACCAGTGTGAACAAGGTGCCGATCAGCATGCCGAAGACCAGAACCGCACCAATACTGTTTCTTGCCTCTGCACCTGCGCCTGTCACCAGAACCAACGGGAAGTGACCTAGCACGGTGGCGCCAGTGGTCATCAAGACCGGACGCAAGCGCGCAATGGCGCCGTTACGTATCGCATCAAACTTCTCGACGCCGGCCATACGCTCGCGATTGGCAAAGTCCACTATGAGAATCGCATTTTTCGTCACCAGACCAACTAGCGTGACCAGCCCAACCTGAGAAAAGATATTGATCGTGCTGAAGTTTAAGAAGGTGATCGTTAGCGCGGCGAACAGCGCGAGCGGTATGGAGCCCAGCAGGATAATCAGTGGATCGCGGAAGCTGTTGAACTGAATGGCTAATACAAAGAATACGAGAACTGTCGCTATGCCCAGAACACCCGTCATTGTGTTGCCTTCGCTTCGCAATTCCCGAGACTCACCCAAGTAGTCCAGCACATAGCCCTCGGGCAGTGTCCGCTCGGCAATGTTCTCAATCAAGCTTAGCCCTTGATCTTTGGTAGTGCCCGGCAAAATAGCGCCGTAGATCTTAAAGCCATCTTTCTGTTGGAAGCGCGTCAACGCACGGGGCTCCGTCGTTCGTGTCAGGGTCACCAGTGATCCAAACGGAACAAGTTCTCCGTTGGGGATTCTGATTGGGATGTCGAGTAGCGCTGCCGGTGAATCACGCTGCTCACTCTCTAGCATCGGGATAACACGGTAAGCACGACCGCGTTCATCAAAGCGCGTTACGTAGGCCGGCGAAACCATGAGCCCCATCTGCGCCGACAAATCACCAAGACTCATACCTAAATCTGCAAGGCGCTCCTTATCGATATCGAACTGCGCTTCAACTCGATCGATCTTAATGTCCGTTTCAACGAACAAGAAGTTACCTGATGTCTGCGCTTCATTGACAATGCTGCGGGCAACCTTGAGCATGTTTTCACTGCTGTCCGAGGAGGTAATAACAACCTCCACGTCAAAGCGACCAGCTGATGGAAGTGAGGCCTCTTCAAAAGGTACAGCAGAGACAATGGGTGACCCCTTAATACTCTGGTAGATCTCAAACACCATGTCTTTCACGGTTCGATCACGTTCACCAGGCGGCACGAACTCTTGCCCGCCAAAACCGCCGGTGGGTGTAACAATCTGCCACATGTAGGACGGCTCGGGTTTGTCTTCCAGCGTCTGTACGACCTGATAGAAGCCCTCATAGGTTTCTTCCAGTGACGACTCTGGCGCGGATTCGAATACGAGACCGAGACTGCTTTGATCCTCGACAGGCGATAGCTCCTTCAGTGAAAACATGTACAGCGGTGCGGATAGCAGCGAAAAGAAAATGCCGGCGCCAATGAGCTGGTAGCGCCATTTAAGCGAGAAGTCGACCACCCTCGAATAGGCCTCAGAGGTGGTGTCAAAACGCTGATTGACCCATTTTGTGGTGGCTGACTCGTGCCCTTTATCTGGACAGACCCAAGCGCTCAAGATGGGTGACAGCGTCATGGCAACAAAGCCCGAGATCAAAACTGCGACCGCTAAAGCAAAGGCGAACTCTCTGAAGAGAACACCAGAGAGGCCCGATAGGAAGCCAATAGGGGCATAGACCACTGCCAGCGTTGCGGTCATGGCCATGATGGGGCCGAGTAGCCGGCGGGAGCTGGTAATAGCCGCCTCATAACGACTCATTCCCGACCTAAGGTTTCGCGCGACGTTCTCCACGACCACAATGGCATCATCGACTACTAGACCTACTGAGAGAACGATCGCGAGGACCGTCAATAGGTTGAACGAAAACCCAATGACCGACATGGCGGCGACGGCGCCCAATAAAGAAATGGGGATTGTCATGAGCGGGACGAGCGCTGTTCGGAAAGAGCCCATAAGTGCCACGACAACAAAGCCCACCAGTAAAATAGTCTCGCCCAATGTCGAGACGATCTCCCGCAGCGAGTCGCGCATGTAATTCGAGATATCGAAGGCCATTATGAGCTCTAGGTCATCGGGCAGGATCTTGTTGATATCCTCAATTCGCTCATACAGCGCATCGGCAACGGCAATCTCACTAGCTCCAGGCGCTGCATAAATAGGTAGGAAGACCACCAAATCCTGATCGTAGCGACTGCGCATTTGCGCCTCTTCCATGCCTAACTCGATGCGCGCGACATCACCGAGTCGGATTTCGGCGCCGTCTTGAGCGCGAATGATCATGGACCGGAAGTCATCCGCTGTTCGGGCGGTAGAGTCTGTTTTTAAGGTAATTCGCTGGGTGGCGCTCTCACTCGCACCCAGTGCACCAATCACGTTGTTACTCTGAAGTGTATTTTTAACATCATGTGCTGTGACGTTCAGAGCTGCCATTTTCCATGCGTTCATCCAGATGCGCATGGCGGGTTTGACACCGCTGTTCTCCACTCGCTGCACGTTCGGCACCGAGGTAAGTTGCGGCACAATGTCGCGCTGCACGATGTCTGTCACCTCACCTAAAGGCCTACTCTGTGGAATGCGGACAGCGAGATAGAAGCTGGCATAAGGGCTGTCGGCACGACTGACCTCAATAAACGGATCCTCAGTGCCATCAGGTAGCTCGAGTCGAATTTGACTTAACCCCGAGGAGAGCTCTGCCAGTGCATCGGTGCTGTCTTCGTTGAGTTGCATCCAGGCTGTGACAATGCTCTCACCGGATGTTGTGGTTGACTCGACGTAGTCCACACCCGGGATGGCATTGGCAACGCGCTCAATGGGCTCGGTGACAAAGCCTTGAACTGATTCAGCAGTCGCTCCGGGGTAGGGGGTGATGATTTGAATAGACGAGCTTTTGATAACGGGAAACTGCAGCACCGGTATTTCAATGGCGGCGCGAATCCCAGCAAGCAGGAGCAGTAGCGATACAACAATCGCAATTACGGGACGCTTGACGAAAATATCGTTCCAGCGCGGTCGGTCTTGATAGCCAGTCATACCTAGTTTGTCCTGTCGGCCAGTTGAGCCAAGACACCCTCTTTGAGCTTGAAGGACCCGGTTGTTGCGTACAGTCCTGTTTCATCGAGCGCGGCTTTGAACAACGCAGCCGATGCTGTCTCGTCGATGAGGTCTATGCGCTGAATCTTTGCTCGGTAAGGTCGTTGCGCGCCCGGCTCTGCGTCGATCAGTTGATAGATATAGGTCCCATCGGTGTCCCATCGAACACTAGAGGGTGGAAGCTCGTACACCGCCACCGATGCGCCACTGGCGACTTCTACCTGCACGAGTTCACCATGCATGAGATTAATACCCTTTGCGCTCGCTCTTACGTCGAAGGTACGGGTGCGAGCGTCAATAGAGTCGGATACAACAATGATGGTTGCTGAGCCTAAAAATGTACCGTCAAGGTCATAGAGGCTCGCCTCATCACCCACTGAAATCTTGGCGAGACCTTGAGGGACTTTGAAATCAATCCATCGCTCGTCACCCAAGCCGGTGAACGCGGCAACGACCTCTCCCGAATCGAGCATGTCCCCCACGACGTGCGTGTAGATACCCATGCGCCCGGTAAATGGGGCTCGAATGGTCAGTCGCGTTAATTGCGCGTCAATCGCTTTAATTTGTGCGTTGAGTGCACTCAGTCGAGCCTCCTGCACGTCGATGTCACCCTGAGCAATCAGCGCCTGCTCTTTGAGTGTGCGACTTCGCCCCAACTGCGTGATAACCAGGTTGCGGTCTGCTCTCAGCGCTTCCTGTTGAGCGACGAGATCGGCCGAGAAAAGCTTTAAGATGGCGTCGCCTTTTTCAACAACGGCGCCGGCAGAAAAAGGGAGACTCACGATGCGCCCACCAACTTCAGAACTGATTTCCACAAATTCGGGCCTTCTGATGGTCCCGCCAAGGCGGCGGACCGGGGTATGCGTCATTGAGCCTACTTGGCGTGCGCTGACAACTTCATAGGTTTCTGGGAAGGATGCTCCAAAAGCAATCGCAGCCGTAATTTGCTGGTATTTCACCGCCGCAAGTGCACCGGTTACCAAAAAGCAGCCAACCAATGTGATCAGCCAAGGTAAAATCTTTCGCATCGTTGAAATCTCAATAACCAACGCTAATCGTTGGTTTGTGATGGGGGCACATAGCCCTCAGCGTGATCGTGCTCTCCGCCACTCAGGAAAAGGTCCATTTGCTCAGAAAGATATTTTCTTGCATCCAGATCCATCATATTGAGGTGCTTTTCGTTGATCAGCATGGTTTGTAGCGCTTGCCAGTCACCCCAGGCCTTCTTTGATACGGACTCGTAGATGTCTTGGCCTTTTGCTCCGGGGAGGGGCGGCCTGTCCAGTCCCTCTAGATCTTCTTGGTAGCGGCGGCAATGAACGGTTCGCATGAACTATCTCTTCAGTTTTTAGCAGTGAGTGTGTTGAGCATTTTGAGCACTGGCGCAGGCAACCCTAGTGCCAACGCCTCGTCTATTGTAAACCAGCGGCGATCATCTCGGTCACTTATTCTGGACGATGCCGCGGCTATTGGACACACGACCGGCGTGATGTCGAGCTTGAAGTGACTGAACGTGTGGCTGTGACGGGATTGTTCGGTCGGATCTGCAGTCGCCGTTAAGCCATTATCCGAGAGCCAGTCGGCCACCTCTGCTTTCGCTTGTATTTCGGGAAAGGACCACAGTCCACCCCAAATACCGGTTGGGGGACGTCGTTCCAAAAGAACGCGGCCCTCTGGATCGATGCACTGCAGAAATACAGTCGATCGAACAGGAATCGCTTTCTTGGGTTTTTTGCCAGGAAAGTCAGTTGGTCGATTTTCAATGCGCGCTCGACAGTCATCGGACATGGGGCAGTGGAGGCAGCCGGGATTTGATTTAGTGCAGAGCGTTGCTCCCAAATCCATGATGCCTTGAGTGTAGTCGCCAGTTCGCGTCCTTGGTGTGTGTGATTCCGACGCCATCCAAAGCGCTGCCAGTACGTCTGCTTTACCGGGCCAGCCTTCGATAGCGTGGAATCGAGCCAATACGCGCTTTACGTTGCCATCCAATATAGGTGCCCAACCGCCGTGTCCAAGCGTCACAATGGCGCCTGCTGTCGATCGGCCAATGCCGGGTAATGTCTCTAGTGCTTCGACCGAGCTGGGAAACTCTCCATCAAAGTCGCTAACCACCATTTGTGCCGCGCGGTGCATGTTACGTGCGCGAGCGTAGTAACCGAGCCCGGTCCATAGACTCAGGACATCGTCGAGAGGCGCTTCTGCTAGATCTTTTACGGACGGATAGACCGACATGAATCGGGTGTAGTACGGAATGACGGTCGAGACCTGCGTCTGTTGCAGCATGATCTCGGAGACCCAGACTCGGTAGGGCGTTTTGTCTTGCTGCCAGGGGAGAGAGGTTCGACCATACTCGTCAAACCAGGACAAAAGACGCTCTGAAAATGAGGGAAGCTGAGTCATAAGATGAGCTGTGAAGCGCTTTGCTATACAATCCGCGGGCTAGTGTAGCGTCTCGGCGCAGTCGCCGACCCAAGTTTAGGAAAAACAGATGGACAACGCTCAAACGCCCGTGCGTGAAGCCACAGTCTCACGAGATACACTTGAGACTCAAATTACCGTATCGGTCTGCCTGGATGGAACAGGAAAAGCTGAGTTTGATACGGGCTTACCTTTCCTCGAGCACATGCTAGATCAGATAGCCCGTCACGGGATGGTTGATCTCAAGATCAAGGCCAACGGCGATTTGCACATCGATGCGCACCACACGGTAGAGGACATCGGTATTACGCTTGGTCAGGCACTAGCAAAAGCCGTGGGCGATCGTCGCGGCATCCTACGCTATGGACATGCTTATGTACCGCTGGATGAAGCCTTGTCTCGCGTTGTAATCGATTTTTCAGGCCGTCCTAGCCTTCACTACGATGTGCCCTTTACCCGCGCCTCAGTAGGCGATTTTGATGTCGATTTGTTCGCAGAGTTCTTTCACGGGTTGGTCAATCACGCGCACCTGACTTTGCACATCGACAATCTGAAGGGTGAGAACAGTCACCACCAAGCCGAGACCGTATTTAAGGCATTCGGTAGAGCCTTGCGTATGGCAGTCTTTGCAGATGAGCGCGCACCGTCGGCAATGCCATCAACCAAAGGCGTTCTGTAAATCCATGACGCAAACGGTTGCCGTTATCGATTACGGCATGGGCAATCTTCACTCTGTTGAAAGCGCACTGCGAGAAGCAGGCGCGAGCGATGTTTTAGTCACAGCCGATGCCGAGGCAATTCTATCGGCAGATCGCATCGTGTTTCCCGGGGTTGGTGCCATTCGCGACTGTCTTGCCGAGTTTCGCGGACTGGGTTGCGATACAACACTCCGTCTAGCCGTCGACCGCGGTACACCTGTATTGGGAATCTGCGTTGGCATGCAATCGCTCATGGCACGATCGGAAGAGAATGGCGGCGTAGATTGTTTGGGCTTCTTTAATGGAACAGTCACGCGTTTCCCGAGGAATCACAGTGATACCGATGGCACGAAGCTAAAAGTTCCTCACATGGGCTGGAATCAGGTGTCGCAAAGCCAGAACCACCCACTTTGGGATGGAATCGTGGACAACGCGTATTTCTATTTCGTACACAGCTTCTTTTTACCTGAGGCGGAATCTGATTACGTGGCGGGGTCGTTCGACTACGGCATCAAGGGCAGTGCAGCCATCGCCAAAGGCAATGTGTTTGCTACTCAGTTTCACCCTGAGAAAAGCCATGACAACGGTTTGAAGCTGCTCGCTAACTTTTTGACATGGGACGGTACATGCTAGTTATACCTGCGATCGACCTGAAGGATGGGCAATGCGTTCGCTTGCGGCAGGGCGATATGAAAGACAGCACGGTTTTTTCTGATGATCCAGTCGCCACGGCGGAGCGTTGGGCAGAAGCGACGGCGCGCAGGCTACACATGGTGGACCTCAATGGTGCGTTTGCAGGCAAGCCCAAGAATGCTGAGGCGGTGAGGGCTATTACCCGTGCGCTTCCCAGTTTGCCTGTCCAAATCGGTGGTGGCATTCGCGATTGCGCGACCATTGAAAGCTACCTCAATGCGGGCGTGAGCTACGTCATTATTGGAACAGCCGCTGTCAAAAACCCTGAATTTGTTCGCGAAGCCTGTGAGCGGTTCCCGGGACACATCATCGTAGGCATTGATGCCAAGGCCGGATTTGTCGCGACCGATGGCTGGGCTGAGACCAGTAACGTACTTGCCGTAGACCTTGCGCGTGATTTTCATGACGCCGGCGTCGAGGCGATTGTGTACACGGA
>Ga0213865_10000836_pt1 | contig 20396 bp, 20 predicted proteins | sample PICome_6_FD_160100 | JGI IMG/M metagenome (GOLD analysis project Ga0213865, IMG submission 160100) | Coastal seawater microbial communities near Pivers Island, North Carolina, United States - PICO282 | ecosystem: Environmental > Aquatic > Marine > Coastal | place: USA: North Carolina...
GATTGCAGTATGGAGCGGGGCCAAAACGGAGAAAAGGAAAAGAAACAAAGCGACAGCGTCCTAAAAACGCTCCTAAGGACTCTCCGCAGGCGAAAAGAAAAAAGGTAGGTTGAAGGGCTGATTTATTTTTAGGGAGGTAGTAAAATAATTTAATTGTAGTTTTTGAGTTAGATTAAATTATTTTATGGACGCTGTGCGTAAATAAATCAGTCATGAATGGGGTTCGAATTTTTTAAAAAATAGACGGGAGAATATTTTTTGAAAATGAAATGAAAGGAATCAGAAAATGATCGATGTACTCGGGAAACATGAGTGCTCAAAGAGTCGAATGTTTCTAAAGGGAATCAGGCATTTTATGATGGAAATGTGTTTACAGTCTGAGTCCGTCACGAATGAGGCGAAAGTTGGGGGGATTGCGCAGCCGGAGTCTGGAGCGTTGGCCGAGCCTATGCAGCAATCTGAGTCGGACCGTGAGCTACAGTCAGATGTTGGAGCCGATAGAGGAACAGCCCGACGTGGGGATAGTGAACCCCGGGTTAGTGCTGCCCGAGCAAGATTGTCCCTCCGCAACAAACGCAAGGTATGTGGAAATGGAATGTCATGATCTGGCATGGTTGACATGTTTTACTAAAATGAATGTGTGTGTGTGTGTGTGTGTTATAGATAAATGGGTCGGAATCATCAAACTCCGCATCCGGAGTTGCGCCAGCAATGCCGACCCGTGAAGGTACTGCCCCGCAGAATCAGCCGGAGGTTCCGGATGCTCCTCTACCTGTGTTATCACCCGCGAGGCCTTTACCTGACGGTTTACCCGAAGAATCCCCTCCAAGAGTTGTTAGGCCCTTACCTGCTGGGTTGCCTGAGGACACCCCTCCAAGACGTGCAATGCCCTCTTTAGTTGATGATTCGGATGCTGAGGATTTGGATGCTGAGGACGATGAAGCGTTGACCCCTCCTATGCGTATAGAGCGTGTCGTTTCTCCCCAGCCTGGTCCTTCTAATGCAGTAACCCCGCCACCTCGGCGGCGGCCTGACGGCGGTCCTCAACCCCGAGAGGGTAGTCCTCCTCCTAGGGTGGGTTATAGACGTCCCGACGGTCCTTTGTTGATAGAGGGTACACTTGATGAGGCTGAGGGCGATCCTTTGCTTGATGATGCTAGGTTAGAGTTGGAGGAAGTAAAGTTCTATGAGTTAGAATTGTACAAGGAGAAGATTCTGAAAAAGAACATGGCAAAAGAGGTGATTTACCAGATCAAGATCAAGGACAATTGGCGTAACAAGCGTATCAAAGATGTCATGAGTCAGTTGAGAAAAATGTTTGACGACTTGATCAAGAAAGCCTCTGAGGGGTTGCTTCCAGACGATTTCATTCGGTTGTATTTGAATCAGAGGAATTTGTACAAACCTATTGTCTTACCTCCAACGCGTGTCAATCAGGTGAATGCTGAAAGGATGATTCGAAACATTGAGGGTGTGTTGCAGAGTGAGGAAAATTTGACGATGGATGATAGTCTTGAAATGCACATTGCAACGGTGAAGGTACCGCGTGTGGGTACCAAAGTCCCGGTGATGGGTAGTCAGTCGGTCAGTCAGAAACGGTCCATGGTTCGAATTAAAAATACGGATCAGATGTGTATGGCTAGGGCTTTGGTGGTGTGTCGTGCAAAAAAAGAAAAGGATCCCGAGTACAACAAGATGCGTCAATCCACGTGTAAACTTCAGAAACAAAAAGCTGAGGCGTTGCATGAGCTTGCGGGAGTGTCGACTACACGGGCGTGTACTTTCTTTGACTTGCCTGAGTTTGAGCGGGTGTTGGGTTATCAGGTGGTTGTGTTCAGCGGCGCTCAAAACAATGAGATTGTGTATGTGGGCGCTCCAAAAGAACGTGGTGTGTTGTACTTGTACCAAAGCTATGAGTCTGACGAGGAGTTTGAAAATGGTGGTGTCGGTCACATTGATGCTATAGTGAACATTCAAGGCTTCATGGGTTACAAGTTCTTTTGCGAAACCTGCAAAAAGGGGTATTGGAGCAAGCAGTCTCATTCCTGTGCGAGTCATTGTTCTGTGTGTGGTGCTGATCATTGCGAGTTGGTCAATGGTAAAGAGATCAAATGTGATAGTTGCAACAAAACGTGTCGTTCTCAAAAGTGTTATGACAGTCACAAGGTGGCTAGGCCTAAGCAGACGAAGTCAAACTGTTTGAGGTATTGGAAATGTCCCAAGTGTCACAAGTCTACGGGTAGAGAGCGTGAAGAGTTGCACGTATGTGGAGAGTACATGTGCAGCAATTGCAAAGAATATGTGGAAGGCCGACACATGTGTTACATGCGCGCTGTGGAGCGAAAAAAGTGCAAATTGAGGCAGATTGTGTACGATTTTGAATGTCGTCAGGACACGGGTGATCACATTCCCAATTTTTGCTGCGTGCACACGACGTGTGATAGATGTGAGCATTCCGAGGTGGAGTTGGGTTGTTCTGGTTGTGGGACGCGATGCATTCACTGCGGGGTCATGAAAAACGGGCGTTACATCAAGCCTCCGTGTGTTGGATGTGGCAAGCGCGAGAAGGTGTTTTCGGGTGAGGACACGACTCAGGCGTTTTGCAAGTGGTTGTTTACGGATCACAACAAAGGTTCCACGGTGATTGCTCACAATGCCAAAGGGTACGATCTGTACTTTGTTCTCCATTACCTCGTGCATTCGGTGACCAACCCCAAGCTGGCGCCGCAGATTGTCTTCTCGGGAAGCAAAGTGATGTACATGTACTTGAAACATTTGGACATTCGGTGCATTGACAGTTTGAACTTTTTCCCCATGAGATTGAGTGCATTGCCGAAAGCTTTTGGTATCTCAGAGTTGAAAAAAGGTTATTTTCCGCATTACATGAATGTTCCTGAGAACTACACCTACATTGGTCCGCATCCTGATCCCGAGATGTACGGTGCTTCCCAGATGATGCCTTGGGATCGTGACAAGCTGCTCAAGTTTCTCGAAGAAAACAAGCAGCAGCAGTTCAACTTTGCGGAGCACATGAAGAGTTACTGTCGGAGTGATGTGGACATTCTGCGTCGAAGTTGTTTGAAATTTCGAGAGATGTTTATGAAGATCACCTCGGGAGTCAATGCCCGCGGGGAGACGGTTGCTTTGGATCCGTTTGATTACATCACGATTGCTTCCGTCTGCATGTCTGTGTATCGCAGCATGTTTCTACCCGAGACACACATGGCCGTGACAGTTGAAGAACACGAGATTGCGGAGCAGGAAGGTCGTGATCCGGTTCCAAAAGAGGTGATCAAGAAAGGCGGTGTCTTTTACCTGAACGATGAGGAAGTTGATGTGCATTCTTCAAAGTTTGTCAAGAGTCCTATCGCGTTGGTTCCCCCGGGTGGATACGCTCATCGTGGCAACACGAGTAGGGGTTGCGCGGAATGGATGTTGTGGCAGGAGAGTCAGTTGGGTCGGCACATTGAGCATGCGCGTTCTTCTGAAGGTGAAAGAACATTGTACGTGGGTGGTCATGCTTACAGGGCGGATGGTTATATCGAGGAGTCGAAGACGATCCTAGAATATGACGGATGTTACTACCACGGATGTCCTCGCTGTTACTACTTTGGCGCGGATGGAGAGTCTTATGTGGATCCGACGACGCAGCATTCCAGCAGAGATCGTTACAATCAGACGTTGCACCGGAGAAAGTTGTTGGAGGAAGCAGGCTACACGGTCTTGTCCATTTGGGAGCACGATTGGGAGCGTTTGAAAAAAGACGATCCTGAAATCCGAGAGTATGTGGAGAGACTAAGGTTACCTGAGCGGTTGGATCCTCACGACGCTTTCTACGGAGGCCGTACCAATGCTAGTGCCTTGCACGCTACTGCTTCCTTACCCAAGAGGATTCTGTACAAAGATATGACGTCCATGTACCCCACGGTCAACAAGTTTTGCACTTACCCCAAAGGTCATCCGCGCGTCATCTTGAACGACTTTGGTCCCATCTCTTCCTACTTTGGCATTGCCAAGGTCAAACTGTTGGCTCCTAGAAAATTGTTTCACCCGGTGATTCCGTACAGGCATCAGAAAAAGTTGTTCTTTCCGCTGTGTCGGCGATGCACTGAATTGAACTCTCAAGACCCGTGCCATTGCTCGGATGAACAGCGCGCCATTACCGGAACGTGGGTGACGTTGGAGATTCAGAAAGCGGTGGAAAAGGGGTATCAGGTCTTGGAAATATACGAGGTGTATCAGTTTGACGAGACCTGTCCCTACGACGTTGAGACGATGGACAACAAGTTGTTTACGGAGTATGTAAACACGTTCCTAAAGTTCAAACTCGAAGCGAGCGGATGGCCTGAGCACTGCACGGACGAGGAGAGCAAGTTGAAGTATTTGGAGTTTATACTTCGGAAGGAGGGTCTGGAGTTGGACGCCAATAACATGGAGGTCAACAAAGGGTTGAGAAGTCTGGCAAAGTTGATGCTCAATTCGTTCTGGGGCAAGTTCGGACAGCGGAACAACTTTAGGCAGACTACCATTACCAGAAGTGTCAAAGAGTTTTACAAACTCTTTTTTAGCAGCAACAAAACGATAGCAGACTTTCACATTCTCAACGAAGACACGGCGCAAATCGACTGGGCCCACCACGACGACTGCATCCCCATCAACCCTCAGACCAATGTGTTTGTTGCCGCGTTCACTACTGCGCATGCGCGTTTGATGTTGTACGAGGTGTTGGAAAAGCTGGATGAGCAGGTTGTGTATTACGACACCGATTCCGTCATCTACGTGCACGAGCCCGGGCAGTACGACCACCCGTGTGGAGAAGGATTGGGGGAGTTTACGGACGAGTTGGTATGTCCGGAGGTGGGATGTTCCGGTTGTACACAGGGGCACTACATTGTGGACTTCTGGTCAGCAGGTCCGAAGAACTACGCGTACCGTGTGGATACGGGACATCAGGTGTGTATAAATTGTATACATTTTGTAAATAAAAAATATGTACAATTTTATATTCACGCACACATTTGTTTTCAGGTATGCAAGGTTAGAGGGTTTACCCTGAACTACGAGAACAGCAAACACATCAACCTGGGGTCCTTCCGAGAAATTATCGAGAGCTTTGTGGAGGGGGATCCTCAACACATCACCGTGACAGAACCGAGCAAGATTACGCGCGACAAACTGAAACAGAGGCTGTACAATCGCGAACAGAGCAAAAAGTACGGCATGATCTACGATAAGAGAGTGATAAACAAAGACACTTGGATCACTTACCCGTACGGATACTAAGATGGCTGTTCCCTTCGTAACGCCTACCACCATGTGTGTTAGCGGGGGTACCGGAAGTGGCAAAACTACCTGGGTCCGCCGCATGTTAAAAGACAATATGTTTAATACGGATCAAATTATGTATTGTTACGGTGTACACCAACCTGTATATGACGATATGAAATCTGAAATAAACGGAATAAAATTTGCTGAAGGTTTGCCTTTTGAAGAAATTCAAGCATTTAGCGATTTACCTGGTCACAAAGTCATAGTGCTGGATGACTTAATGAGTAGAGTGGTAGCACACCCGGAAGCAGAACTGTTATTCACGCAGGGATCTCACCATAAAAATTTGACCGTGGTGTTTATTACTCAAAATTTGTTTTCTCAAGGACGTTGCGCGCGCACCATTGCCTTAAACACGCATTTTTTAGTGTTGTTTAGAAATTTTCGTGACAAAGCGCAGGTGATGCATCTTGGTCGCCAGCTGTATCCTCAGAAAGTAGATGGGTTTATGGAAGCATATAATGACGCAACGCAAAACCGTTACGGGTATTTGGTCATTGATTTATGCCCGCACACATCGGATGAAAGAACAAGATTGAGAACAAAAGTATTTAAAGACGAACTGACCACGTGTTACGAACCTGTAAATAAAAGAAAGAAACATTTTTAAACACAGTCATAACATGTCAAGTCTAAAGAAAGAAAGGGACTTTGTGCGCTTTGTACTGTCAACGCCATCACGGAGTCAGGCACGCGCAACACTTAGGCTCGCAACACCTTCGCAATCAGACGCTGTATGTGAAATTTCTCACAATATTTTGCAAGAGACTTTTGACCTGAAACAGATAAAACAAAAGTTAAACCGTTTTAGAACCAGCATCCGTATTTTGGGGAGTAAAAGTATCAACGCGCAAAAAAGACGCCGCTACGTTAAAAAAGCTGCAGGACAAGTGTACGGTATTCTACAAATTTTAAAACCGCAGCTGTTGAAATTTTTACAATGAACAAGTACGTCGTCGTACCTGAAAAGGAATACCAAATGTTGAAAGAAAGGACCGCCGCAGGGACCCCCGCAACCGCAACCGCACCGCCGGAAGCCGGACCGTCGGAAGCCGGACCGCCGGAGACCGCACCGACCGCAGCCGCACTGACCGGAACCGGGACGGGGACAACAACAACAACAAAAGATATTGAAGACGTGCTGTTATCCATTCCGTCTAAACATAAAAATAGAGCTCTAGCATTACTCATGTTTATCACTAGAAAAGGTATTGATTGGGATGACGAAGGACAAATACGTTATGAAGGTGTAGAAATTCCACAAACTCACATTGTAGATTTAATTCGGGATGCATCCGTACCCACTTCAAAATGGGTGCCTCGAGGAGCTACAGAATTTTACCAACTGTTATCTAAAGTAAAAGTACCGCAAACTTTAATAGGTAATCCTCTACGTAGAAATATGTCGCCAGTACAGGCAATCAAAACAGCGGTTAAACCCGCGGTTAAACCCAAGGTTAAGCCAGCTGCTAAAGGTAGAGTTAAGAAATCGATTAAAAATGCATGGAAATCTTTTATGTGAACAATAAAGACAAACAACTTATATTCAATGCATTGATTTTTCTTGTTTTTATTTATACACAACATGGTCATAATACGTAGACATGGCTGAAACAATCATGTGATCGTTAGCTCCTAAATAGTGTAAATTGAAATGTTTCTTAAGTCTTTCGTAAGGTTCTCCCATACACATACACAAGGCAAAATAGAGACAATATTCCCCGCATAGGTCGCTGTCGTCGGGCTGGTATTGTTCCGGGTAGTTTTCATCCCAACAGTCTGTGTTTTCCTCTATAAACGCCTTAATCAACGGGTCGTATTCTTCCAACTCCTTGCCCATAGGGTCAAAAAAATACCCTATATCGCCCTCCAGGTAGATCGCCACCCAATGCTCTCCAGGCATAGTTGAATCTTCCGTATTGACAATGTAGATCCTTTCATTTTGATTACGCGTGCTCGGTAGTTCGTCTAAAGCACACACCTTTCCAATATAGGGTCTCGTGTAGTCGTTTTTAAACAGGCAGTTTAGCAATTCAATATTGCTAATGCCCTCTTGATCCACGTCCATCGTTCCAAAGAACTGCGCAGGCGCGGTCTTGATATACAGGTGGTCGATACACAAAGACATTTGATTGGTCTAACCATCCAGGGGTTACCCATACTGGGTTATTGGTCTGTGCCAGTCCGAAATAATAATTTCGCGATTTTTATCAATTCTGTATTCATCCGCAAATTGCCCCATCATTATTAACACATAATTGGCCGTAGTTGGGACACTAAATTGCACAGTCATTCTACCACTTTTTACCAGAGGGTAAACAGGCTGATCTACCGTTTGCCCGGAAAACCCAAAGCAATACAAATTGGTTCCCACCACTTCATTGTTTTCATAAGGCTCAATAGATATGTTTCCAAAATTAACGCATTCTTTTTTCTGAAACATCATTCTACTAAATTTTGCCCTTTGCTGTCCCGTACCGGAATTTGCATACGGCGTTGACTTTCCATCCACCAAGACGGCCACGTTGGTTAATACTTTAAATTCATAGGGATTTTTCTGCTGATTACCCACATAAGCATCCTTTTCAACAACAGCCAGCACTAACCGTTGAGGAAGTCGCCCTTGAAAAAATTCATCTTGAAGCGTAAATAATGTTTGACCCGTCAAAGCTAGAGTTTTTGTATAAGTTTCTGTCCGGGTAAAAGGGTAAATGGCCGGTGTTTTCAACAACATTTTGTTATGGGTCATAACAAGATCTGGAGAAATGCGCGTTTTACACACTCTCAGATATATAGATGTTATTTTAAGTCCTGCATCGGCCACTCCCTCTTTGCCCACCATGTAAAATTGCTTGTTTGAAGGACGCATTTTAACCCTAATTTCAACCCCGTTTAATATTAGACGGTTGGCATCTAAAAAATCCGTAAAAATACACCCCATGAATTCTTTATTAGCAGCGACTTCTGCATTTCTTTGTTTCAAACCCCGATTAAACTTCTCATTAGGAGTGTCTGTATAGTATTCTTCTTCTACACCATTCGGTCTCGTGTAGGTTGCCTCTTTCGTTTTGTATTCGGGTGTTTCGGGATCTACAGTGGTTACCGGTATATCTCGATAGAAACCTTCCAAAGACATTTGACTGTTTTGCGCCGCATAATCCCGATACAGAAACTGTTCGAAAATAGACTTGTACCCATAATGCACGCTGTCATTCCCTACTTGAACACCGTTTAAAAAGTAATCCACCTTATCCCAATAGCTATGCAGCACGTTGTTAATAGGTGCTGCATTTTTACCAATGCTTGGAACACCGGGTTGCACGGCATCTGGGTCGTTCCCATCAGCTTTTACAAATTTAAAAGTGACAAACAAGAAAGACCTTCTCAAATCCGTGTAGCGAAAATCATCTCTCGGTATGATAAACTCCACAGGGTCTGATATTTGATTCTGCGTAGTAGTGGGTGCATAATCCACCCATTCCTCATTTTCAATGCCTCCGTTGGTAGGGAGCGATGTAAACAAGTCCAGACTAGCTGGTAAAATATTTCTACTACCCTCCACCCGATACATTGTAAAAATGACCGTCCGTTACAAAATGTTCGTTATATAACGCGTCGAGTATGATCTATGGCAAAATGATTTGAAAAATACCCTATACATAGTAGCTTTCCAGATAAGGAATTTCGCTGACGCACCGTTAGATTTAAAGTTTTATTGTCCCCGTGCCGACCGTCAAAATCAAACCCTAATACGGGATAGTCTTTTTTCAAGTCTGTGGAAGGCTTATATTCCAAGTAGCGCGTACAGTTTCCGTAATTCCACCTGTTATCTTCATCTATGCATGTAAAAGGAGAGTAACCCCTAGCCTGTTTTATTTCCTGTGTTCCGTCAATATCTACAATGGCCTCCGTAATGCCTAGTGCATCAAACGAATCTTTAAACCCATTGCCTTCGTAAACCCCCTTTTCTAAAAGCACAATCAAAGCTCTTTTAGGAACTTTGTTTTCAAAGAGGTCGTTAAACGTTTCGAGAGGACCAGTATAGTCAAATACTTTAACCAACGTCTCTTCGTACGGGTACAGCGCCGGTGTTTTTAACAACATGGCTTCCATTTCTTTGCGTTTCCTATCGGTTATATTGACGAGACATACCCTATATTTAAGTTCTACGGGTACTATAACTCCATCCGCGTTTTTCACAATAAACGGACGATTGTTGGGGTGCAGCGTTATCTCCAGGGGTGTGTTGTTCAAGATCAGTCGACTTTGCCCGCAAACATCTAAAGCTAAACGACCTACCACTTGAAAATCTGAATTTAGTAAGGCTTTTCTTAATTTAACGTTATCTGTAGACTCCGGGGGTACAAAACCCTGACACACAGCCTGACTATGTTGAGCGCCAAAACTTGAAAAACACAACGTGTTAAAAAAAGAGGTGTAGGCGTAATCATTTTGCGTAAAACGTTTACCCCCAATTGTTATTTCAACTCGGTTCCAGTAGCTGTGTAAAATATTGTTGACAAAGTAAGGATCTTGATCTAAATTACTACCCCTGCGATACTCCGCCTTGAAAGCTAAATAAGACCTGGATAAATCTACATATTTTTCGCTATTGCCTCTGATCTTAAACGTGGTGGTATCTACCGTCCTATCCAAGAGGAAAGGATTGTCTGGATAGATATCTCTCCATTCTACACTGGTTATATCCGCCATCGTCAATGACGGTGTTCGGTTTAGGTAAGAGATTTAATAGTGTGCTCGTTTTGATAATAACCAATAACTATAATCTTTAAATCGGTCTCGAAATTACCCGTAGTTCCAGATTTTTTACACTTTAGGGAAAACACACCCCTTTTTTGAAGGGTCATGGGAAAACAGTATAGATATTCTCTAGCAAACACCCCGTTTCGAACGTAGAACGAAGTATTTCCATAACGTCTACTGTCCGAATCCGTAAACAAAAATTTAGTGTAATCCGCTTCCGTCTGGCCGCCTTTCAAGGCAGGAAATGGGTAGGGCTGCCCGTCGACAAAACTACTAATTTCATCCAGCCGCGTAAAGTTATAGGGAGAATGTAATTGCGAACCGTCGTAGTAAGTTTGATCCACAGCCATAACCACCACCTTTTCAGGTACCGAATTATCAAAAATATTCGTAAATTCAGCAGTAGCCGTAGTCATGTTAAATGTAGCTATCCGGGTAGACATGTATGGATAAACGGCAGGCCGCAACGTCAACTCTTTTGTAAGTTGAGCATCCAACTCGCGTCTTAGAGACACGGTACACATCCTCATTTGAGGTCTTGCAGCGGTGATCCCTTTTGAATCATTTTTATCTATCGATTTTTTCATGTAAAAAGCAACCTCTTGCGGGTAAAATGTAAATTCAATGTTTGCCTTTTTAGGTATCAATTTACTCTGCATGCAAAAATCGTGGTGGGGTACTCCCAATACCTGTAAGCCATTTTTAAATATTTCAAGTCTAAGTGGTACACTGGCATATCTAGGAGGTGGAAAAAATCCTCTTAATCCAGCCTGACTTAACTGATATTCGAAAGAAGAAAATAAAAGCTCGTCTACATAAGATTTGTATCCGTAATCTCCATAGTTTGACGCTATCAATTCCCCATTGATGCTCAGCGTTACTTTACGCCAATAACTATCTAAAATATTGTTGATCGGGTAAATACTTTCATTTTCAGATTCATCATTGCGTTTTACATTAAACAACAAATGAGATCTGGACAAATCAACGTATCTGTCCGACTGAAATTGAAAAACTAACTTTCCACTTGTCTCGATAGCAGTTTTAGGAAAAACGTCGACCCAGCTTATTTCTTCCACTTCCTGAGCAGGATTACTAAACAACTCTAAACTCGACCTCTCCATCTTGGCTAATGATTAATAGCCGGTGAGTATTTATCTTTTAAAATAGACTTTTAGTATAAGGTTGACAGTTACGGGCCGCGTCTAGCGTAAACTGAGTGGGGAAATAGGCCAGAATCAAAAGTTTATAATCTGTAGTGTAAGTACTCGATTTGTATTTAATAACAACCTCTCCATTCCTCAAAAGAGGGTAATTCTCGTCTGTAAAACCCATACCGGTCAAATCAACCACTGTAAAAGGATTATTAGAGTATTGGTATCGAAATGCAGTGGGTAAGACTTCCGCACTTAAATTTGGATTATTTGCATTTTTCAAAAACCGTTTAATAACATCGTTTCCAAAACTTTCATTACTAGGACCCAATGACTGATACAGCGAATAATCTTTAAATGCACCCTTAAATTCCTGGACCGGATATGCAACCCCATCCACCTCCACGGAAATATCGTAAGTATTTAGGTATTCAAACGGACTTACATTACTTTTACCGTTGTAATTCTCGCTTTTAATAACGGTCATTACCATTCGCGAAGGAACGCGTTTTGAAAACAAATTAGAAAATCGCGTTTCCTCACTTAGAATATCCATAGCTTTCAATTCTGTTCGAAGGTACGGGTAGATGCATGGGTCTCCCTTTGCAAGAAGTGCATTATTACGCACTCTAATTTCAGGGGATACTTTTACGCGACACACGTAAAGTTTTAGATCCACAGGGGTAATTCCTTTTGATTCTGTATCTTTCATCAACATGTAAACAGCTGGAGAATTCGGATACATTTTGATATCCACCCGTGTATCATTAAGCAAATAACGCTTCATTTGAAAAAGATCGTGATTTAGAGGGCCGATAAGATTCTTATTTTGTACCAAGTTAAGTTCATATCTCTCTTGATCCCACCCAGGTCTTAGAGTCAGACCTCTAAATTTAGCCGGAGTTTGACCGTCATCTTTAATTTCCGAAATTGCATAGGGTCCCGAGGAGTAATCAAAATCGGTTATAAAACCAGCAGCACCACTGCCGTCTATGTCTGAACTAGATACGTAACCTTGCAAAAAATTCTGAGATTCCTGAGCACCAATTTTTGTCAAAGTTTTCTTTTCCAAAAATGCCTTGTGGTGGTAATTTGTACTTCCCTGGGGTAGCTGGGTGCCGCAAATTGACACTTCTATATTTTTCCAATAACTGTGCAAAATATTGTTGCAAACGGACGACTTTTCAGTTCCGAGTACTTTTGTGGGGGTAAAAGACAGCAAAGTACGCGACAAATCCAGATAATAATCGCCGGCATTTTCAATTTTAAAATCGACTATTGTATTAGCTCCATATTGCGTGGATGGTGTAATTTCCATCCATTCCACACCTTCTACAGCCGTGTTTGTAATAGGCGTGGTAAAAAGATCTAATTCTTCGGGCATAGCCGCCCGACTACCGTCTACCTTGTAAAGAGAACCCATTGTAACTAATGTGGTTTGATTTTTTACTTGAGTTTATATAATTCCTGAAAAGATATCTCGAACACCCCTCTTTTTGACCACTCTACGTGTCTTTCGCGTCTTCCTTCCTTTTCCCGCTTTTCTTTTACTGGCGCGGCGCTTCTTCATCACAGGTTTTTTACTCGCAGTGCGCCTGCGCTTTTTGGCACCACCTCCACGCTGCATGCGCATCTTTCGCTTCTTTCTAGACCTGACTTGAGAAACAGACCTTACAGCCGACGCAGCAGCCGGGCTAATAGTGGGGGTAATGATGCTCTCGGAAGGAGTCTTTGTAGACACGGGAATTAGCTTCTGAGACGTTAGACCCGTACCGCGCTGAAATGTCCTAGGTATCACGGTATTGTAGAGACCCTCCCACTTGGAGGGATTAACAGGGAGATTTGCTATGAGACGCATCTTTTTTTCCTAAAATGCAGCACGCAGTTACTCACACCTTCATCAAATGGGATGTTTTCACCCCCACGGTATTTTATATTGATTTTTATGCGGTCAAAATCCTTGGTAATAACATCGTGATATATCGGAACATCAAAAATAACTCTTGATCCTGCTTTAGATTTTCTTAAACCTCTCAATACTTGCAAATATCTATTTTCATAGAGACTAGGTTGGATCAAGTTACATTCAACAATCATTGTTTTAGTGTCGTCCACATTCTTTCTATATCTTTCCACTTGCTCTACGGTGTAACGTAGCCAAAAATGGTCTTGGTTTGCAGGCCACGTCCTTTGCACTACCTTTAACCTAGTTTTTATGTCGGGTAATTTTACCTCAACCAATGCCACTTCCCATTCTCCTTCTAACATGACACGTTTTGCTAAAACGGCTTCATAAGTGCCTTTGTATTCCTCAGAGCTCACACCACTCTGATAGTTTAAAAAGGTGTAAAATGACATCCTTATTTATCCGTCTACCCGTCTGAAATGCAGTCCAACCTGCGATAGCCCTCCCTTTAAATCAGGTACATTTCCGGATTGTGTTTCAATTTTTATCCTAATTGAATCAAAATTTTTTTGAATGACTCTAAAATAATGAATATTTTTATACGTTTCAAAAAAAGACGTTCTTTGCGCAGGAACTTGTCTCAAAATTTGCATGTAACCTCCAAAAGCAAGAGAGGGCTCCACCAGATCACACAATAACGCGTAATTTATGCCTGGTTCTTCATTATAAATACGGTCGTTTTGTTCTATTTCTTTACGTAACTGAAAGAATTGCTGATTGGCAGGGTAGATTATTGGATTTTCCGGATCTAAATACAATTCCGAGGCGTCTCTATTGCCGGGGATTAGTATTTCCACAACGCCCACTTCCCATTCACCCTCTAAAAATACACGTTTTGCCAGCGGGGTTGCAAAATTTACATCCGTGTTCGATGCATCTAAATCACTGCTGGAGGCGCAAAAAACATAAAAACTGTCTTTAGAGTACATTTTTAGTCCGGTGACAAAGGTGTCTGTCTGATCAGATATCGACTCAGCCTCCTATATAGCAAATACACAAGTATCAAAAACATAGCTTGCAAGCCAAGTCCCGACATGCTCAATGCTTCAAAAATAGGAACAACATCCTGGAATTCTTCGTTATCAAATACACCCATCGTGGGCTCTATGTATCCACTATATTCTTCTCCGGAATCCATTGGTTAAATTGGGAAGAATAACCTTTATATTTGACAAGCGCCTCTTTTTCACCGTCTTTAACACGTGTTTTTAAAACTGCATCTATTGCAAATTCTTGATCTTCGTCATATTTCACTTTAATTAACTCGTTTTGATAATAACTCCCGTCTTTTAATTTGCCGTTTAAATCCTCCACCTTGTAAAGAACAACTTCGTTTCTTACATACCTCTGCACCACTTTAAAAATTTCCCGGGAAAATGTCTGGCTATACACGCGGTCAAAAGGTTCTCTTGCAAGACTTATTCTCACGTAATCACCCGGTTTAAATTTGTAGTATACACGCGTACGTCGTTTCTTCTTGACCTCCTCCTTTTTCAATGATTTAATTTTATTTCTACGTTCTTTTAATACTTTTCTTGCTTGAGGTATCAAAAACTGCTGAGCCCAAACACCTCGTGCATTTTTTTTGGTCACTTTGTTTGGAGGGATGCCTATAGTACTATGTTCCGTTTTATTGTAATTTGAAACAATCTCAGGCAACACTTTAACCCACTTTAGTTTATTTTGATTGATCATGTAACGGTACAACAAACGTTTTATTGTCAAAATAACGCGCTCGGCAAAAACTGCCTTTCCTCTTCCAACAGCTTTTATGTGCTCAATACCTTTCTTTTTATAGATATCTTTCATAGTTTTATTGATAAACTCACTACCCTTATCAGTTCTCAAGTTTTTAGGATTTGTTTTAGCCTGTTTTAAAACCCATAAAAAAGCATTTTTTACATTGTTTGTGTCTTTGCTTTTTACAGCTCTAGCGTATAGTTTTTTAGTAAACACATCGATTGCTATTAACACGTATTTATAGCCGTCATTCTCGCTAGATAGATTTTTAAAATCAGCTAAATCCATATCCCACAAATAGTTGGGTTCTGACGCGTACACCTGAGTTTTAAATTTTCTACTTTTATCAAGTCTTTTCTTTACAGGTCTGTTCAATGTATACACATTTACACCACTTAAAAACTCTTCTACCTGACCCTTAGTAATCTTAAACTTGTTTTCTCTCAACACCGTCTTGTATAACTTATCTAAACTTGAATAGGCAGCGGGGTGCCCCGGATCAAAATAAATTTTGTTTAAGTAACGCTCCCACCGTTCCATGATGAAAGAAATAACACAATTGACATGTACATCATACTTTATTGACCCTCTTTGCGCAAATCATAGGCCACGCCGCGCAGACGTTTAATAATGTGCTTGATTTCATTGTAATCCATTTCTGTGTTTTTCAACAACAACATATCCACCAGTTCATCACATGAACGTCCAATCCTGTCTGATTTCAGCCCCGTGTTCTTGCGATGCTTGCGTCCCGTTCTCCGGTTAGTACGCCATCTTTGACGACGTCCCTCTTCCACCGTCAATGTCGGAGGGTTGGGTTGGGGTAGTTGATACTCTTGGAACAAGGGATGGTGATCCAAAGTAGGAAGTACCTTCATCTGGTAAGGTTCAAACGGTTCAAATGGCTCGGAAGGTCCCCACTCACTTGCTGGAAGTTCAAACCCGGCAGCAACAACCGAGGCAGTGTCAGAGGTAGTGTCAGTCGCTTCTTCTTCTACATCCAGACCCATCAACGTCTCAGGGGATAGTACGGGTAAGTCCTCAAAGGGTAAGTCCTCCAACTCGGTAGAAAGATCCAACACCTCGGGGGCGTTGTCTTCTTCAATGCAGAGACATGCCTGCTTTAAAATGTCAAATGTTTCTTCCTCGATCATTTTCTCCCGGCAGTAATTTTCAACCAAACTTTCCATCTCGTGTAACTCTGCCATGATGACTACTAAGAACAGAACTTTCACCCCTTATATCCCCCCTTCTTATTTACTCAAGGTGTCAATTAACTGCTATTATGACATAACTGCTACTTAGGCCCGCTGACATTAAAGCAAGTTTTTGACCGTTAGGGATTACACTAATTGCAATTGAGAAGGCAGTGACACGTGATGACAGATAAACGTTTATTAACACACCGCACACAACGACATCAATTAAGGCAGTTGAAATACACATCAAAAGACACAATCAAAGTCATGTTATAGAAAGTTTATACATCCATGCAGCAAGCATGATCTTTCTGAGAAGGCCAGTCTTTTTCACATCCCAAACAGTCCAGCTGTTTTCTGATTTCCGAAGTATCGGCAGCTACAGTATCCACGACAGAAGGGGCTGTCTCAATGGTGACATCTACAGCTGAAGTGTCGGTAGAAGCATCCATTTTGAGCAGGTGGCTGGAGTCCTTCTCTTCGGCAACCACGGATCCCTCCTCGTCAAACTTGAGCATTTTTCGCACATGGTTGGCAGGCCATTCTCCAAAGTCAAGGGCGTAGTCTGCGTGGTACATGACGGGGAACACCTTCTTGGGTAAAACGTCCTCAACCCACTTTTGCACCTCATCCCGGAACATGAAGAATGTGCGGGGGGATTCCTTGTCAGTCACATACAGCTGGTTGCGGTGTCCTTCGCGGTGAATTTGAAGTTTGAGAGAATCCACTTCAAACTCGGCATCTCCAGCACGTCCCATGCCCTCCACTTTCTGCCAAAGAGCCCAAAACTCCTTCAGTCCTTTGTACCAACTGTACATCTCGTGAAACCACAAAGGCACGGTCCTGTGCATGCCTCCCTTCTTGTAGTACCGCAGTTGCACGTAGGGGGACATCTTCCTCGTCATCTTGACAACAGCTACCAAACGGTCACTTATCTTGTGGTCAATGTCAAAACCTGGGATGGGAGCTCTGACGGGGCTCTTGTAGTCTGCAGGCACCTTTCTCTTCCCTCCGAGTATGATGGGTGGTGGGGTCTTCATCTTCTGCACCACGGGCTTTTTCTCACCAGACTTCTCACCATCCTCCCAGGAAGTTGCCAAGTCTTGCTTACTCATGGCCAGCAACGCGTCAACAGCTTCTTGTTCTGCAGGTGTAATGTGGGCTGCTTTCTTCAACCCTTGTTCTTGAAAACTGGTTGAACCTTCTGCTGCAGGTGTAGAACTAGCCATCACTTTAGCAAACAGTTCTGGGCTACCTTCTTCATCGTCAGAAATCACGATGGGGTTTTTGCTAGAAGATCCTTTGGTTCTCTTGGCCCTAACTACTTTTCTTCTGGGCTGTTCTTGCTGCTGAGTTTCCTCATCACTTGAGATCACAATAACTTTAGAAGCCATGATTGCTGAGTGAATGATTGTAAAGTTTGCAAAACCACATCCCTTCTTATAATGCTTGGATTGTTTGTTTGCCCATTCAGCAGGGGTCATACATTTACATACAGTTTTTGGAATGACAGTCAAGTGTAATTAACAATGCAGTTTTTGGAGGTCCAAGTGCAATTAACAATACAGTTTTTGGGTTTCATCGAGATAAACAAACACCATCCTTTGGCAACTATGGTTGGAAGACCTTAGCGGTGGATAAATATGTCATTACAACACTCTAAATGCCTTAGCGGTTGATAATTATGGCGTTTTAATACTCTAGAGGTCTTAGCGGTTGATAATTATGGCGTTTTAATACTCTAGAGGTCTTAGCGGTGGCCGGAATGGTCCGTGTGTACCGATTTTTATCATAGCGTTAGACTTTTCTAGTTGCCGGAATGAATCCAGTGTTCCGGTTGGTTTTTCTTAGCGGTTGAAACAACCACGTGCAAACACGTTGTGTAGCCTGTATCATAGCGTTAGACAAAATACAAAACAATGTACACATACATGCATCGTTTATTCTTTATGCCCACTTCATTTCACATGGTTTACAACACAAATAAAAGTCCATCTAACAATCCTCAGGGCTCAAAGTTTATAAAAATTAAATCAGACAAAACTTGTCAATTCATGGCACATCCAGTTGACTGATTCAGTTGATACAGCAAGTCCATTTTTTCTCTTCAATCCATCTTCAATCCATTTTCATCCCTGCATCTTTGTTCTTCTCATGCTTCCATCCAAAGTTCTTTGCACTTCTCATCAATAATTTCATCCAGATTTTCCGGCATGATGGCTCCAGGCATCAACACTTCCACACATTGACGGCAGGTGATGTCCCATTTTGAATGCAGTTTAGTTTTTAAAACAAATCCCACCACACCCCTAATTCCATGATTTTTGAAGATGACTGTAGCCAGGGCCATGGGATACTCTTCTAAATACTCTGGATACTGCTCACATTTGAATTTACAGCAAGACATCTCTGTGTTTTTGTACTTTTCAACGCTACTGTTCTGTACAACTTATCAACCGTTTTGAAACGATACAAAACAAGACACGTGAAAAACGTTCAATATTCTTTATTTTAAAATCCACACACAAAGATAGACCACATATAAAAATAGATGTTTTTAAAATAGATATCAAAATGTATTTTCATGTTTTGCAATAGATAAAAACCCGTCAGTCATGAACAAATCTTGTACATGTATGTCCTGTACATGTTTAGAACAAAGTATTGTTGTCTACATTGACAGAGAGTCCATGGGGCCCGTTGGGCACATTAACAATATGGTACAGCCTGATATCTTGCTGTCCATCAGCAGTAGTTGCAGGCCAGAGAAGCTGCTGACCAGGCTGGAGCTGAATCTGCTGGCCTGGCAAGAGCTGCTGTACATCCTGGAGCACTTGATCATTTTGAGGATTAAAAATTACATTCACATTGTCATGCATTTGATCCCCTGGCTGCACATTCATAGGCACGGGCTGTAACTGCTGCATGGAGGCAGGAGGATTTGCCTCAGCCTCCATGTCCAACAACTCTTGCAGTATCTCCCCTACATCAGTGGATGTAGACTGGTTCTGGGTGTCATCCTCAGTCTGGGTGGAACTCTCAGTGATCTCCACTGTTTGTGTAGCCCTGTCCTGCACTGCAAACTCAGTCTGGGTACACACTGAAAAATAAAACAGCATTGTAGCCTCAACAATACAGGTTAAAATACACATCAACAACAAGTGTACACACCTTCAGGCTGCTCCTGCATCTCTGTCTGTGTGCCAGCCCCAACTGCAAACTCAGTCTGGGTGCCTGCCCCCACTGCAAACTCAGTCTGGGTACCAAATGCTGAAAAATAAAACAGCATTGTAGCCTCAACAATACAGGTTAAAATACACATCAACAACAACAAGTGTACACACCTTCAGATTGCTTCAGCATCTCTGTCTGTTTTCCAGAGCCACTGCGGAGGTTGTAGGTGTGAGACATGGTAGCTGGTTGCTCTACAATCTGAAATATATTTGACACTATTTTACAGACTATTCTTTCACTAACACAAGAGATTTTACATCAAAATACTCACAGCGCGGGTTTCAACAAAGAAATGGCGTGGCGTGGGTGGTTATGAAACAAGTCTCGTTTCACGCGAGATTTTAAACTAGAACCCTCATCGCGATGAAACGATTCAAGACAAAACTCAAACGGCGTTTTCAATTGTTTATTACAACACACACACAGATACAACAACTATGTATATAGATATAGCTAACATAAACATAGCACTATGTTCTAAGTAAATATATAAAACCCACACCAATAAAAGTCCTTGGATAAAATACATAACATTATAAAAAGTTAAGCTTCTTCCTCATCACAAGAGGGACAGAAATATTCCACATGATTTGGATTGTATGCTACACTGCCTGTGGGCTCTGGGAACAAGTCTAAATCAATAGGAACTTCTGGACTGCCATATTTCGGAGGTTCAGGGATTGCATCCATCCATGTATTGTCCTGTAACTCCAGTTCCCTAGCCAGTTGTACAATGTCTTTTTTCTCTGATCTTTTTTCTACATACTGGGCACATTCTTGTTCTAAATCTATCAACTCTTCTAACACAGAAGAGTCATCCAACACTACATCCCCCCAATCAGAAGTATCAATATCAAGCTGCAAGTCCAAGATAGGTACCTCCTCAGCCTGCACCCCCACATCATTCTTACACACCTCAGTCTGTGTCTCAACCACCTCAGTTTGTGTCTCAGTCTGTGTTTCACAAGTAGCCACAGGTGGAGGTAATTTTTGTAGCACCATGATCCCTAT
>Ga0213865_10000837_pt1 | contig 20389 bp, 16 predicted proteins | sample PICome_6_FD_160100 | JGI IMG/M metagenome (GOLD analysis project Ga0213865, IMG submission 160100) | Coastal seawater microbial communities near Pivers Island, North Carolina, United States - PICO282 | ecosystem: Environmental > Aquatic > Marine > Coastal | place: USA: North Carolina...
TAGGCCCTCTGCCCGGGCTGCGGCCTGCACATTGCCGGTGATTGCCCCCGCCTCGCAGGTCAGGCTGCGTGCCACCGTATCCAGCCCCAGTATCCTGTTCATACGGGCCAGGGACAGCACTACTTCTCCCTGCCCGGCCACTGCCCCGCCACTCAGCCCGGTGCGCCCGCCGGAAGGCACCAGGGGCACCCGGTGCTGTCTTGCCAGACGCACAATAGCCTGAACATCCTCGATTGACCCGGGCAGCGCCACGGCAGAGGGCGCAGGCGGGGTAAACCGAGTCCAGTCCCGTCCGTATTCCTGCAGGGATGACGGATCGGTCAGGTATCGCGATGGCCCCAGTAATTCCTGAAGCGCTTGCTGCATGGCTGTTGGCGGCGTAATCATCGGGTGGGGGAGTCTATTGCTGACTGGTGCCTATCATGCCCCAGGCCGGCACCGGCGCCTAGCAGCCCGCTAGCGAGGGCGCCCTTATTACACGCCGTAAACGCTACCCTTCGATAACGGCCTCCGGTTAAGAGTTCAACGTTCAGCCACGACCGATTTAGCGCGACCCTCTCATTATAAAGCCGGCTGATTAGCAAGCCACGCCCTGGCGGCAGGGTGGGGTCGCTGTCTTCGGCGGTGTATATTGTCGGTTTTGTACCCGGACCCTGCGCGCGAGGGCCCTGCCGACATCGGCCATTACCTGGGAGATGCCCCCATGCCTAAACTGCTCGTCAGCCTGGTGTTGTGCCTGTTGCCCGCCCTGGTCCAAGCCCAGCCCGGGGGCGGCGGCTTCGAGGGTCTTGCCGCCGAGATGACCGATCAGGAGCGGGCCGCCGCGGGTATAGACGGGTTGTCGCCAGAACAGCAGGAGTACCTCGATGGCTGGCTGCGCAGCCGTTTCGAACTGCAGGGCAGCGTCGTAACTGCGCCTGATGTCCCGCCCCTGGAGCCCACCTTGTCAGCTGCAGAGCAGGAGCAGGCGATTGCGGTAGAGGTGGAGCGCCGGGTGGAGGTAGAACTTGCGGCGGCAAGGCAGGCAGAGCAGGTGCGTGAGCAGACTGCAGATGATCCTTTTGAGGCGTCCGTGACGGGTGGCTTTAACGGCTGGAGCGGCAAAACCGTCTTCAAACTGGATAACGGCGAGGTGTGGCGTCAGAGAAACGACAAGGTGTATCGATACCTCGGTGATGATCCCCGGGTGAGTTTTCGTCGCGGGTTGCTGGGCCTTTGGCGAATGACGGTGGTAAGCACGGGGGTTTCCGTAGCTGTGGCACCGGTTTCCAGGGTTAACTAGGGCGCCAAAAGCGCCGCGGCGGCGGCTGATGAAAGTTCCCTGCGCGGTAATAATTACATTTCCTGATCGTGCCTTTAGGTTGACTGCGGGCTTGTCTGCGGCCACGATGTTTCGGTTACTGGCCACTTCCTGATACGAACCGTAGAGATTCGGTCACAGTTTACGGGCAGTTTTTAAAAAATTATTTGACACCACTCGAGAGGTTTGCATGAAGCCCTTATTTAAAAATCCGCTGAGTTTTGCCGTGTCCGCGGCCTTGGCCGGCGTCATGGTGCCTTCTTTGGCACTGGCGCAGGACGACGTCGCTGATGAAGAGGTAGAAGAGGTAATCGTTACTGGATCGCGAATTGCGAAACAGGATTTCGTGAGCAACAGCCCCGTCGCCACGGTTGACAGGGAGCAATTCGTGCTCACCAACACGATTAACACGGAAGCCCTGTTGAACAGCCTGCCCCAGACTGTCCCGGGCCTGGACCGAACGTCTAACAACCCCGGAAACGGTACTGCCACCGTGGACCTGCGTGGCTTGGGTGCTAACCGGACGCTGGTTCTGATCGACGGTAAGCGTGTTACACCGACCTCATCAGCGGGTATTGTTGACATCAACTCCATCCCGGCCTCTCTGGTGAAGAGTGTCGAAGTACTGACGGGTGGCGCATCAGCTGTCTACGGTAGTGACGCGGTAGCCGGCGTTGTCAACTTTATCCTGCGGGATGACTTCGAGGGCGTCGAGCTCAATGCCAGTACCGAGTTCACCGAAGAGGGTGATGCCGGCCTGAGCACCATCGACCTGACCATCGGCGGTAACTTCGGTGGTGATCGTGGTAATGCCGTACTGAACTTGCAATGGACTGACCGTGAAGACCTGTTCCAGGGCGACCGGGATTTCTCCACCTTTGCGCAGTTTGACACCACTGATGCCAACGGTAACCCCGCGTTGATCGACGGTGGTTCCTCCGGTATCCCAGGCACTTCGATCTTCGCCGGCGGATTTGGCGGGTACTCTCCTTCATTCGGGGTGACCTTTGACCCCGACGGCAGCGTGCGCCCCTTCCGAACTGGTGATGTCAACGATTTCTACAACTACGCGCCGGTCAACTACATTCAGTTGCCCCAGACCCGTTACCAGGCCACTGCACTCGCTTCGTTCGAAATCAGCGACAACATTGAGGTCTACAGCAGGGCGCTGTACACCTCAAGTGAGGTACCTCAGCAGCTCGCGCCGACGCCCATCTTCCAGGTTTCAGAATTTACTCTGGATGGCAGTCCGTTCCTGACACCCGAATCCCAGCAGGTTCTCTCCGATGCCATTGGTACCGGGGTCGACTCAGATGGGGACGGCATTGATGACACCGCACAAGCTCTGGTGCGACGCCGGCTGCTTGAGGTTGGCCCGCGGGTCGCGGACTCAAAGTTCAACTCCTTCCAGTTCCAGATTGGAGCCAAGGGCGACATCGCCGACAGTTGGAGCTACGACATTTACTACCAGCTCGGCCAGGTCGATACCATTGAAACCCAGCTTGGTAACGTTAACCGTGATCGCTTTAACCAAGCATTGTTGCTTGACTTGAACGACCCCACCGGTGGCACTTGTGCCGATCCCTCCTCTAACGGTGCAACATCGGCTTGTGCGCCCATCAACATTTTCGGTGAGGGCAACATATCCGAAGCGGGCGCCGCCTATCTGAGAACAGCTGTCTCTTCCAGTTCTCTGTACGAGCAGGAAGTCATTGGTGCCTCTGTGGCGGGTGAGCTGTTCAACCTGCCTGGTGGTCCGATTGGCGTAGCCTTTGGTTATGAGCACATCGACAACAGCTTCCGCTTCAGGCCCTCCCAGGACCTGGCAGCAGGCACCATTGCTGGATTTAACGGTTCGCCGGCAGTCGAGGGGGATTACGACGAAGCATCCTTCTTTGTCGAGGCTTACCTGCCTATCCTGAGGGATCTGCCCGGCGTATCGCTGCTGGATGTTTCTGCGGCGTACCGGTACTCAGACGTATCAACGGTGGGTGGGTTAGACAACTACAAAGTTGACTTCTCATGGGCACCCATTGATGCGCTGCGCTTCCGCGGCAGCTATTCGACGGCATCCCGCGCCCCCAACATTGGAGAGCTGTTTTCTCCACAGGGTGAGGGGTTCCCAGGCTCTGCTGACCCATGCGCCGCCGAGGGCAGCCCCACCGCTGACGTGGCAGCCATCTGCGCGGCGACCGGAGTTCCTGCCGGTGCAGTTGGCACGCCCGCTCTCAACCTGCCAGCCGGTCAGGTACGGCAGCTCAGTGGTGGTAACCCGGACCTTGATGCAGAAGATGCTGACACCTACACCCTCGGTGTTGTGTTCGTCCCTGAATTTGTTGATGGACTGTCTGTCAGTGTCGACTACTTCGACATCGAAATCGAAGGCTTCATCTCATCCTTCGGAGGCGGTGCAAATAACGTTCTCAACACCTGTTACGACCCGGCTAATCCGGCTGGTGGCATTGGATCGCCGTTCTGTGATGTGATCACTCGACGCTCAGACGGCACCATCGAGTCTGTTTCGGTCACGCTGCAGAACGTTGCATCAACCACACTCACCGGTTTTGACGTTCAGGCGCAATATATCCTGGATGGACTGGGTGGACAGTGGGCGTTTAACTACCTGGCGACCTTCACAGAGGAGTCAGAGTTCACCCCATTCGAAGGTGCGGATACCATCGACTGTGCAGGCAAGTTTGGTTTGGACTGTGGTGAACCGCTGCCTGAGTACACTCACCGGGCAACGATTAACTACTCCAGGGATAACTGGACGGCACAGCTTGTATGGCGCCATATCGGTGAAACCGATGATGATGATCCGGATACCCTTTACTTCACCGACACCCTCGATGCTGAGGATTACATAGACGCATCGGCTCGTTACGAGTTCGCTAACGGCATGTCTATCATGGCCGGTGTCGATAACCTGATGGATACTGATCCGCCGATTCTGGGTGATAACCAGGAGCAGGCGAACACGTACCCGGCTACCTATGATGTATTCGGTCGTACCTACTTCGTACGCTTTGGCTGGGAAATGTAAGCATCGATCAAAAACTGCACGTTCTAAGGCGCCCCTTTGGGCGCCTTTTTTTGTTGAGGGGAACCTGACATTGGCTACCGACGGATGGGACACTTTCTGGTCTTCAGCAACCTCTGACGAAGTCCTTGTGGCCGCAGACGGCCAACGTAACAGCACCCTGGATAGATTTTGGCGTGAGCAGCTTGAGCAGGTGGCCGCAGACGCCCGGGTTATTGATGTGGCTTGCGGCGCGGGATCGGTAGCCCGTCAAATCGTGCAAACCCCGGCCCTGTGTGTTGGTGTGGATCTATCGATCAACGCGCTGAGCAGGCTGGATCAACCCGAGCAGGGCATTACACCTGTGGCTGCGGACTCATCTTCACTACCCTTTCCCGGTCAGTGTTTCGATTTCGTGTTCAGCCAATTTGGGGTTGAATACGCCGGCATCCCCGGTGTTTTGGAATGTTCCAGGATACTGGTCCCGGGAGGCGTGTTGAAGTTTCTTGCACATTGCAAGGACAGCTCAATTCAAAAGTCAGTGGCCAGTGACTTGCTAAATGTAAATCTGACCCTAAGCTCGAATTTTTTCCCGGCCGCCATAAAGTTGGCTCAGGCGCTTAGCTCCGGGGAGCAGGATCAGATCAATGCCGCGGCGGAGGTGTTCAATCCCGCCGAACAGGAAGTGCGATCGGAAGCAAAAATTGTTCCGGACAACTTTGCCGGGTACACCTACCTTGGTTTTCAAAAGCTGCTGAGACAGTGGGAGCAGCACGAACCCGAGGATGTCATATCCTGGTTGAACGCCATGCGCCATGAGGCGGAAAGTGCTGCCGCTCGTCTCACTACGATGCAGTCTGCTGCACTTGATGACGAGGCGTTGAAGGAAATTAACCAGGCCTTGTCAGAAGCCGGTTTACCGCTACTGGAAAAGAGGGAGGTTGCCTCCGTCGAAACCAACATGCTTCTGGCCTGGGAGCTCAGTCAGTGCCAGTAAAGGTTGCTGAAACCACGCGCTTGTCCGTTTCTGGTCTTTGGGCACTTCTGTAGCGCTAGGGGCTGGATGATTGGATTCAAGAGAGCTAAAACGACTCGACCAGCGGGCCATAGCAGCATTTGAGTCGGGAGCAGTCGCAGAGGCAGAGCGCCTGCTGAGACGAATACTTGATTTGCAGCCGGGCGAGGCGCAGTACAAAAGACTCGCGCGGTTGCTTTGGCTGGAGGACCGGCACAACGAGTTTTTGCAGCTGTGCGACTTCTTGGTTGTTGACGAGACATTCTGTTTCGTAGCTATAGAGCTGCTGCGGCAGGCCCGGCTGCATGACAGGGCCCTCAATTCCCTCGCCTCCCTGGGACAACATCACAGGAAGGACATCCGTTTTTTCCTGAACGCCGCCTGGATTTACATCCAATTGAATGACGGCAAAAGAGCCCATCAATGTGCCGCTCCCGCGTTTGAGGCACAGAACACCGACGCGACCGCAGATGCTTACGTGTCGTCACTGTTGATGATCGGTGACTACGACCGAGCCGAAAGTGTTTTAACGAAACTAATGGCGAATGCCGGCCCTGGAGGCCGGTGGATGGCGTACAAACTTTGCGTGGACAGGGTTAAAAGGCCGGAAAAAGATCCTATGTACAGGGCTTTGATCACCACCTCACAACTGGACCACAAGTATCCTGAGTTGTTTGCTTCGGGGTTTAACGACAGCTTGAGGCGCGCGGTAGACACCATTTATAAATTTAAGAAGCACCCATTGGACCAGTCGCTGATCGATGGCCAGCAGACGGCGCTAAATTTGGTAGCTGCACAAAGCCCTGCCTTGAAGCGCTACTTGCACATCGCTACCGGCGAGGTCGCGCGTTACGGTCAGGGGGTACAAAACACGGAGCTGTTCCAATTGCCGCGAGATGGCAAGGCCCCAGTCATCAGAGAGTGTTGGAGCGTGACCCTTGACGGCGGACATCATCAGCCCCATTTCCATCCCGATGGTGTCATCAGTGGAACCTATTATCTGACAGTGCCGGCGTCTGCTACCAAGGGGAGTATTTATTTCGGTATACCACCCTTTGCCACGCCCGCCACGCTGGAACCGCTGTTCGAGTACCAGCCTGAGGAGGGAGCACTGATTTTGTTTCCATCCTACTTTTGGCACGGTACTACCCAGTCTGCTAGGGGCGTCAAAAGGCAGACCCTGCCCTTTGACGCGGCGTAGTCACCAGGGTTTTGTTTGTCTCGGTAGTCAGATAGGGTTTTCGCCGATATCATCCAGACTGCTTACCCATACCCGCCAGGAACGCGCAGCCCCGGAATTACCCTGAGGTGAGCAGCCCGGCCCCGTTGTGCGGCAGGGTCCTGTTTTGTATGGGCGGGTCAATAATATTCGCGGTTTGCTGTCGAGACCGTATTGTTTGATTAACAGCGATTGAGTAGGGGTCACGATATATGCAGATGAAGGTAGAGCCGCTGTTTGCTACGCCCCTGGCGAGAGTCGACCTCTCCAGTTATATCACCGAGGCGCAGGTTGCTTTTGTTGATGGGCTCGAAATGGTCGCTAACCAGCAGAATATGATATCCGAGAACCTCTACATTCTTGACCGGCCCGAGCTCAGTGGCTTCAGGGATATTATTTCCAAGTGCCTGAGTGACTATGCTGAGCAGGTGATGGGGTGTGACCAGCAGCTTGAAATCACCCAGTCCTGGTCACTCAGGAACGCACCGGGCGTCGGTATGCATTCCCACTCTCACTCAAACTCCATAGTCTCGGGCTCCTTTTACTACACCGAACTTCCCACACCGCCGTCCAAGATGTTTTTTGATCGGAATACGTTCTACCAACGGCTTGAAATTCCACCGCGTCCAGAGCGGGCAAGCATCTTCAATACCAAGGTGAATGCTGTCATCCCGCAGACTGGTGAATTGCTGTTGTTCCCTTCGGAACTCAATCATATGGTGGAGCAGAACCCCTCATCCCAGCCCCGTTCGGTGATAGCCTTCAACAGTTTCCTGAGGGGCAAGATTGGCAGCTTCCTGGACGTCTCCGAATTGTCCCTTTAGCCTCGTCGCCCCGCACTCTGACGTTAGGGGGGTGGCGGACCACTGACTTGGGTGCTTGAGGAAGTTGCCGGCTAAGCGCCGGCTTCGTACAGCTGCCTGACCCGATCAAGTGCCAGTGGCGTCAGTCTGGAGCCGTTTCCGGCGGTCCCGAAAGCTTCATATCGGGCAATACAAATATCTTTCATTGCCGTCATGCTCTCCTTGAGATATTTCCTGGGATCAAACTCCGAGGGATTCTCCGCGAGGAAACGTCTTATGGAGCCGGTGGCCGCCAGTCGCAGGTCGGTATCGATGTTGACCTTCCTGACGCCGTGCTTGATACCTTCCGCCACCTGTTCCACCGGTACGCCGTAGGTCTCAGGTATTTCGCCGCCGTACTCGTTGATGATGGCCAGCCAGTCCTGGGGTACCGCCGAGGAGCCGTGCATGACCAGATGGGTGTTGGGAATACGGGCGTGGATGTCCTTGATCCGATCAATGGCGAGGATGTCACCGGTAGGGGGGCGAGTGAACTTGTAGGCACCGTGGCTGGTGCCGCAGGCGATGGCCAGGGCATCGACGCCGGTGTCGGCGACAAATTGGGCCGCCTCTTCCGGGTCCGTGAGCATCTGGTCATGGGTCAGCTTGCCTTCGGCACCGATGCCATCCTCTTCGCCGGCCTCGCCGGTTTCAAGGGAGCCCAGGCAGCCAATCTCGCCCTCCACGGATACCCCGCAGGCGTGCGCCATTTCCACTACCGCCCGGGTCACCCGGGCGTTGTACTCGTAATCCATGGGGGTCTTTCCATCCTCGCCCAGGGAGCCATCCATCATCACCGAACTGAACCCCAACTGTATGGAGCGTTGGCAGACGGCGGCGGAGGTCCCGTGGTCCTGATGTACGCAGACCGGTATGTGGGGGAACTCCTGCATGGCGGCTTCCATCATGGCTCGCAGAAACGGGGCGCCCGCATACTTCCGCGCGCCGGCACTGGCCTGCATGATGACCGGTGAGTCGGTGGCATCGGCGGCCTCCATGATGGCTCGGGTCTGTTCCAGATTATTGACGTTGAAAGCTGGAACACCGTATTGATGCTCGGCAGCGTGGTCCAAAAGCTGTCTCAGGCTAATCAGTGCCATGGTGTTGCCTCCTGTTGCGGCGGTGGTAGTAGTTCAGCTCCTCGCCGTTTCGATTCAATGCCGGGCGCGCTCTTCAAGGATAGCGACAGCAGGTAGCGTCTTGCCCTCTACGTACTCCAGAAAAGCGCCGCCGCCGGTCGAGATATAGGATACCTGTTGCGCGATACCGAACTGCTCAATAGCCGCCAGTGTATCCCCTCCACCGGCCAGGGAAAACGCGGGAGATTGGGCGACCCCCGAGGCCAGAGTCGCTGTGCCATTGGCGAAGGCGTCAAACTCAAACACGCCCACCGGCCCGTTCCACAGGATGGTGCCCGCCTGCTGCAGCTGCTCCGCCATGGCCGCCGCCGCCTCCGGACCCACGTCCAGAATCATGTCATCGTCACTGACATCCCTGGCCAGTTTTACGGTAGCAGGCGCCTCGGCGCTGAACTCCCTGGCCACCACGACATCAATCGGCAGCGGGATTCGGGTCTGGTCCATCAGTGCCCGGGCGGTTTCGATGAGGTCCGGCTCATGGAGCGACTGACCTACCGGATAACCCGCCGCCGCCAGGAAGGTGTTGGCGATACCACCACCGACGATCAGGCTGTCGCAGGTCACTGCAAGTTGCTCCAGCACTGCCAGCTTGGTGGAAACCTTGGAGCCCCCGACGATTGCAACCATTGGCCGACTGGGGTTGGCCAGGGCGAGTTCCAGTGCCGACAGTTCCGCCGCCAGCAGGGGTCCGGCGCAGGCCTCCGGCGCGTACTGGGCGACGCCGTGGGTAGAAGCCTGGGCGCGGTGGGCGGTGCCAAAAGCGTCCATCACAAACACGTCGCACAGGGCGGCATACTGCTGTGCCAGCCCGGGGTCGTTACTCTTTTCCCCAGGGTTGAAACGAACGTTCTCCAGCAATACCACCTGCCCGGGTTCGCAGTCTGCGGTTTGCCAATCCCTGATCAGGGGCACCGGGGTGTCGAGCAGTTCGGACAGTCGCAGGGCAACCGCAGCGAGCGAGTACTGCTCCTCTAACGATCCCTCCTCGGGCCGGCCCAGGTGTGACATCAGCATCACTGCTGCGCCGGCAGCCACTGCCTGCCGAATACCGGGTAGGGCGGCCACCAGCCGGGCATCGCTGGTCACCCGGCCATCCCTGATGGGCACATTAAGGTCCTCACGCATCAGCACCCGACGACCCTCAAGGTTAAGCTCAGACATCAGTTTCATGGCGGCCTCTCATTGTTAGCTCTCGCCCAGTGCATCCAGTTGTCGGGCAATGTCCAGCAGCCGGTTTGCGTACGCCCACTCGTTATCAAACCAGACCAGCACCTTGACCAACTGCCCGCCCGCCACCTGGGTCTGGCTGGCGTCCACCACTCCCGAGCAGCTTTCACCATTGAAATCACAGGATGCCAGGGGCTCGTATGTTATGCCCAGAATGCCGGCAAGGTGCCCCTGGGTTGCGGCCGCAAGTACGGTATTGACCGCCCTGACGTCGCATTGGCTGCGGGTCTGCAGGGTGATATCCAGTGCCGACACGTTCAGTGTCGGTACCCGCAGGGCATGGGCTGTCAACCGCCCGGCCAGGTGGGGCAGGATCCGGCGCACACCCACGGCCAGGCCGGTATCCACCGGAATGATCGACTGAAACGCAGCCCGCGTCTTGCGCAGGTCGGTGTGGTGGTAGGCGTCCAGGACCGGCTGGTCATTCATGGCCGAGTGCACTGTGGTGATGGTCCCGGCCTCGATACCAAAGCTATCGTCGATCACCTTTAGTACCGGGCACAGGGCATTGGTGGTACAGGAGCCCGCCGAGATGATGCTGTCGCCGGCGTCCAGGGAGTTTTCGTTGACCCCCCAGACAATGGTTGCATCGACATCAGATTCGGCGGGCTGTGAAAACAGGACGCGACCGGCGCCGGCGCACAGGTGTTGCTCTGCGGTGGTGCGGTCACTGAACGTGCCGGTGCACTCGAGCACAATGTCGATGGCGAGGGCGTTCCAGGGCAGTGCGCTGATATCGGTTTCGCCCAGCAGCACAATGGCTCGGTCATCGACGTTGAGGGTATCGGTGGTATGGGTAATGGTGCCCGGGAAGCGGCCATGGGTGGAGTCATAGCGGGCCAGATGGGCCACCGTATCGGGGTCTGCAATCTCGTTGATGGCAACGATGTCCAGGGCCCCCGGCGGCTGTTGCTGGCACCAGGCCCGCAGCACGGTTCGGCCAATTCGGCCAAAGCCATTGATGGCAATGCGCTGCGTCATACTCGTGGGATTGGCGGCGAGGCCACTTCAGTCAAGGAATACATCTTCCAGTGCGGCTACCACATTCTCCACGGTGAATCCGAAATGGGTCATTAACTCTCCCCCCGGCCCGGATTCACCAAAGCTCTGCATACCCACAATGCGTCCGTCCAGCCCCACAAACTTGTACCAGTAGTCAACGTGGCCGGCCTCAACGGCGACCCGGGCGAGGATCTGGCTGGGCAGCACGGCCTCCCTGTAGGCCACATCCTGAGCCATAAAGCGTTCTGCGCAGGGCATGGATACCACCCGGATTCCCCGGCCCCGCTCGGCCAGTTGCGCCGCTGCGGCCACTGCCAGAGCGACTTCCGAGCCGGTGGCAATGACAATTCCGTCGAGTTCCCCGGTCTCCTGTACCAGAATGTAAGCGCCACGTTCTATATCCCGCAGGTCCTCATCTGCCCGGTACTGGTGGGGCAGTGTCTGGCGTGAGAACACCAGCGCCGAAGGACCCTGTTCCCGCATGACTGCCATCTTCCATGCAACGGCCGACTCGACCGTGTCACACGGACGCCAGGTTTCAAGGTTGGGAGTGCTGCGCAGGGCGGTCAGCTGCTCCACCGGCTGATGGGTTGGGCCGTCCTCGCCCAGGCCAACCGAGTCATGGGTGTAGACGAATACCACCCGCTGGCCCATCAGTGCGGCCATGCGCACGGCATTGCGGGCATACTCCATGAAGATCAGGAAGGTGGCACCATAGGGGATAAAGCCTCCGTGCAAGGCGATTCCGTTCATGATCGCCGACATGCCAAATTCCCGAACACCGTAGTACACGTAATTGCCCGCAGCCTGCTCGGCGGTGATGCCCCGTGATCCCTGCCACAGGGTCAGGTTGGAACCGGCAAGATCGGCCGAGCCTCCCAGCATTTCCGGCAACAGTGGGCCCAGGGCATTCAGGGTCTGCTGGGATGCCTTGCGGGAGGCCATATCCGAGCCGGTTTCCGCACACAGTGCGATGTAGTCGTTAATCGCTGTCTCAAAGCCTTCTGGCAGGGCACCGCGCCAGCGTCGGGCCAGTTCCTCGGCCTGTTTCGGCGCAGACTCTGCAAACGCTGCCAGGCGCTCCCGCCAGACCTGCTCGGCGGCTGCGCCCCTGGTTTTGGCATCCCAGCCTGCGTAGACCTGTTCCGGAATTTCAAACGGTCCATGCTGCCATGCCAGCGCTTCGCGGGTTGCGGCTACTTCTTCGGCCCCCAGGGCGGCGCCGTGGCAGGACTCGGTGCCCTGCTTGTTGGGCGAGCCCTTGCCGATGATTGTTTTGCAGCACAGCAGGGAGGGCCGGTCTGTGTTGCCGAGAGCCGCGTCAATGGCGGCGGCGACACTGGCAGGATCGTGACCGTCGACGTTGGCAATCACCTGCCATCCGTAACTCTCAAAGCGTTGCACGGTGTCGTCGGTAAACCAGCCTTCGACCTCGCCATCGATAGAGATGCCATTGTCATCGTAAAAGGCGATCAGCTTGCCCAGTCCCAGGGTGCCGGCCAGGGAGCAGGCTTCATGGGAAATCCCCTCCATCAGGCAACCGTCGCCAAGGAAGACCCAGGTTCTGTGGTCCACCAGCTGGTGGCTTTCGGTGTTGAACTGGGCGGCCAGGGTTTTCTCGGCCAGGGCCATACCCACCGCATTTGCCAGGCCTTGCCCCAGTGGCCCCGTGGTGGTTTCCACGCCCGGTGCATAACCGTACTCAGGGTGGCCGGCGGTTTTGGCGTGCAGTTGCCGGAAGTTTTTCAGGTCTTCGATACTGAGATCGTAGCCAGAGAGGTGCAGCAGGCTGTACAGCAGCATCGAGCCGTGACCATTGGACAGTACGAACCGGTCCCGGTCGGGCCAGCCAGGGTTGGCCGGGTTGTGTTTCAGGTAGTCGTTCCAGAGCACTTCGGCGATATCCGCCATGCCCATGGGGGCGCCCGGGTGACCGCTATTGGCGGCCTGAACAGCGTCCATACTCAATGCCCTGATGGCATTGGCGAATTCCAGGCGTGACGTCATGGCGGCTCCGGCTGATTGGGTACGGGAAGACGCGCTATTGTCGATGATGCGGCGGCCACGGGCAAATGAAAGCGGCCTTGGCCCTGACGAAATTGCTGGTTTGCACGTATCATGCCCCGAACTTTTTCGGAACGGCCGGTATGTCCGACGCCTACATCAAACGCATCCTCAATGCTCGGGTTTACGACGTGGCCCACGAGACGCCCCTGACTGAGGCCCCTATCATGACACGGCGCCTGGGCAATCAGGTTTTCCTGAAGCGGGAGGACCTGCAGCCGGTGTTTTCGTTCAAGCTTCGGGGTGCCTACAACAAGATGGTCAATCTGGATGCCGGCGCCCGCGCCCGGGGCGTAGTGGCAGCGTCGGCGGGTAACCACGCCCAGGGCGTGGCCCTCGCCAGTCAAAAGCTTGATGTGCGAGCCACAATAGTTATGCCCGTGACCACACCGGCCATCAAGGTTGATGCGGTGCGTAATCTCGGCGCCCGGGTGATTCTCCACGGCGACACCTACGACGCGGCTGCAGCCCTGGCCCGGGAACTTGTCGAGTCCAAGGGCCTGACCTACCTGCACCCTTTTGATGACCCGGACGTTATCGCCGGACAGGGCACGGTGGGGGTGGAGCTGTCCCGGCAGGCGCCGGCGCCATTGGACTATGTTTTTGTCTGCGTTGGTGGCGGCGGCCTGATCGCGGGTATCGCCACTTATCTGCGCTATGTCTGGCCGGAGACCAAGATTATCGGTGTTGAGCCCGAGGATGCCGCCTGCGTGCGAGCGGCACTGGACAAGGGTCGACGCGTCACACTTAAGCAGGTTGGTTTGTTCGCCGATGGCTGTGCCGTTGCCCAGGCCGGCAAGGAAACCCTGCGTTTGATCAGGGCCCACGTCGATGACGTTATTACGGTCAGCACGGATGAGATTTGTGCGGGCGTCAAGGATATCTTCGAGGATACCCGCGCTATCGCCGAGCCCGCCGGTGCCCTTGCGGTAGCGGGAATGAAAAAATACGTCGAGCGTTTGGGCATCGCCGGTGCCGCCATGGCGGCGACGGTTAGTGGCGCCAATACCAACTTTGACCGATTGCGTTACATCTCGGAGCGCACCGAAATTGGTGAGCGACGGGAGGCGGTTATTTCAGTAGCCATACCCGAGCGCCCCGGGGCTTTCAGGCGCTTTTGCAATGAGCTGGGCAAGCGCAACATCACCGAGTTCAACTACCGATACTCAGACCAGGAGGCGGCGCAGGTTTTTGTGGGTCTCTCGGTGACGCCCCAGAGCGATGATCTTGGGAAGCTGACGGACAAATTGCAGCGCAAAGGGTACAGCGTCCAGAATTTAACCGACAACGAGACGGCCAAGCTCCATGTCAGGCACATGGTCGGCGGACAGGGTCCCGCGTCATTGGGCAGCGAACTTGTTTTCCGCGTGCAGTTTCCCGAGCGCCCCGGCGCGCTGCTCAACTTCCTCAGCGCCCTGGGTAATGATTTTGATATTTCCCTGTTCCACTACCGCAATCACGGTGCGGCCTATGGCAGGATCCTGGTTGGCTTCAGACTGCAGCCCGGCCAGCGCGGGGCACTGCTTCGAGCCCTTGGCCGGGTGGGTTACCCCCACTGGGAGGAGAGCGAGAATCCGGCTTACACGACCTACCTGCGCCCCAAATCCGCGGGCAAACATTAATTTTGTGAAATATTGACATTCCTTCCCCCATGGTCCAATCTGCGACCTAGACTGTGACATGTGTCACCATTTGAAAAACACATAGACACATATTGCTAAAAACCGAGTTGTGCGTGGCTCGGGCGTGGGGGAAAGGTTCCATGGGTAAGAAGAAGCCCGACATATTCTGGATTCTGGCCTTGGTGGTGGCACTGGGTGCTGCCACGGGATCACTGATGGGGGACAACGGGCCCCGCATGGCACCCCAGCAAGCGGGGATCATTGTAGAATGACGCCCGGCCCGGGGGCCTCCCTAGAAGTATTCCAACCCCGTCTCGCAGAGAAATGCCTGCAGTCGAATGTCATGGGGTTCCGAGGGCAGCTGTTCCACCCGCTGTAGTTGGTAACCCAAACCGCAACGAAACCCCTCGCTCAATCCCAACTGGCGATCGTAGTAGCCGCCGCCGTAACCCAGCCGAACACCCAGGCCGTCACAGGCCAGCAAGGGCACAATGAACAGGTCAATCGCGTTCGCGGGGACCGTCTCGGCCTGTATCTGTGGGGCCGCGATGCCAGTTTCATCTGGGGCCAGGGCATCGCCGGGTTCCAGCACTTTGAACACCATATGACCTTCCCCCATCACCCGGGGATACACCATGCGCTTGCCCGCCCTGCGGGCTGCCGCGTCAAGGGGCGCGGGATCCTGCTCGGAGCCTATGGGTAGGTAAGACGCGATCACCTGGGCTTGTTGCCACTGCTCAGTCCGTGTCAGGGCATCGACAGCGGGCAGCGCAGGCCCCGCTTGCCCACGGCGCCTGCGCATGTCACGGCGCCAATCATTCTTGGCACGGCTGCTGCTCATTTCTTCTATCCGATTGAAGGCAACCCAGCGTACCGCTGACAGTGTCGCCCTTGAACCCTGCGGCTCAAGGTGGTGACCGCCGCGCTGCATCAGGCTTTCCGGTCGTACCGGACCTGCACAACAACAGCGTACGGTGGTCCCCGGGTGTTGCATTATCGGCTCGAGGACTGACTGTCTGGCGCATACGCCAGGCTGCAGGAGGATTATAAGGGAATCGCGTCAGTTGATTTCCAGCTGCCTTAACTGGTAAAGCGCTTCGTCAAGTTTGGAGGTCAGGGTCTTTAGACGATCCTCGTGATCATCCAGCCGCACCGGCGCCCGGCCACCCTGCAAACTCAACACCTCATGGCTGAGATTGAGTGCTGCCATGATGGCGACCCGCTCCAGCCCTATCACCTTGCCGGCGGCACGGATGTCGCGCATTTGCTTGTCGAGGTGTACGGCCGCGGACTTGAGTTCAACTTCCTGGTCGGGTGGACAGGCGACCTGATACTCCTTGTCGAGTATCTCCACCGTTACCGTTGGCGTTCGACTCATGCGCCACCCTCGATCTTGCGCAATCGCTCCAGGGAACCGTTGATGAAGTCACCTGCCTGCCGCTGCCGTTCCAACAGTTCCTTGCGTTCGCGCTGGAGTTCTGCCGTGCGCAATTTGAGCTGCCGATTCTCTTTATTCAGCTGGTTGCTCAACTCGATGAGGTCAGCAACTTTCTTTTCCAAAGATTGGATGAGTTTCTCAGCCACGGCCATTACACTTGCAGGTGATGCCATGCACTATATGTGCAGCTACCACAGCGGGTCAATGCATTGAAAAGTGATACATATCAGTATGCTGGCGCTGACACCGCAAAACCGAATGAGAAGTGTCGCCGGGGCAAGGAGCCCAGGTGCAGTGCACTGCCGATGCAGTGGAGGAGACGACCCGGTGCTGGATGCCCTTGGTGATTACGAAACCATGCCTGACTGGCAGGAATCTGCTGACGTGCTACTGGGTGCAGGGCTGGCCCTGAACCCGTCCGAGTTGCACGGCGCGACCGCCGGCTTGCTGGCCGCAGGACGCACCCTGCATGCCGACAGTGACCGGGACGGCGCGCTGGTGTTACTTGAGAAGGCGCTGGCGGTGGAATTGCACGGAGAGTCAGCGGATTTTGTGGGGCGGCTGTTGAAGGCGACATTGTCTGCGATAAGGGATACTGATTTTGCCTTCACCCCAATGCTGCCCGACGACGATGAAATGTTCGAGATACGACTGATGTCAGTGGGAAAATGGGCGGCGGGCTTTCTCACCGGGTTTACCCAGGCCGTTGCTGCAGCGGACGCGGGTGCCGAGCCCGTAGATCCCAACACCGCGGAAGCGCTGAAGGATTTTGCAGCCATCGCCCAGATTGACAGCTCTGAGGAAGAGAGTCATGACGGTGATCGAGAGCTGGAGGAACTGGTGGAGTACCTGCGGATTGCCGCCCTCAATATTGTTACCGATGCCCTGAGTCACCAGGCCTAGGACACCAACCGAAAGGAATAAATGTGAAGATCAGCAAGAGTGAATACAGCCGGCGACGCAAGAACCTGATGGCAATGATGGAACCCAACAGCATCGCCCTGATCCCGGCGGCAGGGGAGTGCACGCGCAGCAGGGACACCGAATACATCTTCCGACAGGACAGTGACTTTTTATACCTGACGGGTTTTGAGGAGCCCGATGGCGTACTGGTCCTCATACCCGGACGTCGGGCGGGACAGGTGGTGCTGTTCTGCAGAGACCGGGACCCCGAGATGGAACTCTGGAATGGCTATCGCGCGGGCCCCGAGGGTGCGGTCGCGGATTACGGTATGGATGATGCTTTCCCCATCGATGATATCGACGACATCTTGCCCGGGCTGCTGGAGGGTAAGCAGCATATTTACTACTCCATGGGCCACAACGATGCTTTCGATAGACGGGTCATGGCCTGGGTAAACCAGATCCGACGTCAGATCAGGACCGGAGCCAAGCCACCGGGCGATTTTACCGACCTGGCCTTCCTGCTCCACGAGCAGCGGTTGTTCAAGAGCAGCCAGGAACTGCGGCTGATGCGCCGTGCCGGCGCCATCTCCGCAGGAGCCCACTGCCGGGCCATGCGAGAGTGCCGGGAGGGTCGCTTCGAGTACCACCTCGAAGGCGCGATCCTGCATGAGTTTGCCGAGCACGGTGCCCGCTCGGCGGCCTACAACAGCATTGTGGGCGCCGGTGCCAATGCCTGTGTTCTTCACTACACGGAGAATCGCGACAAATTGCGCTCCGGTGACCTGGTGTTGATAGATGCGGGCTGCGAGTATCAGGGGTATGCCGCGGACATCACCCGCACCTTCCCGGTGAGTGGTCAGTTTTCCGAGGCCCAGCGAGCGCTTTACGAGGTCGTCTTAAAGGCACAGCTGGCGGCCATTGCCAAGGTGCGCCCGGGTAACACCTGGAACCAGCCCCACGATGCCACGGTTCGCGTGATTACCCGGGGCTTGCTTGAACTGGGATTGCTCAAGGGTAAGGAAAAGGACCTGATCAAGTCGGGGGCGTACCGTGACTTCTATATGCATCGGGCCGGTCATTGGCTGGGCATGGATGTCCATGATGTCGGTGATTACAGGGTGGCGGGCAAATGGCGGCAGCTGGAGCCCGGCATGGTGTTGACCATTGAACCCGGCATCTATGTTGCTCCGGGCAATACCCGAGTTGCCAAGAAATGGCGGGGTATTGGCGTGCGCATTGAGGACGATGTTGCGGTGACCGCCGACGGCTGCGAAATTCTGACCGCGGGAGTGCCCAAAACTGTGGCAGACATTGAGCAACTTATGGCAGCCAGCTGAGGCCCGGTGATGCAGGTTGCTGTTGTGGGTGGCGGTATGGTGGGCCTTGCCTTTGCATTGGCCATCAAAAACGGTTGCCCCAGCGCTGACATTTGCGTCCTTGAGGCACGTATGCCAAAGACCGGCGCCCCCCCGCCCCTGGACTCCCGGGCAACGGCCCTCAACCTGGCCAGTCGTTCACTGCTTGACCAATGGGGTATCTGGCAGCAGGTAGCACAGTCAGCAGCTGAGATTCTCGCTATTCACGTCTCGAGTAAGGGCCGGTTTGGCAGTGCGCTGATGGAGGCGGTTGATGTCGGTGAAAACGCCCTTGGCTACGTCATAGAAAACCATAGTCTGGGCAGCCTGCTGTTACAGCATGCCGAGGATAACGGTGTTGTTTTTCGGGCGCCAGTTGGGGTGCAGAGCGTCGTCACTGACGGCGCCGCCCCGGTGTTACAGCTTCAGGATGGTGGCGAGTTGGCCGCCGACCTGGTCATTATTGCTGACGGCGCGGATTCCGTGCTTGCCCGTCAGCTGGGCATTTCCTCGGCCCGGCGTGACGTCGCCCAGCGGGCCATTGCGGCCAATGTCCGCTGCTGCGGTGGCCAGCAGCAGGGGGTGGCCTGGGAACGATTCACAGCCCACGGGCCAATAGCCTTGCTGCCGCTACCCGAGGACACCCCGGGTCATAAACGTTACAACCTTATTTGGTCGGCACACCCGGAGCAGGCGGCTGAACTCGAACGCCTGGATGACGCTGAATTTCTCAGTGCCCTGCAGCAGGAAATCGGCTGGCGGATCGGGCAGCTGACCGCGGTAGGTCAGCGCAGCGCCTGGGACCTTACCCGTGTCTGTGCCCGGGAGCAGGTACGCAGTGGCGTTGTCATTGCGGGCAACGCGGCGCACACCCTGCACCCCGTAGCTGGCCAGGGTTTTAACCTGTCCCTGCGGGATGCGGCGGCGCTGGCGCTGGCCCTGGAGGAGTGGCCGGTGACTGCAGCGGCGACGGGTTCGATGGCCGCGCTGCAGCGCTATCAGCAACTGACCGCCGAGGACCAGCGAATTACCACAGGAGCCACCGATCTGCTGGCCACCCTATTCAGGTCCCGGGGCCCCCTGCTCGATCTGCCCCGGGATGCTGCGCTGGCTACCCTGGATTTGTTACCACCCTTACGGCGTCGGATTGCCCAGCGCGGTACCGGGCAGGGTATTGCCGCCGCTACCGGCCAGGCGGGTTCATGAGGTCTGCGGAAAACCCCGATGTTATTGTCGTTGGTGCGGGTCTGGCGGGGTTGTCCCTGGCCCTGGCCCTGGCGGGTGAAGGTATGGAGATCGCGGTGCTGGAAGCGGGGTCCGAACCCGCCCCCTTCCCCGAAGATCCTGAACTGAATTCCTGGGATCCCAGGGTTAGTGCCCTCACCCCAACCTCCACAGCCTGGCTGGATGGGCTGGGAGTGTGGGACGCCATTGAGGCCGGTCGGGTTGGCCCGTATACCAGAATGTCGGTGTGGGATGGCGCCGGTACCGGGCAGATAACCTTCACTGCCCGGGACCTTGATGTTCCCCTGCTGGGGCATATCGTGGAAAACCGGGTGACCATCCGGGCTCTTCTGGAAGCGGCACGCGGCCGCGCCAACATTCGCCTGCATTGGCGGGCGGGAGTGGAATCAGCTGACTTTACCGCCGGCGAGGGCGCAGTTGTTCACACCACGGACGGGTTGCGATGGCTTGCCCCCCTGGTCATTGGTGCCGACGGCGCCCGATCCCGAACCCGGGAGCTGGCGGCCCTGCCTACCCGGGCCTGGAGTTACAACCAGCACGCCATAGTCACCACGGTACAGCTGGCCCAGCCCCATCAGCAGACCTGTTTCCAGGCTTTTCTGGACACCGGACCGCTGGCTCTTTTGCCGCTCTCGGAATCACAGCTGTGTTCAATTGTCTGGTCCCTGGATGACGGTTGTTGGGAACCCCTAAAAGCCTGTAGCGATGCCGACTTTGTCCTGGCACTGAACCGCGCCCTCGACACCGAGGCCCCAACCGTCCAAGGGGTTGCGGAGCGCGCTGTATTCCCCCTCCGGCAATGCCATGCCATCGATTACATTCGTGACGGCTGTGCGCTGGTGGGCGATGCCGCCCACAGCATCCATCCCTTGGCGGGTCAGGGGATTAATCTGGGATTGAAGGATGCCCGGGTGCTCGCCGAGGAGGTCTGTGCCGCCTGGCGCGATGGCTTGCCACTGGGGCAGCCGGCCGCGCTGCGCCGCTATCAGCGGCGCC
>Ga0213865_10000838_pt1 | contig 20382 bp, 14 predicted proteins | sample PICome_6_FD_160100 | JGI IMG/M metagenome (GOLD analysis project Ga0213865, IMG submission 160100) | Coastal seawater microbial communities near Pivers Island, North Carolina, United States - PICO282 | ecosystem: Environmental > Aquatic > Marine > Coastal | place: USA: North Carolina...
AATAAAAAACGTTATCACAAAAGGGGCAAAAAATTTAATAGCTTGATTGTAATTAAGATTCATTTTTAGCAGCAATTGAAATATTTTGCACTCCAGCTAATCGAATTTGATCCATTGCTTCAACAAGTAATCCAGATCTTGATTCTTTATCAGCTTGAATAATTACTGATCCCTCTGGATATTCAATTTTTAATCTTTCAATATTTGCTCTTACAGCTTTTAAATCTACTCTTCTTTTATCAATCCATATTTCATTTGTTGCAGTAATCGCTACAAGTATATTTCCTTTCTCGTCTCTTTCAGCTGTTTCAGCATTTGGACGATTAATATCAACCCCTGTTTCTTTAACAAAAGATGTGGTTACTATGAAGAATATTAGCATGATGAAAACAATATCCATCATTGGAGTTAAATCAATACCAGCTTCTTCCTGCTTTCTTATTTTACGTCTCAATATGCATATCCTCTTCTTTTAAAGGTAACAACAATGTCTTTAGAAATCTTATCAATTCTTCCAGTAATGTCTTGACGAAAATATAAACTAAATATTGTTATGACCATGCTTGCCATAGTTGGTATTGTTGCTTTTGCTACACCAGATGACATTGCTCTAGGGTTGCCAGTTCCTAAAAATGATAATACCTCAAATACCTCAATCATGCCGTACACTGTTCCAAGAAGTCCAATCATTGGACACATGCCTATTAATCCATCAAGTAATTTAATATTTGTATTTGAAACTCTATTTAATTCAGATATATAAGTTTTTTGAACCTGTTTAAGACTAAAAATTTCTGGAGGGTTATTTATAATAAAATCATCCAGTTTCTTTGTAAACCATTCAGATTTATCAAAATAAATAAATATATATTTATTAACAAATATAAAAAAAATCAAAAAACTTATAAAAAATAATACGAATAATACAGGACCGCCTCTAATAAATAATTCATCTAACATATTAATTTTTTGAAAGTAAATATGACGCTTTTTCTTCTAAGATTTGTATAATTTCATTAGATTTTTCTGCTAAATATGTGTAAAGACCTAACAGAGGTGCTGCTACAATAAGACCAAGCATAGTTGTTACCAATGCCTGGGAAATGCCACCAGCCATTTGCTTTGGGTCACCTGTTCCAAATAATGTTATAGCTTGAAAAGTTTCAATCATTCCAATAACAGTACCTAGTAATCCCAAAAGAGGAGCAACAGCAGCAAAGAACTTTACCCAGTTATTACCCCATTCAACTTTTGATGAAAAATTAATGATAAGCTCATCCAACGCATTTTCTTTTGTATCTTTATTAGATGAATTGGAGATTATTTCTTTCATTGAGGTTGTTAAGGAATCTGATGAATTTTCATCTTTTACATCAATCACATACTGTCTTAATAAAGTGTACTTATATAAAGAAAAAGCAACCCCAATTAATCCAATTAAAATTATTATAAAACCAATTGATTTACCCTGCGCTATTCTTTCAAACCAACTTGGTTTGTCCATATACAAAGATAGAAGGAATCCTCGAGTTGGGTCAATTGCAACAGCTCTATAATCATCAGATTTTTGATGCTTTTTTAATGTCTTAACAACAGCAGATTCAGGTTGGTTTTCAAGCAATTTAAAAGAATTAAGTCCAGGCTCAGCTTTTAAAAATTTATTATCATGAGTTGCTGTAAATAATCCATATCTTACAATTTGACCTATTTTATTTTCACCGTTTGGCATTGTGATGGATGAACTAATCTTTTTTATCTCTGAACCAGATGCTATTTGATCTAAATAAGCAGTCCATAATTCTTCAAAATTATCTCTGTTATGAACTTTTATCGCACCAATTCTATTCAAGCTCATTTCTCTATTTGGAAACTCAGAAAAAGTAACTTCATTTTCTGTGCTTGCCTTTAGCTCTCCAGCAAACTGCCTTGTAACACCAAACAATTCTCCCAATACACCAATCTTAATTTTTAATTTTTCTTCTAATTGAGATAAGGCAACTTCATTAGCTTGAAAAGTATCTTCCAATTTCTTATTTCTTGCTTTTTCATTTTTAAGTTGGTTTTTTGCAATTTGTAGCAACTTTTCTCTTTCTTCAACTAAGTTTATAAATTTTTCAAGACGTATCTTATCTTCTGATACATATATATCTTTATTAATTTTTACAATTTCTGATAAGGCTTTAATCTTATTATCTCTTTGCTCTTCTATGGGAATTTCAATAGGCTCTTGAGCAGTAATAAATGGAACTATTAGAAGAAAATAGACTAGTGATATTTTTTTAAATTTTTTCATTTTTAATTTTCAACAGGTTTTAAAGGCAGTGTTATAAAATTTGGAGGTGATTGTCTGTTTGAAATATCTAAAGCAACCTTTATATCATCGTCTAAACCGCTGCCTTCGTGAGACCAATCATTTGTATTTAAGTTCCAAAAGCCAGTTTCTTTTCCGTTAGGAGTTCTATAATATAATCCCAGCCTACCTAGTCGAAAAAAATCAACTGCAACCTCGTCCCCATTAAGAACAATGTAACCAGGATAGTTTTCTATTGTTTTCCCAAAATTTGCCTCAATCTGATAGGCTTCAAAAACTTTTCTGAATTTTTCAGCTGTTGTAATATCTGCTCTTAAAAGCAGTTCATCCAAATTATTCACCCTATCAATGCGCGATTCTTTAAGAAATGGTATATCTATATTAATCACTTTTCTTAATGTATCTGTCATTGTTTTTAGTAAGGGTAAAATATCAATGTTTATATCGTCTAAAGAATCAATTTGATTATTTATATTAGCTATCTCAGCAAATTGAGCATCAATAATTTTTGATAATTGATCATCGTAGCTTTTTAGTGCTTTATATTCATTTAGGGTATCTTTGTAATCAAAATATAATTTTTTAGAAATTTCATCTAACTCTTCTATTTTTTCTTGGGCATCTTCAGATAAATTAGATGCCTCAACACTTAAGTTAATTGTGTTATCAACAATCTCTTGTGAAAACAATGAATTCATAGAGAAGGCTAATATAAAAAAGAACGGAAATTTATATATATATTTCATAAATATTAAATAGTTATTATATTACAAAAAAAACACCTCATAAGAGGTGTTTTTTAAATAATTTATATTATTAGAATCTATAGTTAAAGCCTGCAGAATAATACCTTCCAAAAGCACTAAAGTATCTCTGGTTATAATACGGATAACCATACGCAGGATCTCTTTGAGGCATTTTATCATCTAGGTTTCTTATACTCAGATACACATCAAAATCAGGACTATAGTTATATCTTGTTGATAAATTTGAAATTATATGAGGATCCGATTTTCCTCTAGAACCCCATTCCATATGTCCTGTTCTATCTATAAACAAAGTTGTACTAAAGTCTTGATATCTCCAATTAATACTCATGTTCTGTTGGGATCTTGGCTCATATGTATAAGTGGATAGCCATTCAACCTCAGGAGAATTTTTATCAGATCTACTGTAGTAAGCAATAATATGAGATGAAAGTATGCCAACGGAAAAATCACCTAAATTTTCTGTTTCTAATCTATAGTTTAAAGTCCAATCAAGACCTTGATATTCTCTATAACTTTTATTGACGAACCCAGGTACAATGTAATTCCATGTACCAATTGGAGCTACATCTGTTGGATCTAAAGGATTTGGTACTATATCAGCTCTGCCAGTTAATGTAGATATAGTGGCACAGTCTCTTTGATCATTATTTTCAGTTCCAATAAAATCAATAAAATCATCTCCATACAAGCAATATCCTTCAGCAATGTTTATAGTTCTGTAGCTATCTCTACCAATAATATTTTCAAGAATCACTTGATAGAGATCCACGGTTAAATCCCAGTTACTATTAATATCCCAAACAATACCAAGTTGATAGTTTTCTCCCTCTTCTTCTTCAAGAGTATTATTTCCTGACCATTCAGCAAATACAGAATTACCACCTAATTCACATTCTGTTAAATCAGCCCAACCTTCTTCAGCTGCATATGCATAACATGCTACCCAGTCGAGAATACCATTATAGTAACCGCTACTTGTACCAGCAAAAAGATAATTCATGTCTGGAGCTCTAAATGTTTCAGAGGCTGAGCCTCTAATAAGAACTTTTTCATGTGGACGATATGCAAAATTAACCATATTAGATACTCTTGACCCGACATTTGATGAAGCATCGTCATATGAGTCATATCTTGATGCAATTGTCATTTCTAATTTATCTGTGACCGGGAATAGAAGTTCTGCACCCACGGAAGTTCTATCTCTATCTCCTCCACCTTCATAACCAACACCTTGAATAAATTCAATAGCAGGATCGGTTCTAGTTGGCCCAATTTGATAATCTTGTTTTTGATGCTCTATAGTTGCTGCAAATCCAACAAACCTGTTAAATGCTTCAAATTCACCAGTAACTAGAAAATCATATGAGGTTTGAGATGATTCAGCTGGTAAATCATCTTGTTCTAACCAATCACTAAATTGGTCATTTGATATTATGCCGAGCAATCTATCAGCAAGGAAACATGGTTCGTATGCACCAAATTGAAGAGTTCCACAAACAGGGTCAGTTGGGAGGTTATATGCTGCCAAAGCATCATTTGCTGTAGCAACACGACCTAAGTCATCAAAATATCCAATGCTGTTTAAGTATGCTAATTTAGAATCACCACCGTATTGCCAATTTCTGTATGTACCAGTTAGTAAATTACCATTAGCATCTGTGGCACCAACACCATGCATATAATCGTATAGTGCTGTTGTAAATTCTTGACTTTCTGCATAGTAGTCATAGTTAGTTTGGTTCATTCCAAACTCCCATTCAAAACCATTGTTAAAAAAACCATTTAAGCCAATAAATACATCTTGAACATCTTCCTCAATGTCCGTACGGGATTCTGCATTAAATCCTAGACTAGGAGGAAATTGTCTGAAAAAATATTCTACACCTCGTTGAAGACTTGTACCTTTATTAGCTGGATTTGTAGATGTAGATGTTAAATCCATAATTCTAAGAGGGTCTAAAAATACATTCTGATTTCTGTAAGTTCTTGGAAAACCATTTCCAAGATATGCTTCATCATGATATGCAAAAACTCGAGCATTTAATTCCACCCCACTATCGAAGTTATGAACAAAAGAGGCAACAACTGAAACATCATCTCTTTCATTAACGATAGTTTGTGATGAGCCTCCAAACCTCTCACTACCATAATCCCAGCCACATAAAGCACCTGGATATGAGCCCGCATACATCCACTCATCCTCTTGCTTGTCAAAATTAAAGAACTCACCGCCACTTAATTCTTCACATGATGGTGTCGACGGAAATTCACTTGACCCATACCAGCCTCTTTGGCCACCGAATGCTCCGGCATACCAGGATATTCCATACCTTGGTCTTGTATAGGCAATACCATAATCTGGATCGTTTACGAAAGAATCATGTCCTGGTCTATCTGCATAAGTCATTGGATCTACATGCGAAAGCTCAACACCGACGGTCCAACTTGAATTTCCAAAAAAACCACCAGTTGTGTATGCAACTGAGTAAAGATCTTTTTGCTCGTACTGAGTTTGTGAATAGTCAACATCAAGCTCAGAAAAATCTTTACCTTTTACAGTTATTACATTAACTACACCCGTTACAGCATCCGAACCATATATAGCAGATGAACCTTGCGCTAATACTTCAATTCTATCAATAAGACCAGTGGGTATTACACCAACATTTGAGATATTACCGGCGTTTCCAAATGGAACAGGATAATCTGCAGTTCTTCTTCCATTAATAAGATACAAAATTCTTCCAGGACCGAGGTTTCTCAAATCTAGCTCATTAGCGTTTGGGGTAAAACTACCTGCATTTGATTCATTATCAGTAGCTGCATTTGCAGAGGGAATAGATTGCAAGACTTCAGTAAGATTTCTAAAACCTGAATTATCGATATCTTCTTTTGTAATTACTAATAATGGTAGGGGACCTTCAATTTGTGTCTTTTTAATTTTTGAACCTGTTACTACAACTTTTTCAAGAACAACTGCTCCATCTTCTGTTTCTGTAACTTCATCAGCAGGAACGACTTCTTCAGCCTCCACCTGCTCAACTGTGTCGGCTTCAGCCTCAACAACTTCAGGCTCAGCAACAACCGTTTCATCTTCACCTGGATTGTCAGCCAATAATGATGTTGATATAAAAATAACACCAAATAATGCAAATAAGTTTCTATAATTCATACGAAATCCCCTCGTAAAATAAGTTTTTTATAAGTTTAAAATAAAAAAAAAGAAAAATACAACAAAAATTACATATTTTTAAAAGCCTTTAAGTATGTTAATGTTGAATCAAGCTTTATTTAAATGTAAAGTTTACTTGTCAAAAAAAATAGAAATAACAATATTTTTTATAATTACATCAAGGAATCAATAATATATGAAACATTTATACAAATCTTTACCCTCAATATTTTTTGTTACTATTAGTCTTGTAGCCTCTAATCTAAAGGCTGATGAATATAAAGAAATACCACTAGAACATTTTTCTTGTTACTCAAATTTTTATAGCTTTTCAATGTCACCAAGTGGAACGTATTTAGCTGTTTTAACAACGCCTAAAGAAAACGAATGTGATATACATCAAAATAAAATGGAAAGAGTTGAGAAAAATTTTAGATATCAAGGTTTAACAATGATCAAGTTATCTGATATGAGTAGAAAAGTTTTGTTTGATGGAACTCCAGGTAACGGAATAAGTAGTTTTAGCTGGTTAAGTGATGAAAGATTTTCATTTATGCCACAGGCATTTGAGCAAGTTGGAAGGAGTATGAATGCACTTCAAGTTTTTGCTATGAATGCAGACGGAACAAGAAAAAGATCATTATTAGAATACAACTTTGGAGCTGAAGGTCTAAGAGGCTTTGAAGTTTATAATACTAATCCTGAAGTTGATGATGAGGTTTTTGTTTATTGGAATAAAAGAAGATCTAGGGTGTCTGATTATTATAAGCTTAATATAAATACTGGCGTGCCTAAATTAATTGCTAGAGGTCCAGATATTGAAGATTATGAAGTGATCTATTTTTCTGTTGAAGACGATGAGGGGTATCCTGTTACGGTAATGACAGATGTTGGTATACAAAGAGTACTTTATACATACGATAAAGATACTAAAAAGTGGTCTGAACATTTCAGATATACTTGTCAGCAACCTCACTTTACGCCTGTTTCATTATTAAGTGATGGTAGGTGGTTAGTGTCAGGTCAGAAATTTGATAAAAATAGAAATGTAATTGAAGATTTAGATAAAAATGCTCTTTATATTTACGACCCTGAAACAAGAGAGTTTTCAGATAAAGTTTATTCAGATGATGTTTATGATATAGGTGGTTTTACAGGAGGTTGTCGATCAGGTACTCCAATGAGTGCAAATGTTAATCAAGAAACTGGTCAATTAAGGTCCTTGACATATGCAGGTGCAAAACCAACTACCTTATATTTTGATGATAACGCAAATGAAATTAATAATGAAGCTGAAGAAGAAAGTGATGAAATTAAGTTTACATCACGTCAACTTAAAGAATCACTTCAAGCATTGTTTCCTAACGACTGGATATCAATAACAACTAGTGATGGTAATAACACAAAAGGTGTTTTTCAGGTTTATAACTCAAATAATCCAGGTGATTATTATTACTTTGATTTATTAAAAAGTCAGGTTTTTATGCTATATCAAAATAGTCCATGGCTAGATAGAGATACTCTTAGTAAAAAGCAATTAGTTAAGTATAAAGCAAGAGATGGGCTCACTATCACTGGTTATTTATCTCTAACAAAAAAGAAAACAGATAAGAACTATTTCATAATTCTTCCTCATGGAGGACCAAATGTTAAACAGGGTTTTGGATATGATGGATGGGTTCAGTTTTTAACTAATCGAGGTTATAACGTTCTTCAACCTGATTACAGAGGTTCAACTGGGTATGGCAGAAACCATTATGTTTTAGGAAATCGTCAATGGGGTAAAACAATGCAAGACGATCTTAGTGATGGTGTTTATTGGGCGATTAACAATGGCTATGCAGATGAAGATAGGGTTTGTATTGCCGGTGGAAGTTATGGTGGATATGCTGCAATGGCTGGAGCAGTTTTTACTCCGGAATTATACAGATGTGTAATTAATTTTGTTGGTGTTGCAGATATGAGAGATTTATTAAAAGGATTTGGTTCTAAATCGAGTAGGTTTAATACCTGGGAAGATGAGGGCAGACTTGAATGGGGAGATGATAAAGGTCCAGGAGCAGATAAATATATCAATGAAATATCTCCATTGCTTCATGTTAAAAATATTAAAGCGCCAGTTCTTATTTCACATGGAACAAACGATAACGTTGTGCCTGTTGAACATGCAAGAAGACTCAGAAGTGAAATGGAAAAATATGGAAAAACATATGAATGGCATATGCAAGCATACGAAGGTCATGGGTTTGGTGGAGAGCTAGCCAGACTTGAGCATTATCAAGTTCAAGAAAAGTTCTTAAAGAAATATCTAGAAAACTAAAAAGCAGATATTCCAGTTTGTGCGCTCCCTAGAATTAGGGCGTGCACACTTTCAGTCCCTTCGTATGTATTTACTGCTTCAAGGTTCATGCAATGTCTAATGATGTGATACTCATCGCTAATTCCATTTCCACCATGAATATCTCGAGCACTTCTGGCAATATTTAAAGATTTCATACAGTTATTTCTTTTAACTAAGGAAATCATTTCTGGTTTCATTTGATTAGAGTCTATTAGACGACCAACACGCAATACTCCCTGAAGGCCTAAGGCAATTTCACTCTGCATATCGGCTAATTTTTTTTGAATAAGTTGTTTTGAAGCAAGAGGATTACCAAACTGTTTTCTCTCCAAACTATAATTCAAGCTTTGCTCCCAACAAAATTCAGCGGCTCCAATAACACCCCAAGCAATTCCATATCTTGCCATATTAAGGCATGAAAACGGACCTTTAAAACTTTGGACTCTAGGTAAAATTTTATTCTCGTCAACAAAAACTTCATCAAGAAAAATTTGACCTGTAACTGAAGCTCTTAATGAGAATTTACCTTCAAGTTTTGGGGTTGATAGACCTTTACATTCCCTATCAACAATAAAACCTCTTAATATACCCTCTTCATCTTTCGCCCAAATAATTAAGACGTCTGCTATGGGTGAATTGGTTATCCAGGTCTTTGAGCCATTTAAAATATAACCGCCTTCCACTTGTTTAGCATTTGTTTTCATCGATGAAGGGTCTGAACCAGCATCAGGCTCGGTTAAACCAAAACAACCAATCAAAGAACCTGAGGCCATTTTTGGTAAATAGTTTTCTTTCTGTTCTTCAGATCCAAATTTATTAATAGCATGCATTGCTAATGAAGTTTGGACGCTATATGCAGATCTGTAACTTGAATCAACACGCTCGATTTCACGAGCAATTAACCCATACGAAACATAATTAACTCCTGCACAATCATATCCATCTATTGGTGCCCCCAAGAAACCAAGCTCACCCATCTCTTTGTAAATTTCTTTATCAAAAACTTCATTTCTATTTGCTTTTAATATTCTGGGCATTAGATGGTTTTGACAATAATCCCTTGCAGTTTGTTGAATGCTTAATTCTTCTTCAGATAAAAGATCATCAAGCAGTAAAATGTCATATTTATTCATTGTTATAATCCTTCCACTCTAATAATACCAAATCTTGGTGAAGAGTATTTTATTGCATTTTTTTTCAATTCCTCAGTAACAATCTTAATCATTTGATTGCTATTTCCACAGATAATGATTAATGGTATTTCCTTTTGATATTGAAGAACAAAGTCCAAGATCTTTAGAGTAGCATCAAAATGTCTTTCGCCATGAAGATCTAGATGTGTAATACCCCTTTCTTGAAAAACGTTCATGAACTATTATTACCTACTTATTATTTAAATTAAAATCATGGCTAAACTTCATTTTTTTTACTCAACAATGAACGCAGGAAAATCAACATCTTTGCTGCAGTCTAATCATAATTACAAAGAAAATGGTCTAGATACGATGATTTTTCTTCCAAATGAAACAAGTAAATTATCAAAGGGTCAAATTGTTTCAAGAATTGGTTTAAAAGCCAAAGCTGTAATAGCCAACAAAGATTTTAATTTTATTAATTTTATTAAAAATAATAAATCAGAGAATTTAAGTTGTATTCTTATAGACGAAGCTCAGTTTTTAACTAAAGAACAAGTAAGGCAGTTAGGGCTAGTTGCTGACAGGCTAAATTATCCAGTAATGTGCTATGGGATTAGAACTGATTTTAGAGGTGAATTGTTTGAAGGCAGTTCAGAACTTTTAGCATTAGCAGATAATTTAATTGAACTGAAAACCATATGCTCTCTATGCAGTAGAAAAGCAACTATGGTCGTTAGAAAAGATGATTCAGGTAAGGTAGTCACTGAAGGCTCTAAAGTTGTAGTTGGAGGAAATGATATTTATATGCCAGTTTGCAGAAAACATTATAGAAAATTAACTAAATTAATTTAGATTAAAGATTTAAATATTTATTTCGCCTTTTAAGTACTCCACTGCCTTACCACCAATGAACACTCTATCGCCTTTATCCTCGCAAAATAACACCCCACCTCTCTCAGATAATTGTTGAGCAGTTAATGAAGTTTTATTAAGTCTTTTTGACCAATACGGAATTAATGAAGTATGAGCTGAGCCTGTAACAGGATCTTCATTTACTCCTGCAGATGGTGCAAAAAATCTTGAAACAAAGTCACAATTCTCCCCTCTAGCAGAAACAATAAGACCTCTTGCATTCAGATTATTTAATAACTGTAAATTGATATTAAGATCCTTAATGTCATTTTCAGATTCTACTATTGCTAAAACATCATCTCTTCCCTTGTAGAGATCTATTACTTTTGAATTTATTATTTCTTCAATAAATTTATTATCGTCATATTTATTCAATGAATCTTTAGGAAAATCTAATACTAATAAATCATCTTTTTTAGTAACTTTTAAAACACCATTTTTTAAAGATTGGACTTCAAATTGAGAACTTTCTTGATTTATGTATTTAAAATAAATAAATGCGGAAGCAAGGGTTGCATGACCGCATAAATCAATTTCACACAATGGCGCAAACCATCTTATCTGATATTCCGCATGATTCTTTTTTATGAATGCTGTTTCTGAAAGATTGTTTTCTGCAGCAATTTTTTGCATTAATTTTTTATCTTCAATATCTGAGAATATTACTGCAGCCGGGTTTCCTGAAAAGAGCTCATCAGTAAAAGCATCTACATAATATATGGGAACACTCATAACTTATGCTGATAGTGCTTCTTTTACTCCATCATGAACAACTTTTGAGTTTTTTATATTTAAACCATTTTCTAAATGTTTATTTTCATTTAGGGCTTTTTCAATACCTTTATTAGCAAGCTCTAAAATATAAGGCAAGGTTGCTTTATTTAATGCTTGTGTTGCAGTTAAGGGAACAGCGCCTGGCATATTGGTTACACAGTAATGAATAATTCCATTCTTTTCATATGTTGGATTATCATGAGTCGTTGGTTTACTTGATTCAAAACACCCGCCTTGGTCAATTGAAATATCAACCATAACCGCACCAGGTTTCATTTTTTCAAGCATAGAATTTTTAATAACTTTTGGCGCTTGTTTGCCAATAACATATACGGCACCAATTACTAAGTCAGATTCTGTTATGGCTTCTTCAATTGAAGATTCGCTTGATAAAATATATTCAACATTTTTATCTCCATAAATTGAACGAAGCTCGTCCAGTCTTTTTTGAGACAAATCAATAATTTTTAGATCAGCCTTATTATTTATTGCTTTTTCAATAGCCATAGTTCCTGCTACTCCAGCTCCTATGACTGTAACTACTCTTCGCTCAACATCATCCATTGCGCCTATCAAGGTTCCCATTCCTTTATTAGGTTTTAGTAAGTGATAAGACCCTACAACAACACTTAGTTGACCAGCAATAGAACTCATTGGAGAAAGTAATGGCATGCTGCCATCATCTGCTGTTACTGTTTCTAATGCTATACCAGTAATACCAGTAGATGCTAACTCCAGTCCAGTTTTTGGATCTCCAGCTAAATGTAAATACGCAAAAACAGTATGCTTTTCATTCAAATAGCTAAACTCTTCAGGTACGGGCTCTTTTACCTTTACTATCAATTCAGAACTTTTATACAGTTCTTCTGCTGTTTCAATAATGATTGCGCCAACTTCTTCATATTGCTCATTAGTGAAGCCTATTTCAGTGCCAGCATTTTTCTGAATAAATACTTCATGGTTGTTTTTAATGATTTCGCTTACTGATTCAGGTGTAAGTCCAACTCTATACTCGTTGTTTTTGATTTCTTTAGGTACGCCTATTTTCATGTAAAAATTATACACTTTTATTGTAGGAAAAAAGAGATTTATAAAATGGCGATCTAGAGCTCTAAACTATAAAAATCTTCAACAGTTTTATGAGCAACTTCTTGAAGAAATACTTTATCACTGTTACTGATTTCACCATAATAGTTATAGTCTATTTCTAATGGAGATTGTTGCGTGATGCTTGCAAAAACTACACAAGCAGCTAAATAAGTTCCTAATAAGCTTGGATGACTTCCATCAAATGGTTTATGTAACGTAATACCCGGTTGTACTTTATATGCATTTTCAAATGCGATACCAACAGGAATAACTAAAGCATTGTTTTTGTTGCCTGCATCGATATACATTTTTTTTATATCTTCGATCATTTTTGGATTTGTATTCTTATGTGGTTCTACATATGCATGAATCATATATAAAGCTGCTTCTGCGCCTGATTTATGGATGGTATTAATCACATCTTTGGCGGTATCAGCAAAAATCTTCCTTTCAGAAGCAGTATCAGTCTCCCCACTACCTCCTTGAAAGATAACAAGTTGAAAAGGGTTTTCAGCTCCCAGATTTTTATGTTCAATCGGATAATCAATATTGTGATGCCATGATCTTGAACCACTTATTGTTACAAGCTTGTAATTACTAGTATCAATTTCATTTGCGTAGAATTCTTCAAGCATACGCCTGACATGATTATGCAGACTATCATTGTAATAAAGATAACTATTACCAATATATAAAACTCTCTCAGGATTTTTATTTTTTAAACCAGTTACTTGAACTTCAGAAGAAAACAAAAAATTAGAAAAAATGAAAATAGATAGTAAGATATATTTCATAAAAAAATTTTAACTGAAAAAATTATATAGGTCATAACTATTTTAAACACTCATAAAGATGTTGTTGTCGTTGGAGCAGGCATATCAGGCATAGCAGCTGGATACAATCTAAAAAAATCATGCCCTAACAAGTCCTTCTTAATCCTTGAAGGCAGAGAAAGTATTGGCGGAACATGGGATCTCTTTAGATATCCTGGTATAAGATCGGATTCAGACATGCATACGCTTGGTTATAGGTTTAAACCCTGGATACACGATAAATCTATAGCCGACGGACCTTCTATTCTTGAATATCTTAAAGAAACGATAGCTGAAAATAATTTGATGAAGGATATTCTTCTTAATCATAAGGTTAGCTCTGCAAACTGGAATTCAAAAAAATCACTATGGGAGCTTGAGGTATATGAAGGATCTCTTAATAAAAAAATGACATGTAATTTTTTATTTTTATGTGGTGGTTATTATAGTTATACAAAACCTCATATGCCCTACTTTATGAATCAAGAACATTTTCAGGGTCAAATAATTCATCCTCAATTTTGGAATAATTCAATAGATTATAAAAATAAAAAAATTGCCGTTATTGGAAGCGGCGCAACAGCTGTAACAATTATTCCAGAAATTGCTAAAGAGGCAGAGCATGTAGTAATGATTCAAAGATCACCAACATATGTTGTATCAAGACCGAGTGAAGATATTATAAATAAATTTTTAAGAAAATTTCTTCCAGTAAAACTTACTTATTTTTTAATTAGATGGAAAAATATTTTATTTCAGAGTTGGACTTTTTTTATTGCTAGAAAATATCCAGAAGCTACTAAAAATAGAATACTAGATATGATTAGAGATGAGCTTGGAGCGGACTATGATGTTGAGCAACACTTCACCCCCTCATATAAACCATGGGACCAAAGGATATGTTTAGTCCCCGATAGTGATCTTTTTCAATCAATTAAAGATAAAAAATCATCTGTAGTTACAGATACTATTGACGAGTTTCAATCTGATGGAATTCTTTTAAATTCTGGTACAAAAATTAAAGCAGATATCATTGTTACTGCTACTGGTATTGAATTAAATTCTTTAAATGGAATCGATGTTGCTATTGATAATGCGAAAGTGATTCCTAATGAGAGATTAACCTATAAAGGAATGTTGTTAAGTGGAGTTCCAAATTTTGCAATGTCCTTTGGGTATGTAAATGCCTCATGGACACTTCGTGCAGATCTTACATGTGAATATGTTTGCAGATTAATAAATCTAATGGATAAAAAAGGTGTAAGTTGTTGTGAGCCAATTGATGATAAAGATGCTCACGGTGAGGATAGGCTAATTGACTTCACTTCTGGATACTTTGAAAGAGGTTTGAATTTGATGCCCAAACAAGGCAATAAAGCACCATGGAAAAATTACCAAAACTACTTAAAGGACATTTTTGCAGTTAGGGTTTTTTCAATCAAAGATAAGAATCTGAATTTCTATAATTTAAAAAAGTAATATTTGATGAATTAATAATGAAATAATAAATTTAAAGCGATTAGTAAGAAAAGCTTATCAAAGTTAAATTAAATTTATTTTCCAAACAATAACCTAAATGAAATGCCTAATTGACCAAAATCATTGGAGAGTCTTGATTCAGTTCGGTTAGCAGTAATGTTAAGCAATATGGTATCCTTTTATTAGAACAGATTCTTTTTTGGCTTACTTATTTATGATGATAGAAACAAAAACATTTTCACCAAATGGCTTTAATAGCTTTGCTATACAAGCTTATCGTTTAGTGTTTGGTCGTATTTTACCACAGTCATTGTTTCGCGATAAAATACCTGCTGAAGCAGATCGCAAGGCAGTAAAGGGAAAGTTTGATTTAGAAATTGTTAGTCACTGCTGGGGTTATGCCAACATGTTAACCTATCAATTAAGTTCGTTTGTAAACTATCCACCAACAAAACTAAATTTAACTGTGACCGTTTTTTATGCAGAAGAAGATACTAAAACAAAGGCTACATTGGACTTCTTTAGTCAAATAACCATGGCAAATATCACTTGGAATTTCCATCCACTTTGCAAAGGAAAGCTCTTTAGACGTGGCATAGGCCGAAATATGGCTGCGCGGTCAACAGAAGCTGACTGGATATGGTTTACAGATTGCGACATTATCTTTTATAAGAATTGCTTAGACTCACTCGCCGATAGTTTACAAGGCGAGAAAGGTTCATTGTTTTTTCCTAAAGAAGAAAAAATCACTGAGATGTTAAAAGATGATGACCCATTACTGTCAAATGATGCCCAACCACAAGTTATCGATATAGAAACAGAAAATTTCAGTTTATACGAGCGTGATAAATCCCGTGATAAAGCACGCGGCGCATTTCAAATTGTTCATGGTGACGTTGCTCGTGCTATCGGTTATTGTGAAAAACTTTCAATATTTCAAACTGAATCTGACCGTTGGCGTAAAACCTATGAAGACACCGCCTTTCGCTGGCTACTTGGCACTGATGGTGAGCCTAAGCATATTGATGGTGTTTTTCATATTCGTCATGTTACAAAAGGACGTTATACTGAAAATTCTCAATTATCTAAAGTACGTAGTAATATCCGTTTAAGCCAAAAATAGATGCCCTTGAAGATAATTCAAGGGATATTTATTTTACTAAAAATCTTACCTAACTTGAATATTAAAATGATATGAAACTAGACTAGGAAGCATGCTGAAAAGATTAAACATAAAAATATTTTATTTCAGTTCGATTGCTTCGAGTCGAATTTTGGTTTTTAATAATTATTCTTAGTATTGTTTGGATCAAAATTGTTACATGGCATACATACAACAAAAAGCAGTTAAGTCCCATATCATGTTGTTTGATGCGGGCCATTTCCCTGAACTTGTCCCAAAAATGTTTACGGATCAATATTGGAAGACACAAAATGCCATAACAGGAAAGGCAACCGGCCGTGGCACCACCTACTTTTTTCAACATAACAAAAATGAATATGTGTTACGGCACTATCGTCGCGGTGGCTTGATTGGAAAAGTACTAAGTGATCAATATATGTATACAGGTATTGAAAAATCACGAGTATGGCAAGAATTTAAGCTACTACAGCACATGAAAAATATGGATTTAAATTGTCCAACTCCGATCGCAGCGATGTTGAAGAAGAGAGGCTTGTATTACCAAGCCGATATCATTTCAAAAAAAATTTCATGCGCTAAAGACTTACATCATATTTTACTAGCAAACAGCTTAACCGCTGATGTATGGAAAAAAATTGGACAAACCATTGCCAAATTTCATCATCATCAGATTTATCACCACGATTTAAATATCCATAACATTATGCTCGATATAGAAAACGAGGTTTGGTTAATTGATTTTGATAAATGCGGAATTAGACAAGGCAGTAATTGGAAAAACGCAAACATGGTACGTTTAAAGCGATCGTTTGAAAAAGAAAAACGATTACGTAATATTTATTGGCAACTGGCTGATTGGCAAATACTAATATCTGCCTATAACGAAGCGGCAATGGCTAATTAAGTCAATATTTAATCTCAATAAATACTAATACATCGGTTTTAGAATCAGTATCGTCTACTTTTCCATATTCAATGCTTGCACCTAATTTGACTAATTAATTTAATTTATGTTCAAAATTAACCCATATTGTAATAATTACAACCAATAATTGAATGAATATAACAAGTATTATTAATTGAGAATTGGTGGAGCAAATTCAAAATAACTGGAAACAGTTAGTCCCCTACTTTAAGCAATTACATTATGTCTTTGAAGAATAATTCTAACCTAGATAATCTTAAGTATGAATACATCTATGGCAGCATCCATAAACTTTTGATCATGACTTATATAGTTATCATTAGCCTTTAAAAAAAATGTTATAAAAAATATAAGGATGAATATTGGTATCTTAGAAAAAAGCATTACTTGATATATCTATTTTCTTCTCCAATCAATTCTATTTGGAAAATATATGTCAAGAATTGTTATTTTCATTCTTGGTCTAGATATAGACTGGCCGTTTGTTGGTTCAGAAATGTCTAGATATATATCATGAGCCCAATCAAAGTGAGTGTCTTTGATGGCACTAAAGACTGTACATGACTGAGTAGCATTCTCTTCAAAAATAATGGTTGTATCAGATAGCGTAAAGTCATCTGCTAAACCACCTTTTCCAGGTCTTTCGCGCTGTGTGAATGATAGCTCAAACTCAGTAGCTGACATATCACCATTTGAAGATCTGCTAAAGCATATATCCTTAGAATCACCTTCATTAATTATCATATCATTTACACTGATTGCATAGGTTGGTGATGATTTCGTTGTAAATGTTCCCGTAATATTTTTTACAATATTTCTATCAAAGGCAACCAAAGAATGGCCACCTGACCCAAGATCTAGCTCAATTGTATATTTACCACCGTCTTCAAAAAAGTTTTGAATTCCAGATATCTTGTCAGAAACCTTTGATATGAGATTAAGTAATTTCAAGTTTAAATTTGATGGTTGATTAATATAGGAATCTAAACTGTCAGCTGTGTCACCAGTGTTTGAGTCAACAAGTGTTATCTTGTCCTCATCAATATTTATTACAGTTTGAGATAGAGTCACTCCATCTTCTGTATAACTGACAGATATTTCTGAATTTTCTTCAACAGTCCAAACCTGCGTTGCCTCATAACTATTGGTATTACCAGATGAAGATGAAGATACATTTAAATTAAATGACATTTCAAAATAAGCTTCATTTGCATCTATAGATGAATCATCCCCTTCATATAAATACAACTTTATTGGAACTGTTGATTCAATAGAGCCATCCGGGTTATACCAAATTTTTGCATTTAATGGATTGCCATTTATACCATTCTTAATGAAGTCTTTGATATTATCTAAATCTAATGAGCTTTCTACTGAATAATCTAAAGTTTGAGTTTGATAGTCATAAGTGGGAGTAACTTGAAGGATTATTTCTTCAGACTCATTGTAATCAGTTATTTCAATATATGAGTTTGCAATTCTTCCAATAACAGAAGTATTAGTTGGTGCGCTTTCTCCATAAAAGTCTTCATTTAAATTAGTGTCTTCTTTTAATTTATTAAAAAATGCAGTTCTTGCGGCTTGTCCATATATTCTTGAACTTTCAGATTCTCTATCCTCAAACATGTCATTGCTTGGGTTGGTGCCTGCTTCAAAATATGCTGATAAGGCTGAATTTCTATCATAGTTAAATAAAACATAATCATCTCCTCTAAACAATGCTCTTATTGTATCTAGATCTTTATACATTCTTGGCAATACAGCTATGTCTTTAACAACAAGTTCAGGATTAATATTTACACCATCATCAACAAAATCATATGGTAGATTTGATGATATACCTGATCTTAGAACATCAAATATATAATATTGAGCTCCAAGCGATGACCCTGAGTTATTTGTAAGAAAAGTAGAAGCATTTAAGATAGGCGTGTAGTAGTGCCTAACATTATTACAGTCAGCTTTTTCATATCCTTGTGAATAATTATTATAATTAAATTGTGTTGTATATTGATCGGTATCAGTATTTCCTGTACTGAAGTTTATTGATTCAGTTTTTTGACATTCTCTAGATCTGTTATTAGGTTGATTCCAATTTTCAGAATTATTTCGCCATGAACTTGATATTGTTGATGATACTGACAACGAACCATTTGTTATCCCCAATTCATTAAAGTCAACTGGCGTACTCTTAGAAAAGTTTGAAGTTTTTGTATAGGAAGTAGATGTATTGGCTATATTATTCAGAGAAAGTTCTGTTATATCACATAATGTTGTATCTGCCTCACTGCAATCCTCTCTTGATAAGACACCATTTTTTGAAATAAATGCTCCACTTGCATCAAGAGATTCAGACCTATACCAGCCATCAGAGTTAGGGTTAGTCTGATAGTTGCTGTAAAAATCTAATGGTAGTTTTTCATAATTAGAGCCACTGAAGATAATTGATAATGAATCTTCTGAAAGAGATACATTAGCACGAATATTTTTATTAAATGACTCAGTTAGATAGTCTGATACTTGATTATCAATTATTTGAAGATATGGAAACAACTTTGCAATATTTTGTGCACTAGTTTCATCCACATCATCTGTTGGATTTTCAATAAAATCTGATAAAAGTTGATCGTAAGATATTCCAAAATTACTTTCAATAGAAGCTTTTAGCTCATCTATTCTTGTTGAAATGTTAGCTGCTATATTATCCCCATCACTCTCACAACCCTCACTAACTGTTAAGTCTTGAGCTATATTGGATTTTGAGCTCAAAATTGCTTCTGCAAATAAAGATGTAAATGGAGATATAACAATTGAGGTGTTTCCAGTATCCGAGATTGATGGCAAGACCATTTGGTAAGCCTGAGATACTTCTCCAAGTGAAGAATCAATGGCACCAACCGGAACATTAGCAATAATTGGTCTTTTTTCTAAACATTTATATATATCTTCATCGCCTATATCAATGTTGAATGAACCATCAGAGGCTGTGGTTGCAGAATATTCACCATCATCCATATTAAAATTAAAGTTTTGATCAATGAATATTTCAGCACCAGAAATATACCCATCTATCACTTCTCCTTTAAACGAGTCCGGAACATTAGTTACATTGACTGTAATATCTTGAGTGGTTGTGTTAATACCATCACTGGCGGTTACTGTTGCTGAGTAAGAAGTCTTAGTTTCATAATCTGGAGCTGATACAAAGGTTAGAGCTCCAGCAGATGTTATTTCTAATTCTGATCCAGAAACAGTTAAGCTTACATCATCACCCTCTGCATCAGTAGCTGTTACTGTTCCAATAGCTGTTTGATTCTCAGCTACGCTGAAAATAGCATCAGATAAAAATACTGGAGCTACATCATTAACATTAGTTATAGCAATAGTGACATCTTTGGTTACTGTCTCTGTGCCATCAGTTAAAGATAGAGTAATTACATATGAGCTCTTAGTCTCATAGTCTGGCGCTTCTTTAAAGGTTAAAACATTCTCATCAGATAAATTAAAGCTATCGGCA
>Ga0213865_10000844_pt1 | contig 20350 bp, 15 predicted proteins | sample PICome_6_FD_160100 | JGI IMG/M metagenome (GOLD analysis project Ga0213865, IMG submission 160100) | Coastal seawater microbial communities near Pivers Island, North Carolina, United States - PICO282 | ecosystem: Environmental > Aquatic > Marine > Coastal | place: USA: North Carolina...
GCGCCGGAAGAGAACTCCAGGCGTGCGTTGGCAATGTCGACGCTGTCGCCAACCACCGCAACACCATTGGCTGCGACGCGCACGACATCCCCTTCGAGGGCGTGCAGGGCCAAGTCGATGTCGTGGATCATGAGGTCGAGGACAACCGGAACGTCGAGGCCCCGAGGGTTGAAGGGGGCGAGTCGGTGCGCTTCGATAAAGCGGGGTGCTTGCAAGTGGGCCCGTGCCGCTTCAAAGGCGGGATTGAAACGCTCGACGTGCCCGACTTGGACGACTTTCTGGGCCGCATCCCGAGCCGCAATCAGGGCCTCGGCCTCCACGAGGTGCGTGGTCACCGGCTTCTCGATGAAACAGTGGGCCCCGGCAGCCAAGGCCACTTCAGCGAGCCCCGCATGGGCCGGCGTGGGTGTCACGATGGCTACGGCGTCGACCGACCCGAGCAGGGCTTCGGCCGATTCAAACGCCCGAGGTGGCGCGGTCCAGCCTTCTGCTTGACTGAGTTGGGCCACCGCCATGGCCGCTTCTGGACTGGGGTCGTAAAACCCCACGGTTGTCCAACGGTCCTTCAGGGATTGCAGGCAACGCAGGTGGATGCGGCCAAGGTGGCCGGCTCCGAGAACTCCGATGCGCAAGGGTGAAGACATGGTCCAGCGAAAGTACCCGGTGTGCTTCCCCCGGGCCGCATGTTGGCAAGGCACGATTTCCACATTGAATCCCGGTCTTTGCAATCGGTATTTTGGTGGGCTCATGTCGTCCTCTGCCGCCAACCTCACCGATACCTATCGCCACAAAGGCCTTCGCCGAGAATTGTTGGGCAAGCTCAGGGACATGGGCATCTCCGACGAGCGGGTGCTCGATGCCATGGACCGGGTTCCCCGCCACTATTTCATGGACGATGCTTTCGTGCACTTCGCCTATGACAACAAGGCGTTTCGCATCGGAGCAGGTCAGACCATCAGCCACCCGTTTACCGTGGCCCGCCAAACCGAGTTGCTCGCCCTTCCTGAGGGGGCCAAGGTCTTGGAGATCGGCACGGGCAGTGGCTACCAATGCGCCGTATTGACGGCGATGGGGTTCAAGGTGCACAGCATTGAACGCCAGAAAGACCTTTACGACGCGACGACCCCCTTTCTCAAGAAGCTCGGATATCGGGCCCATTGCTACTATGGCGATGGCTACAAAGGCAAGCCCGCCTTCGCGCCGTTCGATGGCATCTTGGTGACCTGCGGTGCCCCATTCATTCCGGATGCGCTGCTCGGGCAGCTGACCATTGGAGGTCGCCTCATCATCCCGCTTGACGATCCAGAAGTGGGTGAGGGACATCAAATCATGACCGAAGTGCGCAGGGTAGAGGAGACGAAGTTCACCCGGCAAACCCACGGAAAGTTTGCCTTCGTGCCGATGTTGGCGGCCCGCTCAGGCCAGTCCACTTAATTGCAGGGCATTCCGAAGCTCGCCAGCACGTTGAGTACATCGGTGACGGTCACGATCCCGTCATAATCGCTGTCTCCAGGACAATCGAGGAGGTTGGCGACGCACTGACCGGATGCATCGTCCCAAACCGTGCCTGTGCCACAGGTGGCTTCATTGCAACACATGATGTCGCCACAGGCACTTGGTGGTGTGGGCAATGGGGGGCAATTCATCCCAAAACTGCCCAGCGTGTTGAGCACATCATTCACGGTCACAATGCCGTCGAAATCGACATCGCCAGGACACAATTCTTGCTGCGACTTGCACAGCCCGGTCGTGATGTCCCAGTATGTACCCTCTCCACATGCGGCCTCACCGCAAGCTTCTTCATCGTCGCAGACCCCGTTATCGTTGACGTCAGATGCACATGGGCCGCCGCAGACGCCGAGTGCGTCATCATACAGGCAGCTTGCATCGTCCAGTGTGGCCAATGCGTTGAAGTTGCACGCTGCGGGGTCCATGCACCCGGGCACGTCTGCATTGCCGTCACACAATCCAGCAAGTTCAATGTTGACCGTGTATTCGACGATGCCCGAACTGGACCATGCGTTGACCACCGCGAGGGACCATTGTCCATCACCGGTCAAGGGCGCCGATAAGAAATTGATGGAAGCGGTATAGGTGCCCGCTGTAGAGACGTTCCATCCGCCCGGCCACGAACCGCCACTGGGGTAGCCCAGGCTCTGGTCATAACCACCGATTTCGAGGCAATCTCCAGAGGGTGAGCAGAGGGCGACCAGCATGTCACCCGCCCACGATCCTCCGCTTTGGGCATTGGTAAAGTCGAGCGTGATGTTGAGCGCAAGGGGCGTTCCTTGGGCGTCGAAGTTGACGGACTCAATGCCGCCTCCCGCGAGGGAAGTCACTATTTCCGGGACGGCAAATCCGCCAATCAGCCCCCCGTCTGGGCCGCATTCAGAGCAGTCATCTGGATAGATGCACCCTTCGTTGTTGGGGTCGCCGGGCGTGTAGTTGCAAGCCTCGGTGTCGCCACAGAATTGGCTCGTGGTTTCGGTGACCAAATCGCCGCAGGTGCCAATGCAGGAAGCGCCATTGAAGGTGGGTATGAGGGCATTGGCTTCGACTGTGGGGTGAAACACCAGGTTCTTGCTGCCGCCAGCAATCGCATGGCAGTAGCTCATGATGGTGCCGAGTTGCCCCGTGGGGTTGTCCGTGTAGCCGGTACAGTCGCCTTCGTAGCTGCCGCAATTGTCAATGGGGCCTCCGGGCCACCCGCACCAGTGGGTGTGGTTCGCACCGCAGTTGTGGCCGAATTCATGGGCCACCACATCGAGGTTCCAGGCGTAGGTATTGATGTTGTAGGTGGTCGCGCTGCTCAAGTTGCCACTGACCCCGGCATTGTAGCTGTTGCACAAGCCATTGAGGTAAGCAATTCCGCCGGTGCCGATGTTGGTCCGCATCGTAAAGAAGTGCTTGAGGTCCAGCGGGATGGCGTTGAAGTCAGGATTGTTGTTCCACTCCGAATTGAAGGCGCCCAACAGGCCGCCGCCATCATCCACCACGGAGGCGTAAGGGTCTGGGGAAGTCCACACGTGGATGAACCGGGCTTCGAGTGTCACGAGGTCATCCAGTTCGTTGCGGTAGATCTGGTCGACCGACGCGAGGATGGCCAAGGCCCAGTCTACGGCATCGTCCACATCCGAGCCCAAGGCGTTGTAAGTGAACTGGTCAATTTCGATGCCGACCTCGACGCATTCCAAAAGCGACGAACTGCTCATCTGCATCGCGGCACCCCCTGCGCCGGGCAGCGGGGCAGCGTCTTCTACGCCGCAGGTAAAGACACGGTCATCGGTAGAGGCCGCAATCGGAAACAGGGCGTGGTGGCCATCCCCTCTGTGGTTGATTTCCCAACGTTCTTGACCCAAAGTGAGGTTGCCGATCACGTGGTCTTTCATGAGAATGAGGGTACCTGAACCGGCACGCCCTTCCAATTCGTAGGTCATGAGCCGTGGCGAGACCTCCTCAAAATGGAAGCCCTGGGCGTCCGTTACCGCGATCTGGAGCTGCTCAGATTGGTTTTCGAAGCGCTTGAAGCGGAGTGTGCGGACCTGGCCATCGGGGAAGCTGACGTCCCAAGTGAACCGCGCTGGGGCCGCATTGCGAAACGCTTCGAAGGAGGCCGGGTTGAGCTTCAGTCCTTGACTTTCCTCAGGCCGCATGGTCGGTGCCAATGCCACTTCTAACTCTTCGGCTTGGAAGAAGTTGGCCTGTGGAGCAGCGGTTTGAGACCAGCTGGTTGAGGCCGTAAGAAAGGACAACAGAAAGGCAACAAGGATTCTCATTGCTACCGAAGCTAAGGAGGTCATCCCTTAAATCGACCAACACTGACAAATGTCAGCCGTGACTGACATCTCTGCGGGGATGATGCGCCATGGCGCCCTCAGATCAGCCCATCAATGTTGCCGCGTCCTTCCCGGATGACGGTGTGTGTTTCGTCCGTGCAGTCGATCACTGTGGAAGCCTCAAGGTTGCCCAGGTCACCGCCGATCACGGCCTCCACTTGACGTCCGTATTTCTCGTGTACGAGGCCGGGGTCCGTCATGTACTCGAGGGTGTCGTCATGGGGAACTGAACTGACGACAAGCGGCACGCCCAGCAGCTCAATCAGGGCAGAGGGGATGGTGTGGTCCGGGATGCGAATGCCGACCTCTCGTTTGGATTTCCTGAAAATGCGCGGCACGTTGACCCCCGCCTTGAGGATGAAGGTGAAGGGCCCAGGCAATGCGCGCTTCATGAGTTTGAACGTCGGCTGGGCCAGCGGTGCGATGTAGTTGCTCACCTGGCTCAAGTCCTTGCAAATCAATGAGAAGTTGGCCTCTGCCGGGGTCAGGTCACGGAGCCGCGCCATCTTGTCGAGGGCCTTCGATGAGCCCAATGCGCATGCAAAACTGTAGACCGAATCTGTGGGAATGACGATGACGCCATCCTGTTTCAACAGGTCAACGGCCTGTTTGACTTTTCGGGGTTCCGGTGTCTCCGGGTGGATGTCAATCAGCATGTCGTGGAAAAGGGGGTCATCCTGCGCACCGCACACAGGTCAAGGCACCCGGCATCAGGAGCAGTCGCCCTGTGGGAATGGGGCTGCCACACCGCGTGCACAAGCCGAACCGATCGTCGTCCAGCCGCTGAAGCGCCCGATCCAGTCCTTGCCTCAATTTTTCGGCCTGTCTCAATGCGGCTTCATTGACCGACTTGTTGTTGATGGCGTCCATGCGGCTCACGCGACCGATGGCCTCGCTGGGGGGAATGGGTTTGGTCAACTCCCGGTATTCGGCAATGCGCTCGTCCAAGTCCCGCGCCTTCTTGTCGATGGCCTTCTTGACCTCTTCTTTCTCTTCCTTGGAAAGCATGCGGCAATTAAACCCATCTTTTGCGGACACGTCATACATACATGCGATTCATTGTCTTTGGTCTTGGGATTTTCCTGTCACTTTCTGTTCAATCACAACCTGAACTCCAAGCTTGGTTGCTCAATACTGACGGCGCCACCGGTCAGTATTGGAATGGCAACAACCTCGTCCAAATGCAGGACGAATGCGATGTCCAATTGGTCCAATACAGCAACGACTTTGTGTACGTTCATGCCTTTGGAATACCCAGGTACCCCACCGCTCCCTTCCCCGATGGGAATCCATCCCAGGCCACGGCCCAGGACTACCTGTTTCAGATCCCGCGCAACCCGGTTGAAGGTTCCACAGGAGGCACAGCGACGGGGTTGGGGCATACCGGAGTGCTGATCAACGGCGTGGTCATTTTCAATGCGCAGGACGCCTTCAGCTACAACAACCAAGGCGTTTGGCACCAGAACGGAGGGTTCTTCGAAAACGATGGTTTTGACTGCGCCAAAGGCCACCCGGCCATGGGGCAATACCACCACCACCAGGTGCCCACCGCTTTTGACGACAGCTTCGCGCCTACAAGTGATGTCTGCGAGGATTACCCCAGCGGGGCGCTTTTCACCATCGACATGGAAGCGCACAGCCCCCTCATTGGATATGCGTTCGACGGTTATCCGATTTATGGCCCCTACGGTTACGCCAATGCAGACGGCACCGGGGGCTTGGCCCGCATCGCTACCAGCTGGCAGCTGCGGGACATTGCCGTTCGCCAAACCCTGCCCGATGGTACGCAGCTCGCGCCCAACCAGTACGGTCCAGACGTGGGGGAGATGGTTACGCCTCCGATTCCTCCGGGCGCATCTCCCATCGCAGCGGTGCTCGGTGCTTACATCGAAGACCATGAATATGTGGAGGGTTCCGGACACCTCGATCAATTCAACGGACGTTTTGCCGTGACACCGGAATACCCGGAGGGCACTTACGCCTACTACGCTACAGTGGACGAAAACCACAATGGCCAGTATCCCTATTTCTTTCCGGCTTACCGCGGCGTGGTGGAGACGGACAACTTCGGGGGTGGTCAAGGGCCGGGTGGCGGTGGCGGAACCAATGTGACCATTGACGAAGAAGTTGAGACCTGGACAGGGGAGGTCAACGGCATTGCTGTGGCAACGGGAATCAACGCAGACTTCTATGCGTATCCCAATCCCGTCCGCGATCAGGTTCGTTTTGCTGGACACTTGCCTGAGGTGATGGCGGTGTTTGATGCGCTGGGCCGCTGCGTGGCCCAATGGCCACGGCACGAGCTCGCCCATGGCGTGAGCTTGGACGGATGGCCTGCAGGAACCTATTGCTGCAAGGACCTTGCGAGCGGAAAGCATACCCTGTTGATGGTCCATCCATGATGTTGCGCACGATTTTCCTCTGGTGCCACCTCGCGCTGTCCTTTGCTGCAGGCGCACAATGGATGTTGGACGACCAGTGGGGAGGTGCCGGCAGGCGCATCGGAGCATCTGACCGGTGGGAAATTCCAGTGGCCCTGGACCACGACCTCACCCGGGTGCACATGTTGAGTGCGGCCTACGATTCAACAGGAACGACCGCAGTCCGCTGGAGGGCCTTTTCCAAAAACAACGGCACCGAGGTCTGGTCTGGCTCGGGTTTTCAAGGCGAAACGCCGGTGGATTTGCGCACCAGTTTCAGCGGGGACCGGTGGTTTCTGTTCACAGAGGCACCCGTGGGACCGGATTCTTCCTTCTCTAAGGTCTGGCGCATTCGGTCTTTCCAAGAAGAAACAGAGGACACCACTTGGGGAGATACAGGAGTGGTCGACTTGGGCTTTGTAGGACCTTGGCACGAAGGGGGAGGAATGGACATGGTCGGTCCTTCCGATGAATCCTCCAAAGCAGACCTCGTAGGACCTTGGATGGTCGTGGCTGGTGCTGCCTTTGACAGTTGCTGCGCCCACCGGGAATTGCCGGCATTGGCTGTGTTGAGTGCGGTGGATGGTTCCTTCCATCCTGATTTTGGTGAGGCGGGACGCATTGTGCTTCAGCCCGATGGTTGGCTGGTGCAAGACAGCGTCAGGCACGAGTGGAGCGGCCGGTTCACCAAGGTCTTGTTTGTGCCCACCACGAGCGGAATGCCTTTTGATCCACCCTCGGAATTGCGGATTCTGGCGGGGGGGACTGTATCGACCAATGGCGCATTCCACCCTTTCGTTGCACGGTTCCACTTGGACGGTACGCTGGACGAAAGTTTTGGCAACAATGGGGTGCTCGAGTGGGCAGAGGACGGCACACTGAACCATGGCGTGCAGGACATGCTGCACCGGTGGAATTGGTACGAAGTTGGAGCGGGCATCGAGCTGCTCGTCGGCGTGCCAGATGGTGAAGAGCCCTTGGCTGCTGGCACGATGTCAGCCGGTTGGATGCCCTTGCACGGACAAATGGCTTACCCCCCGACCGAAGACATCGATCCTGGAATGCCCCTGCAAGAGCCGCTGAGGTCTGTGGGGTTGGCGTCGGGTTATGGCTGGAAGTTTGAGGATGAGCAGGTCGCAGTGGGCACATTGGGCGATGTGGTATCGTGGAATGGAGACTGCCACCCTGCTTGGTGGACATCCTATGGCTCTGCTTTTGGGACCCCTGAATACTGGACGGAAGACTTGGAATTTGAGCGCCACAGGGTGGGGGCGGTACTTTCTGTTGGCCCCCGTCTGTACATCGCCGGCACCCTCGCAGAGGAGACCCCCAGCAGCAGCAGTTGGATCCTCTCAAGGTGGAAGGAGGATACGTCGGTGGGCATCACTGACGATGACGGGACATCGCTCCCATATCCCAACCCAACGGCGGGTGAGGTGCACTGGGACGTCCCAGCAGGACGAATTGAGTGCCGCGATGGGGTTGGACGTCTACTGAAGACGTGGCGTCACGACAGCGGTCGTTTTTCGGCGGTGCTTCCATCAGGGGCAGCATGGCTCATACACAGCAATGGCGGATGCCACGCGGTCAGGGTTTTCCCCTGAGCCCGGTATTCCACGTGGACAAAACTGAATGCTGAGAGCCGCGGTTTGGTCTGCAGGCATTCTACTTTAGCCGCGCGATTCACAACCCCTCCCTATGAAGTTCTTCATCGATACCGCCAACCTCGACCAAATCCGCGAAGCCGAAGCCCTCGGCGTCCTCGACGGTGTGACCACCAACCCCAGCTTGATGGCCAAGGAAGGCATCTCGGGTGATGCTGCAGTGCGCCAGCACTACGTAGACATCTGCAACATCACCGATGGCGATGTGAGTGCTGAAGTCATCAGCACCAATTTTGAAGACATGGTCAAGGAAGGCGAAGTTTTGGCTGCGCTCCACGACAACATCGTGGTCAAAGTGCCCATGATCGAAGACGGGGTGAAGGCCCTGCGCTACTTCTCAGACAGGGGCATCCGTACCAACTGCACGCTGATTTTTTCTGCCGGCCAGGCATTGCTCGCCGCCAAAGCGGGTGCTGACTACGTGAGCCCATTTATCGGCAGGCTCGACGATATTTCCAGCGATGGCATTCAGTTGATCCAGCAGATCCGCGGTATCTACGACAACTACATGTTCAAGACGGAAATCCTCGCGGCCAGTGTGCGCCACACCATGCACATCATTGACTGTGCGGAAATCGGCGCCGACGTGATGACCGGTCCACTAAGTGCCATCAAGGGTTTGCTCAAGCACCCTCTGACAGACAGTGGGCTCGAAAAGTTCTTGGCAGACCACGCCAAGGCGGCCGCTGCCGTATCCGCCTAAGTCCACAGTTTTTCGAGGGAAACTCCTTCCTCAGACAACGTAAATCAATGCGTTGCGTTCATCTTTGTAGTATGAAGGCTCGTTTGCTTTTGTTGTTGTCTACTTTGTCTTTTTGGTCCTCCTTGAGTGCCCAAGAGGTATGCACCTTCGTGGGCGATGCTGTCGGCCTCGGCGATGGTTGCTACGCCATTACAGAAAACGTGTTGCAGCAAGTAGGGGCCGTGTGGTTCAATGACCAAGTGGACCTTTCTGAGCCGTTTGCCATCAGAGCGGAATTGTACCTCGGCAATCAAGATGCAACGGGAGCCGATGGCATTGCTTTTGTCATGCAGGATTTCGGGTTGTTTGCATTGGGAGGAATCAATGAATACCTCGGCTCTGACGTCCCAGGCAACAGCATAGGCGTCGAGGTGGACACCTGGCAAAACGGAAATTTTGCCGACCCCCCGCAGGACCACGTCTGCATTTTTAGGGATGGGATCAATAACCACAACATCCCCTTTTTCAACCTGGATGGCCCTGTATCCGCTCGCGCTGATGGCGCCAACATTGAAGATGGCCAGCCCCACCAGTTCAAGGTCGAGTGGGACCCGGCGACCCAGTTGTTTCAGGTTTATTTCGACTGTGAACTGAGGCTTTCCTGGACCGGTGATTTGATTGGCGAAATCTTTCAGGGCACTTCGTCAGTGTGGTGGGGCTTCACAGGTTCTACAGGCGGCTCGAGCAACGCCCAGGAGGTGTGTGTGACCACTTCCGCATTGGGGCTGCCTCCTGAGCATTCCGTGTGTGCAGGAGAGGGCGTGGACCTGGTGCTGCAAGGCGCCCAAAGCGGTACGATTTCTTGGACTCCGGTCGACGGTTTGAGCGACCCTGACGCTGCCGTGACCAATGCGCAGCCCTCCGAAACCACCGACTACGAAGTGGTGTGGACGGATGTTTGTGGCGACGTGCTGACCGAAGAGACTACGGTAGAAGTGTTGGACGCCCCTGAGCCCACCTTGCCTGCCACTGCGGCGTTTTGTCCCGGAGACGAGGTGTCCCTTTCGGTGGACATTCCAGCGGGTTCCACTGCAGAATGGTCGGATGGCACCGTGGGTGGCGATTGGACAGGCGATGATCTTGGCGTGCAAACGGTTGAGGTTACCGGGGATGGCGGATGTGTTGGGACCGCGAGCACCACCATCGAAGCATTGATTCCCACTGAAGTCACGCTTCCGGCTTTGGGTCCGCTGTGCGCGGGCCAGAGCGAAGAGGTGCCGTGGCCGACGGGCACGGGAGACTGGCAGGTAAATGGCGTAGAAGTGGCTTCGCCTTGGTCCGCAATCGCCGGGCTTTTTGCCATGACCTACACCGATGTGGCCACAGGTTGTCCTTTGGCATTGGAATACAGCATCACGGCCTTGGTGCCAGAGGTGCCCTTCTTGCCGGATGCCTATGCCACTTGCACGGGTGTGAGTGTCGACCTGCTGCTGGAGGCGGGGGCGGGAGCCGATGTGGCCTGGGCGTCAGCAGATGGCCTGAGCGACCCACTGTTAGAACAGCCGACCGTCACACCAACAGAAACAACGACGTATGAGGCCTCAGTGACCGACGTGTGCGGAGACCAGACGCTCCTGGCCACGACAGTGACTGTTTACGATGTTCCAGATCCAGGATTGCCGGATACCGTTTCATTGTGTCCTGGCGAGCTCGCATTGCTGGAGATCACTCCTTTGGCCGGCGTTGCCACCCCTACCTGGTCGGACGGCACGGAAGGCTGGACATGGACTGGGGATGTTCCCGGTTGGCAATCGGTGGCGGTATCGCCGTTGCCCCAATGCTCGGGAGAGGACAGCACTTACCTCTCCGCCCAGAATCCTGCAGTCCCTGAGTTTGAGGTGCCCCCCCTGTGTCCAGGTGACTTTGCCTTCGTGCCGTGGCCTTCAGGTTGGAGCGATTGGGATGTAGGCGGCACACCGGCTGACCCATCAGGGCTGACCGTCACAGAACCCGGCGTGTACTTCTTTGTGGCCAATGAGGCGACTTCCGGATGTGATGTCGCTGGCGCCATTGCGGTGCCCACGGGGGCCATTGGTCAAATGGCACTCCCTGAGTTTATCGAGCTGTGCGAAGGTGAATCTGTGGTGCTGAGCACGGGCACCCCTGACCCCGTGTATTGGGACGATGGAGAAACCGGCGCCACGCGGGTGATCACGGAGCCGGGGTTGTACACAGCCACCCACTCTACGGAGTGTGGGAGTGTGACGGATTCTGCGTTGGTTGTCGAAACGCCATGCGGCTGTGCTGTTTTTGCTCCGGCTGCTTTCACGCCGGATGGCGACCTCATTAATGATGCCTGGCGGCCTTCCTTCGAATGCTCCCCAGATGAATACGTGCTCAAGATTTTTGACCGGTGGGGGGTGGTCATTTGGGAGAGTCAAAACCCGGAAGAGTATTGGACAGGAGGTGTGCGCGAAGATGGCCGGCCGCTGGATGAAAAGCTGTATTTCGTGAGGGACGGAGTGTATGCATTTCAGGTTACCTACAGAGATCCGACTTCCGTCGTACGTCGTGTGATCCGCAAGACGGGGCACATCATGATTTTGCGCTAAGGCAGACTGTCCACGAATGCGCCTGTGGAAAACTATGAGGAAGGGGATACATGAAAAGGGCGCAGCGGTACGTTGGCCTATCGGAAGGGCCGCTGCGCAACGCAGTGCAGCGCTGCTCGGCCGCACCTCAACCTCGACCTTAATGCGACTTCGCCGCAGTTTCTTTCACGGATTTCCAGCAGTTCAGTTGGGCTTATTGCTCACGGGGCTGTGGGGCTGTTCCTTGATGGACCCGGGCCAGGATATCCCCAGTTACCTTATTGTCCCTGAAATGGCCTATATCCCTGGAGAAGACCAGGGAACGGCCTCGACCAACGTCACCGACGTTTGGGTATACAGCGCCACCGATGTGGTGGGCGTGTTTCCATTGCCGGCCTTGATCCCCATCTTACCCGCCGATGCGTCGGGAGGCGCCGTCACATTGCTTGCGGGCATCAGAGAGAACGGCATCAGCAACAGCAGATCGCCTTATCCTTTTTATACCACTGCAGAACATGTGGTCAATCCTGAGCCTGGGGCACAGGACACCTTGATTCCTGAGTTCACGCTGGTCGACCAGGTGAAGTACATGCCTGTTGAGGACTTTGAGAACTCCAATGTCTTTGGCAGCATGGTAGGGGGCAGCGGGCTGGTGAGGGTCGGTGCCGAGGCTGAGGTCTTTGAGGGAGAGAAGTCCGGAAAGATGGAGGTCAGCGAGGATGTGCCCATTGTGCGGGTGCGCACGGTGGAGCAGGAATTCGACCTGCAGTCGGGCCTGCCCGCCTTCCTGGAATTGGATTACCGCTGTGACCAGTCCTTCGCTGTGGGGTTGTACGGTTTCAGAAGTGGAATCGAGACCAAACACCTCACCCTCGTCATCAATCCGACGGAGGAAGTTGGGGGACAAACAGAATGGAACAAGCTCTATGTGGACCTTTCCTCCACCATATCCGCCCAAGGACCTGCCGATCACTTCGAGGTGTATTTCGAGTGCATTCTCGAGGCAGGCAGAGACCAGGGCTCAGTGGGCCTCGATAACCTTCGCATCCTCACGTATTGATCCCGATGTCCACAAGCGCTGCCATGGCGGCCACAGCCAAACCCATCACTTCGCGTGACCGCCGGTGGGCTTCTGCACGCTATGTGCTGGGCGATGTGCTGGCGTCTGCAGTGGCTTGGACGACGCTCTACCTCTTCCGGAAGCACTACCTCGAGTTCGCTCCGGCGTTTCAGAACGCCTGGTTTCCACAAGAGATGTGGCTCGATGACAATTTCAGGTACGGCCTGCTGTTTGTGCCCACTTTCTGGTTGGGCTTGTACGGCCTGGCGGGCATGCACAACGATCCGTACCGGCGCCACCGCTCGCTGGAGGTCGGCCAAGTCCTATGGATCACCTTGCTCGGTGCTTTGACCCTCTTTTTCGTGCTCATCCTGGATGACGCCATCAGCAGTTACACCCAGTATTACCAATCCTTGCTGGTGTTGTACGCGGCCCAGTCCACAGCGGTGATCGCCTTTAGGATGCCCTTGACCACGCGGACGGTCAAAAAGGTCCACCGTGGAGAGGTGGCCTTCAACACCCTTATTGTCGGATGCAATGAGCAGGCTGTATCTACCGTGCGGGAGATCCGTTCCCTGCGCCGCAACCCGGGCTTCCGATTCGTGGGTTCCATCCAAGTCGGTGAGGAGGGGTGCGAATCCTTTGAGGGCATTCCGTGCCTCGGGCGTACAAGCCAAATGGCCGACATCATTGCCGAGCATGGCATCGAGGAAGTCATCCTCGCCGTGCGCAGCTCTGAGCACGGGGAGTTGGAGGCCATCATCAACCGTTTGGAAGGCACGGGCGTGGGCATCAAAATCATCCCTGACATCTATGACATTCTGAGCGGGTTGGTGCGGATGCAGAGCTTGTTTGGGGCGCCGCTGATAGCCATTCGCAAAGAGATCATGCCCTCATGGCAAGTGGCAGTCAAACGCGTCATGGACATCGTCATCAGTTTGGTGGCTGTGCTGGTGTTGACCCCTTTGCTGCTGGGCATTGCCTTGGCCGTCAAACTGTCTTCCAAGGGCCCAGTGTTGTTTCACCAAGAAAGGGTAGGCCGCTGGGGCGCGCCGTTCATGATCCACAAATTCCGGTCGATGTATGTAGGCTCGGAGCGCAATGGACCACAGTTGTCGAGCGACCACGATCCAAGGATTACCCCTGTGGGCCGGGTGCTGCGCAAAACCCGAATGGACGAATTGCCCCAGTTCTTCAATGTGCTCATTGGGGAGATGTCCTTGGTGGGGCCACGTCCAGAACGTCAGCATTACATCGACCTGATCTCCCAAAAGGCCGCGCATTACCACCACCTTCACAAGGTGCGCCCGGGCATCACTTCTTGGGGTCAGGTGAAATACGGGTATGCTGAGAATGTCGATGAAATGGTCCAGCGCCTGCGGTTCGACCTCATCTATTTGGAAAACATGTCCCTTGCGTTGGACCTTAAAATCTTGACCTACACGGTGTGGATTGTGCTGCGGGGACGCGGCAAGTGACGCCGGCCCTTTCGCCCGCGGGGCCATTATTGCCCTCATAATGAGTTAAATTGCAGTGGCCATGTTACACTGCTCACCTCGGAGAATCCTGTGTGCTCTGATTGTATTCGGAGCGTGCTGTGCGGCACATCCCCCAGCGGTGTGCGCGCAGGAAGCCTACCCGAATGAGGTGGCCCGCCAGTATGAGCGCGTCGTCATGGAGGTGCTGACCAACCGGCTGGCATCCGATGTGGTGGTGGAGCGGGGGCAAGTGCGCCTGGCTACGCCGCCGTCCCGCACCATCAAGGACATGCGGGCCATAGTCCAGGCGTCTGTGCCCTATTACCTCGAAGGCGCAGTGGCCGATTTCAAAAAGTTCAGGCCCAGGGTCAAGGAGGCTCTGGCCGGGCTCGATGGCTGGACAGTGCCGCCGGCACCACGGGGTTGGGAGGAAGAAGAATGGGTGTATTTCCAGGTGCAGGGAGCCCTCGAAGATGTCGTGTTATTGGTGGCGCTGGACATCGGCGTCTACACCAATGAAGCCCTTGCAAGCGGGGTGAAAGGCCGTTCGGAATTAACGGCAGATTGGACCCAAATCCAAGGGGGGCGCGACCCATTGAGCCCTCAGCCCTTGCCGGATTTTGGCGGGTCTTCAGCGGACAACAGCACGCTGGAGGGCCTCGGTGAAGCCGGGCTTGGTACTGGTGCAGATACAGAGGGTGAATTGGCTGCTGCACTGAGACAACTGACCGACCGGATAGACGCCTTGGAAAGGCGCATGGACCGAGGAACACCACAAGGTGGGCCTTCCAGCAGTTTGCCATCAGCTGGAGTGGACGGGCGTTGGTCGCCCAATGGCGGTGCAGGCCTTGTTCCCGATCGGCTGCCCGAGCAATTCACCTTGCAGTTCCCGGCGGGCAGTGCTGCCATTGGGTTGAGTGCGGAGTATGGATTGAATACCCTCGTAGAGTGGATGGCAGCGCGGCCCAACCTCAGGGTGTTGGTCACGGGCCACAGCGATGCCACGGGCTCTGAACGGGCCAACATGGAGCTCAGCAGGCGCAGGGCCCAAGTGGTGCGCTATTACTTGTTGGAGCGCGGCGTCGCTGCAGAGCGGGTCACGGCGGCCCATTTCGGCGAGCAGCGTCCCGAATGGGGGGCGGGCTTCGACCGCAGGGTGCAGGTGCAGTTGCTGTTGGATTGACGGCATTGGTTCACCTTTGCGACCATGAAGATTGTCTGCATCGGCCGGAATTATGCCGACCACGCCGCCGAACTGGGGAATGCGGTTCCGAGCGAGCCTCTGTTTTTCTTCAAGCCAGAAAGCGCTGTCCTTCACAAGGATCACCCCTTTACCATCCCCGAATGGACGGAGGATTGCCATTACGAAGTCGAGCTGATCGTGCGGATGGACAGGGCGGCCAAATGGATCGATGAGGCCCACGCGGGCCGCTGTTACACGCAGGTGGGCTTGGGAATTGACTTTACCGCGCGGGATGTCCAGCAGCAGCTCAAGTCGGCTGGAAAGCCCTGGGAGAAGGCCAAGGCCTTTGACGGCAGTGCTGTTGTTTCTCGGGAATGGATTCCGCTCACTGAGCTTGGTGGGGACATTCAGGACTTGCGGTTCACCCTCCTTCAAAATGGAGAGGTGGTGCAGGAGGGGCACACCGGAGACATGTTGTTTTCTGTCGATGCGCTGATTGCCCATGTGTCCCGATACAGCACTTGGAAGACGGGAGACCTGCTCTTTACAGGCACGCCCGCCGGAGTTGGCCCCGTCCAGTCTGGTGATCGCCTGGAGGGCCGCCTCGGCGGGCGTACCATGTTTGCACTCGAGGTGCTGTGAACCTCAACTGACCGCGATCAGCTTTTCGTCAGTCAAGGCCCCGCGAAAGACCACCTTCTCGTCGAAAATATCCATGACCAAGGTGTTGTCGCGTTGAACCTCCTCGGCGAGCAGGGCCCGCGACAGTGGATTGAGCACAGCCCGCTCAATCAAGCGCTTCACGGGACGAGCACCAAATTCAGGATTGTGTCCTTGTTGTGTGAGCCAATCGAGGGATTCGGGTGTCGCCTTCAATTGAACCCCGGCAGATTCGAGGCGTTCTTTGAGTCGGGCCAATTGGAGGCCCACAATTTTCCTGGTGTGGGCCAGGTCCAAGGGGTGAAACACCACGATTTCGTCCACCCTGTTGATGAACTCAGGCCGCAGGAAACCGCGCAGGGCTTCCGTCGCTGTGTCCGACATTTCTTCAGTGGTTGCCGCCTCCTCAGGCGCTGATCCTCTGTCGTGGGCAGCGGTAAATCGCCGCGTCAATGCCTCGTGTCCAGCATTTGAGGTCATGATGATGAGGGTGTTCCGAAAGTCCACCAAACGGCCTTTGCTGTCCGTTAATCGCCCTTCATCGAGCAGTTGCAGCAGGATATTGAATACGTCGGGGTGGGCTTTTTCGATTTCATCCAACAAGACCACGCTGTATGGCCGCCGGCGCACGGCCTCTGTCAGTTGACCGCCTTCGTCGTGGCCGATGTACCCTGGAGGTGCTCCGACCAATCGGCTGACGGTATGGCGCTCCTGGAATTCGCCCATATCGAGCCGGACCATGGCCTTCTCGTCGTCAAACAAGAAGTCGCTCAGGGCCTTGGCCAACTCGGTTTTGCCCACGCCGGTGGACCCCATGAAGATGAAACTGCCCATGGGCTTGTCGGTGTCTGCAAGGCCAGATCGCGTGCGGCGCACCGCCTCGCTCACGGCGTTGACGGCGCCCGACTGCCCGATGATGCGGCGCCCCAGTTCGGCCTCCAGCTCCAGCAATTTCTCGCGGTCACCCTTGAGCATTCTCGAGACAGGAACACCACTCCATAAGCTGACGATCTCTGCAATGCCCTCGGCGTCGACCTCTTCCTTGACCAGCCTGGAAGCGCCTTGCATTTCGGCCAACTTGGATTTGGCAGCGTCCAGCTCCTTCTCGCGCTCACGGGTCAAGCCATAACGGATCTCCGCCACCTTTCCGAAATCGCCTTCGCGCTCGGCGCGTTCCGCTTCGCCCTTCAGGTCTTCGAGTGCTGTGCGCAGGGCTTGGACACGGTCGATGACCTCACGTTCGGCATTCCATCGGGTTTGAAGCCCAACTTGCTCTTCGCGCAGGTTGGCGAGGTTGATGTCCAGCTCAGTGTGGCGGACAGGATCGTCTTCGCCGGCAATGGCGGCTTTTTCGATTTCAAGCTGCATGATGCGGCGCTCGAGGTCGTCCAGTGCCTGCGGTTTGGAATTCATCTCAAGCCGCAACCGAGAGGCCGCTTCGTCCACGAGGTCGATCGCTTTATCGGGCAAGAAGCGTTCGGGAAGGTACCTCGAAGAGAGCTCCACCGCGCGGATCAAGGCCTCATCTCGGATCTCCACCTGGTGGTGAACCTCGTACTTCTCCTTGATGCCTCGGAGGATGGCCAAGGTGCTCTCGCGATCAGGTTCATCGACCCGAACCTTTTGGAACCGACGCTCCAGTGCCTTGTCTTTTTCGAAGAACTTCTGGTATTCGGCCAATGTGGTCGCTCCGACGGCCCTCAATTCGCCGCGCGCCAGGGCGGGCTTGAGGATGTTGGCGGCATCCATGGCGCCTTCTCCTCCGCCGGCCCCTACGAGGGTGTGAATCTCGTCGATGAACAGCAGTATGCGCCCATCGCTCTCTGTGACCTCGCGCACGACCGCCTTGAGCCGCTCCTCAAATTCTCCCTTGTATTTGGCGCCAGCCACCAAGGCGCCCATATCAAGGCTGTGTACGGTCTTGTCCATGAGGTTTTCGGGGACGTCTCCAGCGACAATGCGGTGGGCAATGCCCTCGGCAATGGCGGTTTTTCCCACGCCGGGCTCACCGATGAGGATGGGGTTGTTCTTGGTGCGGCGCGTCAGGATTTGTAGGACTCGCCGGATTTCTTCATCCCGTCCGATGACCGGGTCTAGTCTTCCGTCGCGGGCGGCTTCGTTGAGGTTGCGCGCGTATTTGGAAAGAGACTCCAAGGCGTCTTCGTGGCTCGCACTGTTGGCCGTGCGCCCCTTGCGCAGCTCATCCAGCGCCGCATCCAACCCTGAAGCGGTTACGCCAGCGTCCTGAAGGATGCGGGCGGCTGTGCTCTTGACGGCGAGAATCGCCGAAAAGAGGCGGTCCAGCGCAATGTACTGGTCGCCGTTTTTTCGGGCCTCGTCGGCGGCCTTGCGGAGGACGCTTTGGGCGGGTTGAGACCAGCTGACATTGTCGGGGGGCGCTCCAAGAGTCGGCAGGGATGCGAGCGACTTGGATGTGGCTTGCTGAATGACCGTGACTGCGACCTCCATGCGCTGCAGCAAGCGTTCGGGCAGTGGATCCTGTCCTTTCATAATGGCGTGGAGCAAGTGCAGGGGAGTGACTTGACTGTGGCTGCTTTCGATGGCGAGTCCTTGAGCCGTTTGGAGTGCAGCTTGGGCTTTGAGTGTAAAGGCGTGTTGTTCCATAGATCGTGTGTGCTGAGGTTCCAGAGGTGATTCCGAACGTCAGCGTATGGGCCAAAAGGATGCCAATCGATGAAGCGGGCCATTTGACCGACATTTTGTCGGTAATGGAGGTTGAATCATGACTTTTTGACACTCGCAGGCTGTAAATTGCCGACATGGGCAAAGGGAGCATCTACATCGTAGGCTACATGGGTGCAGGGAAAAGCTCCGGTGGGCGACGCTTGGCGCGCACCATGAACGTTCCCTTTGTCGATACCGATGAGGCCCTCATGGCTTCCAGTGGGATGGAGGTGTCCGAAATTTTCAGCGCACATGGAGAACTGGGCTTTCGCAAGATGGAGCACCAGGTCCTGCGTGCGTTGTCTTCATTTGACGGCACTCGCGTGATCGCAACGGGTGGGGGCACGCCTTGTTTCGAGGACAACATGGCCTACATGTTGTCGCATGGAACCGTCGTGTATTTCAAGGTGGCGCCGTCGTCTTTGATTCCGCGCCTGATGGCCAAGCGCAAGAACCGACCGTTGCTTGAGCCGATCTCAGAAGAGGACTTGCCTGGTTTCATCCAACAGCACTTGGAAGAACGCGAGGCGCATTACAAGCAGGCACACATTACTGTCGATGCAGACGCCTTAGACGGTGCGCGGCTGGATTTGGTCAGCCAGATGATCGCCCAGCACGGGGCCTTTAATCCTTGAGCAAGGCCACATCCGGACCAGGTCCGCTGAGTTCCACTGCGATATGGGCCTTGAGGTTGGTGGACAGGCTTTGGCCTACGTAATCCGCCCGGACCGGAAACCTTCTGTGTATGCGGTCCACCAGCACACAGGTGCCCACATGCCGCGGCCGCGCGGGCAGGATATGGGCCACGCCGTAAAGGAGGGTTCTGCCGCTGTTCAAGACGTCATCGACCACGATGACCACTGCGCCGTTCATCGGGCTGCTGTCAAAGGATGCACCTTCTTGGTCAACGAGGGAGATCGGATGATCAAGCGGGGCATCCTTGTCCATTTGGATGATGCAAGACAAGGTTTCGGGCGCATCCATTTCTGAAATTGCACCTGCGATGCGGGCAGCGAGCACCTTGCCCTGACCTTCTATGGCCGCAATGACGATGCGTTGGGCGGCATGGTGGTCTTCCAAAATTTGACGGGCGATGCGCTGTATGCACCGCGCGATACGCTCGGCATCGCGGATGACAGCTTCACCTGCATTGTGGGTCGATGGGGCACTCATGAGGATGCAATTTCGCGGTTGGACGGCGTTGTGCGCACTGTGGCGGCGTCGAATTCCAACAACGCCACTGCTTCGATGTGTGCGGTGTGGGGGAATTGGTCCACCAATTTGAAGGTGCGGAGGACATATCCTGCGTCGCGCAAGGTCACCAAGTCGCGGGCTTGCGTGGCAGGGTTACAACTGACGTAGACGATGCGCTGGGCCCGCAATCGGATCACCTTGCGCAGGGATTTTGGGCTGATGCCGCTGCGCGGAGGGTCGAGGACAATGGTGCCGATGCGGCCGGTATATCCGGGATGGTCGAGCAGAAAGCGGCCGACATCTGCTGCGTGAAACTCCAGTCCTTCGATTCCATTGTGCGCCGCACTGCGCCGCGCATCTTCGATGGCTTCTTCGATGAGGTCCACGCCGATGACCCGGTGCTGGCTTTCTCTCGCCAAGAGTTGGGCGATCGTGCCCGTGCCGCAGAAGAGGTCCATGATGACCGGGTTTTCCGCCTTGACCAGGGGCAAGGGCTCTTGAAACGCGTAGGCCAAAACCTGGGCATACAGGCGTTCTGCGCACTGAGGGTTGGTCTGAAAGAAGCTCTTCATCTGGATCTCAAACGCAAGGCCATGCAGGCGCTCGATCACGTGGTCCACACCTTCGATCAGGGTGGAAGAGCCTTCGCGGGCTTCCACGCGCTCCCCGGTATCGTCATTGAGGGTGTGAATGAATCCGGCGAGCCTGTCGCCCAACACCGCTTTTAATCGCGCGCCAAAAGCCGGGGCGTCGAAGCCCTCCAAGCCGTGAGAAGTCGTGACCAGGTTGACGAGCAGTTGGTCCGCATCGAGGCTCTTCCGAACGACGAGAAAGCGGAAGAACCCTTCCCGCTTTGGGGCGTGCCAAGCCGGCAATCCAGACGCCTCACACCACTTG
>Ga0213865_10000845_pt1 | contig 20345 bp, 18 predicted proteins | sample PICome_6_FD_160100 | JGI IMG/M metagenome (GOLD analysis project Ga0213865, IMG submission 160100) | Coastal seawater microbial communities near Pivers Island, North Carolina, United States - PICO282 | ecosystem: Environmental > Aquatic > Marine > Coastal | place: USA: North Carolina...
ATAATAAAATTGCTTTATATGTTGATGATGCATATATGATTAGGCCTCAAGGATCTTTATTTGATCTTTTTGATGTTGCTAATCTTCAAGTTCTAAAAGGACCTCAAGGGACACTTTTTGGAAAAAACACATCATCTGGTGCAATTTTAGTTAACAATAATTTACCAGTTGTTGGTGAATTTGATAGCACAGTGAAAGTTTCTATGGGGCAAAGAAATCTGAATTCTGTGTCAGCAATGGTGAATTTACCTCTAACTTCTAATGCAGCCTTGAGGGTTGTTGGAATTACAAAAAAACAAGACGGTTATATAAACAACCTTGATGGTTTCGGTGATGATGGCGGCATCATTGATAATGAGACATTTAGAGCAATGCTCTCAGTAGATATTACTGAAGATTTAAATCTTTTGTATACATATTCTATGTTTGATTCATCTGGGACTGCTGTTTATGCTAACTGTGAAGTCTATACAAATTCACCAATGTTAGCTGGTGGACCTGCATTAAACTTTGTACCAAATGATATGAAGACAAGGGGTGTTGAGGATTGTAATGCTACAGGTCATTATGATTCATACCATGATTCTACTTTTGGTGATTCGTATTTAGATTTAGATAAGACTCTTTTAAAACTCACTTATGATCTTGGATCTGATAGCACTCTTACATTTATTCATGCAACTGCTAAACATGATGATCAGGAAACAGGTTGGGCAACTGGAGCTAGTAGATATGAATTTCCTGATATAACTCTTGTAGGTCCAAGAGTTCAGGATACAGACGGCTCAACTACAGAGATTAGATTTAATGGACTGACTATGGAAGGTAAACTTCAATATGCTTTTGGTTACTTTGAATCTGATGTTGATGGGAATATGGTCAGCCCAACTATTCGTGCAGCTGGTTTTGAGGCTTCATCGCAACTAATTGGCCCAGGCCAGGCACCAGCCCCGCTGGTTGGACTTCCTATAAATATAGCTGATATTGCAAAGGTAGCTCTATTTCAAAACTCAAGTGGTGTTGAATATGTTCATTCAAGTGCGATATCTGAAGCTGTATATGGAGAAGTTGTATATTCTTTAACTGATAGTGTTAACCTTACTTTAGGTTATAGATCTTCTGAAGACATTAAAGGTATTGATATCAGAGCTGTTTATCCTGAAGGCGGAATGAATTTAAATCCTGTTTATCATGCATTTGCTTTAACAAGTATAAATCCTGCATTAATAGGACTTGCAAATCTAACAGCTCCATATATGGATGCTGGAAAGGATGCTTGGGAAATTTCTTTTGCCCCAGCTCCTGGAGCAAGATATCATGCATCAAAATGTGATCCTATTTATGGCTCATTCTCAAATCCTCTTACCGGAGGAACAGGATACTGTTCAATCGAGAGAACCTATGAAAATGACTCAATGAGATTTATTGCTGACTATACATTTGATAATGGGAATATGATTTATGCCTCATATAGTGAGGGCTATATGCCAGGAAATACTAATAATTCAGTTTTAGGAGTTGGTGCAAAAACTCTTGAAGCTGAAACAACCGAAGTAGTTGAATTTGGTACCAAATCTTCATTTATGGATGGAAGGCTAAGATTGAGTGCTGCTGTATTCGATCAAGATTTTTCTAATAAATCAGTAGTCTCATCAGCTATTGATGCAAATGGACAATCAACTGTTATAAATACCATACAACCTACCGTAGAGATGTCAGGATATGAATTTGATATTTCATATGACTTGACTGAATCATTAGTTTTAGCCATTTCAGTTGGCCATGTTGAGGGTGATAATCCTGCATCGGATCTAGAATATAATGTCAGCGGCCAAAATGATTCGAGTAATATATCTCTTACACATAGGGGTATGATTGGAAAAATACCTGCAGTTACCGTATTAAGGACTAATACAGTCGGCGATGATATCATGTCAGAGAACCCTTTAAATTGTGGTCCTATACCATTATATGAAGGTTGTGCTGCCAATGGTGGACCTAATCAAATTACAAATCCTGAATACACACTTGCTAATTTAAATATAAACTTAATGATAAGTGAAAAAGCTCAGGTAAGCTTCTTCATTGATAACCTAACAGATGAAGAATATAGATATGCTTCCTTTGGAGATATAACAACAACTCTTGGAACCATATCATGGTTTAGCGGACCGCCAAGAACGACTGGTATAAGCTTTACTGTTAATTACTAGTTTTCAATGATCAAGCTAGACATTTAGCTCCCCGGAATCATTGATACTCAAACCCCTCAAAATGAGGGGTTTTTTTATATATATGGTGCGCCCGGGAAGATTCGAACTCCCGACCCCTTGGTTCGAAGCCAAGTACTCTATCCAACTGAGCTACAGGCGCATAAACGGTATTATATTCTTTTAGCTATTAGAATGACGATAATCGTTTGGAGTAACCTTATTCCATCTTACAAAAGCTCTTCTAAAACTAGCTGCTTCACTATAATTTAGTAACATGGCTATATCTGAAATAGTTAAATTAGTTGTAGTAAGATATTTTTTTGCTAGAACATCTCTAACTTCATCGCAAATAATTCTGTAACTTGAAGATTCCTCTTTTAATCTTCTTCTCAGTGTGCTTTCACTCATATGAAGTTTGAAGGCAACTTTTTTTATATCAGGTAAATCATCCCCAGCTTGAAGTAGTATTCTTCTCGTAGCAGCGGAGAAGTTTTCTACTTTGTTCAAATCTCGTAAAAGTCTTTCGCATTGTTCTTCATAAATAATATGAACTGCAGAGTTTGCAGCAACTAGTTTTTCTTTACTTAAATCAATTGGAACAGATATTTCATTATGTAGTTGATTAAATTTTACATTACACTTTAGTATCGATTCATAAAGCTCTTTTTTATCTATTCCCTCATGTTGAAAACTTATTGTAAATTTTAATTTATCGTTATTTAAAATAGTCTTAAGAAGGTAAATTGATTGAGATATTATTAGCTCAGTTAATAATTTTTTTTGCAGATTGCTTAAAACACTTAATGAAACTCTTAGAGTATATTGAGAGTTATGTGAGTCAGATAAAACATTAAAATTAATCCCAGTTCCTAGCAATAACTGATACCTATTAATTAATTTTATAGCTTCTGAAAGACTTGAACAGCTCATGAGCGCAAAACCAAAAGATCCAAAATAGGTTACATCTACTCTTTGACCTAGCTTTATCATTAAAGCTTCATCTTTAGTATAGTTATAGGCATAGTCAATGATTCTAGGTAAATCAATTTCTTGTATTGGTTTGTTTAAATCTATTTTTGCGTTCTTGATAATATCTTCAGTTGTGAAACCTGACTCTCTGGATATATCTAATAGTTTATCTACTAGGAGATTTAAGTTTCTATTTGATGAATTTAACATTTGTAAACATAATAATTAAAATATTGATGAATTAAAACATCTCTATTATGACTTAAAATATCTCTCTTATATATGACCATAATTGCTATTCTATGTTGCGATTTATGAGGAATAGATTATGACGATGATTAAAAGAGACCCTTCGTTTGAACTGAAGAAACACTTATCTTCAAACTGGGCTAACGATGATGCATTTTTAACTGCAGTTTTAAATGCTTTAAGTTTCTGTTTTCCAAAAGGTGAGAAGTTTTTTATGAATAGTGTTCGTGCATTCAAAGAAGACGTTAGACTAAAGGATATGTCAGAAGAGATTCGTATGTTCTGCATACAAGAGGCAACACATACAAGAGAGCACATCAAATACAACCAACTATTATGTGAGCTTAAGGGGTATGACTTAGAAAAGTTAGAAAGCATATTTGTAAAAAGTTTAGAAAAATCCTATACAGATAAAGTAGACAACAAAACACGATTAGCAATAACAACTGCAATAGAACATATCACAGCAACAATGGGTGCCAATATCTTAAAAGGTAAAATTCTTAAATCAGATAATCCAGTAGTAGATATGTGGAAGTGGCATAGTTTAGAAGAGGTTGAGCATAAATCAGTATCACACGATGTTTATCAAACAATCAATGGTTCAAATAAAGTTTTGAGGATTGTAATGAAATTGGCATTGATTGATTTAATTTTTGTAATTACAAGAATTGCAATCAAGATGTTAAAACATGACAAGCAATTTTGGAAATTATCTACATTCAAAAGCATGTTCAAATTCTTCTTTTCTAAAAAAGGAGCACTAAGAGTTAATTACGCAGACTATAAATCATTTTTTGATAAAGATTTTAACCCTGAAACACACGGAAGTGATTTGGACTTAACCCCATGGAAAGAAAGGTTTAGTACCAATCAATTTGTCTAAAAAGTATCTGTTTTTAAGCACTGTGTTAGGATAATTTAATGATAAAAAAGATTGGCGGAGTGGTATTAATATTAATACTCATTCTTGGTGGTTTTATTTTCTATGGTTTATTTATTCTTGACGTAGATAAAGAACAACAAGTCCAAACGTCATTAGATGATTCTTATTATCAGGTAGCTGATTTATTGGACACCGATTCTTTATCTATGCCTAATCCAAATAAAAATGCATATTTCGGTGATTTGCATATACATACTTCAAATTCATTTGATGCATACACATTTGGATCTTTAAGTAATCCTGACATGGCTTATAAATTTGCTCAAGGAGAGTCAATTCCTCATCCGACTGGTTATGATATACAGCTGAGAAGGCCGCTAGATTTTTATGCGGTAACTGACCATGGTTTTTTTCTAGGACTTCTACCAACCGCTGCAGACACTAACTCTTTGTTTTCCAAGTATGAGTATACAAAGCCAGTCCATAATTTAAATGAATCTCGACCTGATGGGTTTTTAGAAGTTTTTAAAAGAGGTGGATTATTTACGGATTTTGCTAGAAGAACCCTTGAAGGCATCAGAAATGGCACAATTGATAATAACCTCATAGATAATGTGCAAAAAAGTGTTTGGCAAGAAACAATAAAAGCTGCTGATGATGCATACAAGCCTGGTATTTTTACAACCTTTGCAGGTTACGAATATACTTCATCTGAAGACTTATACAATAATTATCTTCATCGTAATGTGATATTTGAGGACACTAAAAATCTTCCCGATAAAATTTTTTCTAGACTTGATAGCATGAACCCCGAGCCATTATGGGAATGGATGAACGGTCTTAGAGAAAATGGTGTTGATAGTTTAGCTATTCCTCATAACTCAAATATTTCTGGCGGCTCTGCCTTTTCTAATAATGATTTTAATGGCGGACCAATTGATGATGCTTATGCATCTAATAGGTTGCTAAATGAACCATTAGTTGAAATAACTCAAGCCAAAGGAACCTCTGAAACTCATCCATTAATTTCAAAAAATGATGAATGGGCCTCATTTGAAACCGCTACACCACCCAGGTATCCATCAAATGAAATGAAAAATATTAAGGGTTCATACGTAAGAAATGCATATTTGAGAGGTCTTGCAATTGAAGAAAAAGGAATTGTTAATCCATATAAATTTGGTCTTATTGGTTCTAGCGATAGTCATGTAGCTGGTGGATCATATAATGAAGAAACACATTTTTCTAAAATCGGCATGGTAGATGGCACTCCTAAGCTGAGGGGTTCAGTACCTTTTAATAAAACTTTTGGTTATATCATGAGCAAGATTCCCGGTTCTGAATCAGAAGAAGTTTCTCGAGGAATGGCAAGTCTTATGAAATATGTTGATAATAATTATTATCTCAACGCAGGAGACCGAGTTATATATTTTGGTGCCTCTGGACTTGCAGGTGTTTGGGCTGAAGAGAATACAAGGGAGTCAATTTTTGCTGCTTTCAGAAAAAAAGAAACCTTTGCAACATCAGGTCCTAGAATCAAGGTGAGATTTTTTGGTGGCTATGATTTAGAGAATTATAGTCTTTCAGATGAAAATCTCATTAGAAAAGCTTATTCATTGAGCACACCTATGGGCGGTGATCTTATTACAGATAATCAAATCAGTCCAACATTTTTAATTTGGGCAGTTTCAGATCCACTTAGTAATAAATTACAAAGATCTCAAGTAGTTAAAGGATGGGTCGAAAACGGAGTCCATAATGAAAAGGTTTTTGATGTAGCATGTTCAGATGGTTTGAAGATTAATCCAATAACTCATCGTTGTCCAGACAATGGAGCAGAAGTTAATCTTAATGACTGTTCAACTACAGCAAACATAGGCGCATCAGAGCTTAAAACCTTCTGGAAAGATCCAGAATTTAATTCTGATATGAATGCTTTTTATTATGTTCGTGTTATAGAAAATCCATCATGCAGATGGTCAACTTGGGATGCTGTTAGAAACGGGGAGAAACCAAGATCTGATATTGATTCAGTTATTCAAGAAAGGGCTTGGTCCTCACCAATTTGGATTAAATCAAGTTAGTATGATTGTGCATTTGAGCATAATCAATCTACACTTATATTGATTGACTATAGATAGTTGAGTTGATTTAATTAATTTATATATATTTGGGGAGAAAATAATGAAATCAATGTTTATAAAGCTCTTAATAGCTATACCAGTAATCTATTTAGCTTTATTTGTTGGTTTATGGTCATCAGTAACTGATTCCAGGCCAATGCTTAGCTTGTTAGATCTGATGAGATCAGATAGCGCTACTGAAATTGTTGATTTTTCATCTGATGAGGAAAAATCGTCCAAGCCAAAACCAAAACCTAATAAAGATAGAAATCCCTATTATGGCGATCTTCACGTTCACACCAAGCATTCTTTTGATGCCTATATATTTGGTGTCACAGCAACACCTAACGATGCATATAGGTACGCTAAAGGAGAGGGAATTATGCATCCCATGGGATATGAGATGAAATTACAAGAACCATTAGATTTTTATTCAGTAACTGATCATGGTTTCTTTATGGGTATGTTGAATGCTTGGGCAGACACCTCAACTGATATCTCTCAAAAAGATTTTGCTAAACCTTTTCATGACTTAAATGAAATAGAAAATATAACACCTGAATCTGCTGGACCAAGATCGGCATTATTTAGCTCAATTCTTGGGGGCACTATTACACAAACTTATTCAGATTTAAGCCCTAACGTAATGAAGGCTTGGTTTACAAAAAATACTCAAGCTGCCTTGAGGTCATTTGATTATGAAATTCATAAATCAGCTTGGGAAGATGTAGCTAAAGCAGCTAATGAACATAATGATCCAGGTCATTTCACAACATTTATTGGATATGAATTTACAACCTCAACAAATATTGAGGGCGGTAACTTACATAGAAATGTTATTTTTAATTCATCAAAGGCACCTATTAGACCTTGGACAAGAATAGATTCAATAAATCCAGAAGATTTATGGACGTGGCAAGATAAATTACGAGATAAGGGTGTTGATACTGTTTCAATACCCCATAATCCAAACGGATCAAATGGCCAGATGTTTGAGATGGAAACGTTTTACTCTGATCCTATTAATAGAGAATATGCTGAAAAAAGAATGAGAAATGAACCTATAGTTGAGGTTACTCAAGTAAAAGGTACTTCAGAGACGCATCCTTTACTTTCACCAGATGATGAATGGGCTGATTTTGAAATAATGGATGTAAGAGTGGGAAGTAGGCCGCCAACCTACAGTAGGCCTTCTGGTAGTTATGTTAGAGAAGCTTATTTAAACGGATTAACATTAGAATTTACCAAGCAAGGTAATCCTTATAAATTTGGTTTAATCGGTTCTTCTGATACTCATACTGGTGCTGGTGCTTTCGATGAATCAAATTATTGGTCTAAGGTTGGTATTCTTGATGGTGATCCTGAAAATAGAGGGTCTGCACCTCTTGCTCCAGAGAACCTAGAGTTGATGGACAACTACATGAGGGCATTTAATCAACCACGAAGTACCGTTAGCTTAGAGCAAGGCGAATATGCAAATACAGGTTTTACTCAATGGGGCGCGTCAGGTTTAGCTGCTGTTTGGGCAGAAGAAAATACCAGAGACTCAATATTTAAAGCCTTTAAAAGAAAAGAAACCTTTGCAACAACAGGAACTCGTATTGCAGTTCGATTCTTTGGTGGTTTTAACTTATCAAGTATAGATCTAAACTCTGAGATGCTTGTTAGTCAAGCCTATCAAAACGGAGTAACTATGGGTTCTGATCTAGTAGGTGATGGTGATAAAACACCTGAATTTATTGTTTGGGCACAAAGAGATAAAAATGGTGCTCCGCTTCAAAGAGTGCAAATCATAAAGGGTTGGATTGATGCAGCGGGTAGAACTTATGAAAAAGTTTATGATGTTGTGTGTTCTGATGGTCTTCAAGTTGATCCTGTAACAAACAGATGCCCCGATAATGGAGCTAAAGTAAATATCAACGATTGTTCTATAACTCAAAATATTGGCTCGTCAGAATTGAAAGCAAATTGGATTGATCCAGATTTTGATAATGAAACTAAGTCTTTTTATTATGCAAGAGTACTAGAAAATCCTACCTGTAGATGGAGTACATGGGATGCAATAAGTAGAGGCTTTAAACCAAGAGAAGATTTACATGATACTATTCAAGAAAGAGCTTGGTCATCACCGATATGGTACATTCCACCAGCAAGTGATGTTGATGTCGTTCCTCTTGGGGGAACAGTAAGAATGATTAATTTAAGTACTTAAATTTAATAATCTTAGACGATAAATTGAAATACAAAGTTTTAATATTTTTTATTATTGGAATTTGTTTGTATCTGGTTGATACAGCAATGAGTGCTGATGAAGATAAAAATATATTTGTCTCAGACCAAGAGATCCTTAGTTTAATTAGCGCATGGAAATCACAGGTTGGCAGAGATCCAACTGATGATGAGCTAGCAAGAATAATTAATAATTTAATTGATGAGGAAATTCTCTATAGAGAAGCACTCCTTTTAGGATTAGATCAAGAAGATACTATTATCAAAAGGAGGCTTGCTCAAAAGATCTCATTTTTAAAAGAAGAATCCATTCCTGAGATTCCAACTACTGAAGAACTGAAAAAGTATTATGAAAATAATAAAGAAAAGTACTATATCGAACCTTCTTTTACATTCACTCATTATTATTTTTCAGAAAACAACAATTCACTTGAAAGGTCTCAACAAGCTATAAAAGCTCTTCAAGATAATACCAAAGTTAAATCTGATCCATTTTATTTGGGTAAAACTTTTGCAAACGAACCATTGAGAAATATAAATACTAATTTTGGCAAAACTTTTAGTAAAGAATTAATAGAAGCAGATCTCAATCAATGGAATGGTCCATTTGAATCCACTTACGGACATCATATTGTTTATGTAAACTCTGTTAACCAAGGTTACATTCCTGAAATTGAAGAGGTATTAAGACAGGTAGAGGTTGATTTCTTGCAAATAAAAAGAGAGCAAGCAGTAAAAGTTTTTTTAAATAATATCAGATCGGAATACACAATTTTTATAAATCCAGATCTTAAATTTTAATGAAAAAATTATTATCTTTTTTTCTTTTAATTAGCTCTTTTAATCTTTTATCTCATGAATTTAATCCGGCTCATTTAATCATAGATCAGTCTAATAATAACCAAAGCTCTTATGATGCTACTTGGATGTATCCGGTTAAAAATATAGGAAAAAGAGCTGATGTTATCTTTCCAGATATATGCATTCCAACAGGCTCAGATCCATTTGTGCAAGGGAAGTATATTATTGAAAAAATTTCACTTGAATGTAGTGAGCCTATTAAAGGCAGATTTATAGAGATTATTAATTTAAGTGTTTTAACCGATGCATTAGTTACTATAAATTTTAAAGAAGATACCTTTGAGGGGTTGGTTAATGTTCAAAGAAATAAATTAGAAATCCCATTAGTTGAACAATATTATCCAACAGCATATTTATATCTCGGAGTTGGTCATTTATTTGACGGACTTGATCATATTTTATTTATATTTGGTTTATTGTTTTGTATTAGCGGTCTAGTAAATATTATTAAAACCATAACTGCATTTACAGTCGCTCACAGCATTACTTTAGGTCTTTCTGTCTACGACCTCATTTATTTACCTCAAGGCACGGTAGAAGCTCTTATTGCGCTGACAATTGTATATTTAGCGTTAGAAATTAATGACAGTGATAAACAGCTTAAAACTCCCTGGGTAATGGCTTTTAGCTTTGGCTTACTTCATGGTTTAGGTTTTGCAGGAGCATTAAGCGATATAGGGATTGCCAACGATCAAATGCTATTATCATTACTGTTTTTTAATATTGGTATTGAATTAGCCCAAATAGCACTTATCCCAATTCCTCTAATATTGATTTATGTTGCTTCAAAGATTAATTTTGAGAACTATCTGCAAATAACAGCAAGTTTATGTATAGGTGGAATGGGTTTTTATTGGTTTATAGACCGTGTAATTGGTATCATTCTTTAATAATTTCTGAATAGTTAAGAAAATGCTTAATTTTTCAAACACAAATGTTCTTCTTTGCGTTACTGGTGGTATAGCTGCATACAAGTCTGCAGAAATTATTCGCTTATTTAAAAAAGATGGAGCGGATGTAAGAGTTATAATGACAGAATCAGCAAAGGAGTTTATAACTCCCTTAACTCTTCAAGCTGTTTCTGGAAATGAGATACATGATTCGTTATTAGATGTTAAAGCTGAATCTGCAATGGGCCATATAGAATTAGCTAAATGGGCAGATATTATTTTAATTGCTCCTTGCACGGCAGAATCTTTAGCGAAGATAACTCACGGTAGAGCAGACGATTTAATGGGATCTGTAATTCTAGCTTCTAATGCAACTTCGTACATAGCACCTGCAATGAATACAACTATGTGGCTCGATAAAAGTACCCAAGAAAATTTTCGAACGCTTGTATCTAGAGGTATAAATTTTATTGGTCCAGATGAAGGAGAGCAAGCTTGTGGTGATGTAGGACCTGGAAGACTTGTTGAGCCTGAAAAGATAATTGAGTTAATTAAGTCTGATTTACATAAAGGTCCTTTGTCTGGAAAAACTATAACTATTACTGCCGGCCCAACAAGAGAACAAATAGATCCAGTGAGATATATATCAAATAATAGCTCAGGAAAAATGGGTTACGCTCTTGCAGAGGCAGCAAAGCTTCAAGGCGCAAATGTGAATCTTGTTAGCGGTCCTGTATCTTTAACAGCAAACAGAGGAATAAATTTATTTAAAATTAATTCTGCTGCTGAAATGCTTAATAAGGTTTTTGAATGTATGGAATCATCTGATATTTTCATATCTTGCGCAGCTGTTGCTGATTTCAAACCAGCTAATTATTCAGACACAAAAATTAAGAAAGAAGAGTCAGAAAATCTTGAAATTAATTTAGAAAAAAATCATGACATTTTGTCTGAGGTTTCTAAACGTCATAATTCAGCTTACATTGTTGGATTTGCTGCGGAAACTTCGAATGTAAATGATAATGCAAGCAAAAAATTAAATTCAAAAAACCTTAATATGATTATTTCTAATGACGTATCAGATAAAACTATAGGTTTTGATTCGGATGATAATGAGGTCCATGTTATTACAAAAAATGAAACTATTTTTCTTAAAAAAGATAAAAAAATTAAAATTGCTCGTGAAATATTAAATATAATCGCTCTAAATATTAAATCTTAACTATGTCAGCTCAATCGGATAAAAAACAAACTACGTTATCTTCATTAAAAAAGATGAAAGACCAGGGGGAAAAATTTACTTGCTTAACATCCTACGAATCGACACTAACGTCAAAAATATGTGATGCAGGAGTGGATGTTGTCCTTGTTGGTGATAGTCTTGGCATGGTTATTCAAGGCCATGACAGTACATTACCTGTAACAATGGATCAGCTGATTTATCACTTAGAATGTGTGGTTAAAGGCAATAAAGGGGCTCATATAATGGCGGATATGCCGTTTATGAGTTATGCAACTGATGATATGGGTCTTGAGAATGCAAAAAGGCTCATGCAAGCAGGAGCAAATTCAATAAAAATTGAAGGCGGAGAGTGGATTTCTAAAATGGCATCTATGCTAGCGGATAGAGGAATACCTGTATGTGCTCACATGGGGCTAACACCTCAGGCTATAAATAGAATAGGTGGTAACTTTGTTCAAGGCAGAAACCCTGAAAAACATGAATTGATTATTAATGAAGCTAAATCTCTAGAAGAAGCTGGAGCTTCATTATTACTTCTTGAATGCGTACCAGATGGATTAACTAAATTAATCATGAATGAGATATCAATTCCTGTAATTGGTATTGGTGCCGGATCAGCAACTGATGGTCAGGTAATGGTTGTGCATGATTTGCTCGGTATTTCATGCTTAGATAAATTGCCAAAATTTGTTAAAAACTTTATGGAAGACTCTAGTTCAATTCAAGAAGCTCTAGCTAATTATGTTAAAGAGGTAAAATCTGGAAATTTTCCTGCGGAAAAGCATACTTTTTATTAAGATATATTGAAAATTATAACCGAATATCAACAATTTAAAGAATTTAGAAGCACTATTGAATCAATTTCATTTGTCCCAACAATGGGAAATTTACATAAAGGTCATATGACACTAATTGATAAGGCAAGATCCTATGATTCTCATGTGACTGCTTCAATATTTATTAACCCGCTTCAGTTTAACGACGCTAGCGATTTTAATAATTATCCTAAATCTTTAGATGATGATATTGCTCTTTTATCTAAGCATGGTTGTGATTCTGTTTTTATTCCAGATTCTTCAATACTTGATAACATTAAAGAGATAAAAGCACCTGATACAGCCTTATATCTCTGTGGAATGAATAGACCGGGCCACTTTGATGGGGTTTTAACTATTGTTAATAAATTATTTGAAATAACGAAACCTACTAGATCATTTTTTGGTAAGAAAGATTTTCAGCAATTAACTCTAATAAAGAATTTTGTTATCGAAAATAATCTACCTATAGAAATTATAAGTGTGGAGACTGTAAGAGAGCTAAATGGATTAGCAATGTCATCTAGAAACAATAGACTATCTGAATCTGATAGAAAAAAGGCCTCTAAACTTTATGAAACTCTTTCTTCAATCAAAGACAATTCAAGTAACTTGTCTAATGAAATCATTAAGAGCCATAAAGATGAGTTAACAAAAAAAGGTTTTGACGTTGATTATTTATCAGTTTGCGATCCGATAAGTTTAAAGGATCTCGAAGACTTTAATTCGAAGCCATTTTTGGTTGCTATTGCCGCATCTATTAGTGGAATTAGGCTCATCGATAATATATTAATTGACTAGCTATATCCTTTAAATATGCTAAATAATTACTTATACTTCGCATCGTTATGTTAAAAACATTGCTTAAATCAAAGCTTCATCGTATCAACGTCACTCAAGTTGAGCTTGACTATGAGGGCTCGTGTGCTGTTGACCAAGACTTTTTAGATGCTGCAGGAATGCAGGAATACGAAAAAGTAGATGTTTATAATGTAACCAATGGCGAAAGATTTTCAACATATCTAATATTAGCTGAGCCAGGATCAAAGACTTTATCAGTTAATGGTGCGGCAGCTCACAAAGTATCCTTAAATGATATTGTTATAATATGTACATATGGCGAATTTGATGAAGCTGAATCAGCTAAACATAAACCAACTCTTGTTTACTTCGATAAAGAAAATAATGTAACTGGAATTAAAAATTCAATTCCACAACAAAAACTTCATTCTGTCTAAAAAGTATTACATCGTTGCTGTATTATTTTTTTCATTAAACATATTTTCTGATACTAAATTAATTATTTTAGGTTCTGGTACACCTAACCCAGATCCTGAAAGATATGGTTCATCTTATGCAGTTGTAGTTAATGAGAGTGCTTATTTAGTTGATTTTGGTCCTGGAGTTATGAGAAGGGCATCTGCAATGTCACCATCATATGGCGGGCAATTTGAGCAAATGGAAATAGCTAATATTGAGCATGCATTTTTAACACATATACATTCCGATCATTCTGGAGGTCTAGCTGATTTAGTTTTGTCTCCATGGGTCATGGGTAGAGACACAGAACTTAAGTTATTTGGTCCAAAGGGTTTGAAAGATATGGTCACAAAAATAACAGAAGCTTATCAACTGGATATCGACTATAGATTATATGGAACACAGCCAGCAAACAAGAAAGGTTTCGTATCAATAGTTAAAGAAGTAGAAGAAGGGGTTATTTTTAAAGACGCAAACGTAACTGTTACTGCTTTTTATAACAACCACGGTGATTTGAAAGAGAGCTTTGGTTACCTTTTTGAAACAGAGGATAAAAAAATAGTTTTCTCTGGTGATACGGCAATTAGTGATAATCTAAAAAAATACTCTAAAGGTGTGGATATTCTTGTACACGAGGTTTACTCAAGTGAAGGATATAAATCAAAAACCGCTGATTGGAAGATATATCACAAAGCACATCACACCTCGTCTATAGATTTAGGAGTTCTTGCAAAAGAGCTTAATCCAAAAACTCTAGTTCCATCTCATATTTTATTTTGGGGAGCATCAGAGGATTCTGTTATGAAGGACATAAAATTAAACTTTACTGGAAAAGTAATATTAGCTGAAGACCTATTGGTTATTGAATAACACTGGTTATCTTAATATGGCAGTGTGAAATAAACATTGACCATTGTGTATGTTGTCTGTACCCTTCGGCCAAAGCATTACAAAGGACTAAATGAAATTTAATGATCTGAAGCTATCAGACCCAATTTTAAGATCATTAAAAGATCAAAATTACAAAAAACCAACACCTATTCAAGCTGAAGTTATTCCAGCAGTTTTAAATAATAGTGACATTATGGCTGCTGCACAAACTGGAACTGGTAAAACTGCAGCATTTGTTTTACCAATACTCTCAAAATTATCCAATCCAAAATATAAATATAAAGGTCATCAGTTAAGAGCCTTAATAGTAACGCCTACTAGAGAGCTAGCAGCTCAAGTAAGAGAGAGTGTTAATACATACAGCAAATATTTAAGTATACGCTCAACTGCAGTTTATGGAGGTGCGAGAATACACAACCAAAGATTAAAGCTAAGAAAAGGTATAGATGTCTTAGTAGCTACTCCAGGAAGATTGTTAGATTTACATAATCAAAAATCGGTGAATTTAAAGAATATTGAGATATTAGTGCTAGATGAAGCTGATCAAATGTTAGATATGGGATTTATTCATGATATTAAAAAGATAGCCAATCTATTACCAGATAGACGACAAAATCTAATGTTCACTGCAACATTTTCAGATTCATTTAGATCATTAGCTACGAACATGGCTGAGAAGGCTATTGAGATTTCTGTCACTAACGATAATGAAACGGGTGAGAACATTAACCACTATATTCACCCCGTTGATAAATCTAGAAAAGCAGAATTATTAATTGAACTTATCAAGACTAAAAAATGGGATCAAGCTTTAGTGTTTACCAGAACTAAGCACGGTGCTGATAGACTTCAAAAACAACTAGACAAGGTTCATATTAATTCAAAAGCTATTCATGGAAATAAGACGCAAAATAATAGAATGAAAGCTCTTGAAGCTTTTAAAAATAATAAAATTCAAATTCTGGTAGCAACAGATGTTGCAGCTAGAGGTATAGATATAAAAAGAATGTCACAAGTTATAAACTTTGATGTCCCAACTGTTGCCAAAGATTATGTTCATAGGATTGGAAGAACAGGCAGAGGAGGTGATATGGGTGAGGCAATTACGCTTGTTAGTGCAGATGAATTCCGTCTTTTAAGGGATATTGAAAAACTTATAAATAAAAAATTAGAAAGGGTAGAGATTGAAGGTTTTGAGCCAGAGCAAATGGTTCCAATAAAAGATAAACCAAATAAGAAAAGATTCCATAATAAAAAAGGATTTAAAAAAAGAAATAAATCTCGAAAAGGTTAAGTAATGGCGCGCCCGGAGAGATTCGAACTCCCGACCCCTTGGTTCGTAGCCAAGTACTCTATCCAGCTGAGCTACGGGCGCTTTTATTAAAGTTTGCGGGCCTCGTCAGGAAGCATAACAGGAATACCATCTTTTACAGGATAGGCTAACCCAGCTTCTTCAGAAATTAGTTCATTGGCCTCTTTATCATATTCAAGAGGTTTTTTTGAAACCGGACAAACAAGTATATCCAGTAATTTTTGATCTAATATGGTCATAATTCTGAAGTATACATTAGGATTTATTTAGAATATATATATGCTATTGTAATCGCTTAAAAATATGCTTTTTAAATAATTATGAACCATTTATCAATACAAGCCTTAGATGAGTTTCCTTTAATCAATCCTGGCGATAATTTATGTTCAATTATCATAGATTCTATTAAAGGCAATGCAATTCTTGTTGATGATGGTGATGTAATATTGCTAGCTCAAAAAATTGTTTCAAAATCAGAAAATAGATTTAAAAATTTATTAGAAATCAATCCTTCAGAGAAAGCTATAAAATTAGGAAAGAGCCTGGGTAGAGATCCATCATTTATGCAACTTATCTTGGATGAATCTAATGAGATATTAAGTACTGAAAAAAATGTAATCATTGTTGAGCACAAACTTGGGTACATAAACATTAATGCAGGCATTGATAAATCTAATATTTCAAAAAATAAAGATCTTGTTCTATTACTGCCAGAGAATCCAAAAAAAAGTGCAAATGATATTCAAACTCAAATCAGTTCAGAGTTAGATAAAGATATTAGTGTAATAATCACTGATTCGATGACTAGGCCATATAGATCTGGTGTAACGAATTTTGCAATTGCCAGTTCTAATATTCAGAGTCTTATAGATTTGAAAGGTGAAGAAGATATTTTTGGAAATACATTGCATGCTACAGAAATTGCCATTGCTGATGAATTAGCTGCTGCTGCTGGATTATTGATGGGTCAAGGCAATGATATGAAGCCTGTGGTGATAATCAAAGGGTTTGATAGATCAAATTATTCCGTTAATAACGCCTATGATTTAATAGTCAACAAAGACGAAGACTTGTATCGTTTCTAGCCCACTTAATAATTTATAATTAGAATATGAAATTCAGCTTAAATTTAAACAAGATTGCTTTATTAAGAAACGCTAGAGGAGAAAACAACCCTTCTTTAGAGGATTATGCTAATCAAGCAATTGATCTTGGTGTTGATGGTCTCACCTTACATCCAAGGCCAGACCACAGACATGCAACAAGTGAAGATGTGATTTCATTGGGTAAAATATGTAAAGAGAGAGATGTAGAGTTCAATATTGAAGGTAATCCATTTTCTGAGCCTGCAGATCCTTTTCAGGGCTATGTAAATTTAGTAAATACATGTCAACCAGACCAAGCAACCCTTGTTCCAGATCTACCAAATCAAATAACTTCAGATCATGGCTGGGAGAGTGGTGATCATGATGATGATTTAATTAATGTAATATGCAATTTGAATAATCTTTGTAAAAATACATCAATCAGTTTGTTTGTAGATAATTTAAAAAATAATAATACAAATTTAGACGCTATAGATTATGCGCTTAAAGTTGGTGCCAATACTATTGAAATACATACTGGTGAATTTTCAAAGTTAATTGATTTAAATAATCTAGCTATTAACGCTAAGCTAGAAGAATTAATTTATGCTGCAAAAGATAAAAATTTAATGGTTAATGCGGGACATGATTTGAATTTAATTAATTTACCTCATTTAGTAAAAATAGGTGGTGTAAATGAGGTATCTATTGGTCATGCAATTGTAGTTGACGCCTTGAATTATGGCTTTGAAGACACTATAAAGAGGTATATAGAGGTTATTAAAGGATAAACATGACAATAGAAGAAAAATTAAAACAGCAAATTAAAGAGAATGATATTTTAATTTATATGAAGGGAACTCCTTATGAACCTCAATGCGGTTTTTCTGCTCGCACAGTTCAAGCATTAATAGAGTGTGATGCACAATTTTCATACGTCGATGTAATTGAAAACAATGATGTTAGAACTGCATTACCTTCTGTTTCAGATTGGCCAACTTTTCCTCAGGTATTTATAAAAGGTGAATTAATCGGTGGCGCTGACATAGTAGCCCAAATGCATGCCTCTGGTGACTTGCTAAAAGCTATTCAAGAAGCAACCAGTTAGCTGTATTTATTTATTATTTTACAAAATACTTGAGCAGTAACATCTGAATCGTATGCTGCTGAATGTGCTTCCTTTGAATCATAATCAATATCTAATAACTCACATATTCTAGCCAATACAGTTTGGTTGGTCGCAAGAGCTCCAAGCGTTACGGTATCAAGAACTGAAAATGGATGAAAGGGTGATCTCTTGATACCATTTCGTTCAATTGCAGCATTTAAAAATGAACTGTCGAAGTGAGCATTATGACCAACCAAAATTGCTCTTGAACATTCATATTTATTTTTTGTTTGATTAATTATTTTAAATAGTTCTTTTAGGGCAACTTCTTCTTCAACTGCATTTCTTAATGGATGGTCTAATTTAATCTTAGTAAATTCAAGAGACTCATCTTCAACTTCTAGCCCTCGATAGGGTTGTATATGATATCTATGAGTCTCGCCCACAACTAATTGTTCATCTTCTTCTTCAATAAGAGTAATAGCAATTTCAAGGATGGCATTTTTGAGAGGGTCAAATCCACCAGTTTCAAGATCAACTACAACGGGTAAATATTTTCTAAATCTGTCTTTAAGCATTAGTCAGACTTGTCTTTAATAAGTTTATTCACAGCATCATCTGTTAATTCATGAATACTTTTTAAATCTTTTTGCGCTATGTGAATTTGCATATTTTTAAGATTCTTTGATTTATCAATATTTCTATTAATGATTTGAGTATTTATGGTTTTACTAATATTAAGATTTTCATCTGAAAAATTTTTTAATTTAGATCTTTTTTTATCGCTACTAAGAGATTCTTTAAGATCAAAAAAGTATTGAGAAGCATTTCTTGCCTTATTAATTGATTTAGTTGAAGTAGAGACTATCTCTATACAATCTACCGGACATGGCTCAATACAAAGCTCACATCCTGTACATATGTCATCTATTACAGAGTGCATCATGTTTGCAGAACCCACAATTGCATCAACAGGGCACACATCAATACATTTCTTACAACCAATACATTCTTCCTCAATAATAGAAACTTTTTGCTCTTTAATTGTCGGACCGTACTCAATATCAACTTTCTTAATATTCTTTTTCAAAATACTGTTGAGATTTTTAAGTGTTTTTTCACCGCCAGGCACACATCTATCATGAGGATCTCCACTTACAATGGCTTGAGCATATTGTTTACAACCTGGTGTATCACATCTACCGCATTGTATTTGAGGTAACTCTTTGTGTATTAAGTTAATTAATTCCAATTTACTTACTTTTTAACGCCAAGTTTCTCTTGAAGCTTTGAATTTGAAGTTGTGTACCCAAATGGCACTCGCTCACCAGGGTATAACCTTTTGTAAGCCTCTTGAACTGCTAGTGTTGTCTCATGAAAACCAGATAAGATTAAGTCTAGTTTTCCTGGATAATCATTAATATCACCTACTGCAAATATACCTTCCACAGATGTTTGAAAATTTTCAGTATTTACAGATATTTTTTTACCATTTAGATCTATATTCCACTCAAGGATTGGACCTAATTTTTTATTTAAACCAAATAGAAACAAAAGCTCATCAGCTTCATAATGTTCTATTTCATTAGTATCAAAGTTTTTCAATGACACTCCTGTTACTTTATCTGAACCTTCAATACCATCAATTAAATAAGGGGTAAGAAGCTTTACCTTCCCAGCGGCAACCAGTTCACGCATTTGCTCCTCTGTATGTTGAGCTCCTCTAAAGGCATCTCTTCTGTGAACTAGTGATAAAGATTTTGCTTTCTCAGCCAATTCAACACACCAGTCAAGAGCTGAATCACCGCCGCCAAATATAAAGACATCTTTATTTTCATACGTTGATTTTGAGCGAACAGCATAGGTAACACCCTTATTAATAAATTTATCAGGATCTTCTATATTGGGCGGTCTTCTTGGTTCAAAAGATCCAGCACCAGCTGCTATAAAGATATTTTTTGTAGTTAATTTAGTGCCCTCATTAGTGGTAAGAGACCAGTATTTATCATCTTTATGGTCAATCTCATTTATTTCTTCAACTCTTTCATTAAGTATAAGCTCATAATTAAATGGCTTGATTTGTTCTAATAAAGCATCAACATGCTCTTGAGCGGTCTGAAAGGGCACCCCGGGAATATCATAGATTGGTTTTTCTGGATAAAGCTCAGCACATTGACCACCTGGTTTATCGAGATTATCTATAAGGACACA
>Ga0213865_10000847_pt1 | contig 20289 bp, 23 predicted proteins | sample PICome_6_FD_160100 | JGI IMG/M metagenome (GOLD analysis project Ga0213865, IMG submission 160100) | Coastal seawater microbial communities near Pivers Island, North Carolina, United States - PICO282 | ecosystem: Environmental > Aquatic > Marine > Coastal | place: USA: North Carolina...
ATAACCGTGGAAAGGACTTTGTGGATCTTCGCTAGCTACATAGAGGTGTCTCCAGTTGAAATAAGGCTCAATGGTATGCATTGAAAAAAGAATTGGCTTCAAGTTTAACAAAAACGACTCCGCTTTGTTAAATTCCTAACGTAAATAATCGTCATGTCCATATTTACCATTACAGGCGCCACCGGCTCAGTTGGAAGAGCCATTGTCAAGCAGCTTTTGAACGAGGGACATAGTGTGCGCATTCTCAGTACAAGAAAAGACTACCAATGGAATGCTGTTGAGGTCTATTACTGGAACCCCGAACAAGGGAATATCGACGACCAAGCGTTAGAGGGTGCCGACTTTCTATTACACTTAGCTGGAGCTACCGTAAGTAAACGATGGACAGCGTCTTACAAGCGAATAATCAATGACAGCCGGATCTACACTTCACAAGTCCTCTCTGACGCACTCAAGCGTGTGAAAAATGGTCCTTCGTGCTGTGTAAGCGCAAGTGCTATAGGTTATTACGGTTCTTCCTTTGACCAAAAATTTAATGAGGAGCACCCTCCTGCCAATGATTTCCTTGCTTCGGTTACTGAAAATTGGGAACGGTATACAAAGCAGTTTGAATCGCCTACATGCAGAAGCATACAACTGCGTATTGGAATTGTTTTAGACCGTGGTGCTGGTGTACTGGGACGATTGGTGCCGCTTGCCAAAGCTGGGATTGCCTCACCACTAGGAAAAGGCAATCAGTGGACAAGCTGGATACATGTAGAGGACCTCGCTAGAATGTTTATATATGCGGCAACGCATCCAATTGAAAGCGGCGCATACAATGCGGTTAGCTCATCACCGCTCACCAATAAAGAATTCACTCGTGCCATATGCCGTGTGTTGTGGAGGCCCATGGTTTTTCCTCCCGTTCCTGAAATGCTGTTAAAGCTTGTTCTTGGAGAAATGTCTATACTGGCATTAATGAGCCAGAGGGTCAGCAATGGAAAAATTCTATCGGTAGGCTTCAGCTTCAAGCATGTGAACATCCATGCAGCACTTAAAGACCTATTGAAATAAAAAAGCCCCGCGAATGCGGGGCTTTTGATTTAGTTGGGTTGCTGATTATGCATTCGCAGAAACCACAAAGTTGAGTTCGATAGTGTGATCAATCAAATCCTCTTTCAAAGATTCAGCGATTGAAGCATCTTCTCTGTCGTGGAATTTCACGCCCCATTTTGTGCGGTCGATACCGAAAGTTGGAGCAGTGAAGTTGACGCCTGCCTCAGTTACTTCGATGTTTGCTGGGAATTCGATGCTGTTTGTAACACCACGCATAGTCAAGTTACCTACAACAACACTGTTTGTAGCCTCACCTGCTTCAGCTCTTACTTCAACAATTTCAAATTGTGCAGTTGGAAAGCTCTCCACAAAGAAGAAATCTTCTGATTTCAAATGACCAACTAGGTAACCGCTTTTGCCTTCATCTTCAATATCTGTATTCACGATAGCGTTCATATCGATGGTAACGCTGCCGCCTACAACTTGACCGTCTTTTACAGCAAAAGAACCGTCTTGAATATTGATTAGACCTACGTGTTCGCTATTAACGAATGATTTGAAACCTCTCCATTTGATAGCAGAACCTTCAGCTATTGCATAAGAAGTTGCCTCTGCTACTTCAATTACCTCTTGAGCTTCTCCAGTGGTTACTTCTTCAGCTTTCTCACCTGCACAGCTTACAGCCAAAACAGAAGCCGCCATGAACATTGCGATTTTTTTCATTTTTTCTCTTTTGTATGGTTAGAAATTCAGTGTAAAAATACACGATTAATGTTATAACAACTATCTGGTCAAAAAAAAGTTTACGAGACATACATTTTTTTTCTCAGACGAAAAGCCAAAACGCTAACAACCAGAGTGATGCTACCTGCAAGTACATAGGGATATGTAAAGTGCATCCCGTACACGGCACCTCCAACAGCAGGCCCCACTACCCTAGCGAGAGACCCTACGCTTTGATTGGTTCCCAAAATTTTTCCCTGGGCATCTTCGGGCGCATAGGTGGTCAATAAACTGCTAACCGTAGGGGTTAGCAGAGCATTACCAAAGGACAATAAGGTCATACAGAGGAGTTCCAAATAGAATTGATCCGTAGGAACAAAGGGCATGAAAAATAAGCCGACAGCCACGAGCAACGTTCCAAACAAGAGTAGATTCCGTTCACCAAACCAACTGTTAAAGTAGCCGATGAGACCGCCTTGAATAACCACCGCCAAGAAGCCTATGTAGGCAAAAGTGTAACCGATGTGCATCTCGCTCAACCCGAAATGCTCGGCCCATAATAGCGTGGAAGTGATCTGCATCATACTAAAACCAAGGATATACACGAAGTTGATAGTGAACAAAGCATTGACCTCAGGCACCTTTCTAAAGGCAAAAATGTCCTTAAATGGATTTGGAAATAGATTCACACTATCGGCAGGTTCTTTCAACGTCTCTGCCAAGAAGAAATAAGCGAGAAGAAGGTTGATTCCACTCAATCCTGCCGCGAAATACCCCACTCCAGATACTCCGTAGTACTCATTGACGATTCCGCCTATACTTGGACCAAAAATGAAGCCGAGTCCAAAGGCTGCCCCGATGATTCCAAAGGCCTTCGTACGTTGCTCTTTAGGTACGATATCACTAATGTATGCCTGAGCAACACTAAGATTGGCTGCACCAAACCCTTTTAACAGACGGGTGGCAAACAAGAGCCACAAGACCGTTGCATTGGCAAATAGTATATACGCAACTACCATAATACTGATGCTCGCTAACATAATAGGACGACGCCCATACCTATCGCTCAATCCACCCCAGAAACTTGCAAAAATGAATTGCATAATGCTGAAGCTCGTACCTAATAGACCAACCATCGCATCAGTAGCCCCTAATTCTTTGGCATAAATTGGAAGGATAGGAATGATAAGACCAAAGCCCATCAGATCCATGAAAATGGTAAAGAAGAGTACAACTAAAGCCTTATTCCTCATGCTTAGGAGTTCTTAAGTTTTTGACTTGTATTCCTTTATCGCTGACCTTGTAAGCATGCAGTTCCCGTGCACGGATAGTGGACTTAAAGACTTCTTGCGCTTCGTTTTCGAACTGATCAAAATCTTTATAACGTGCACTGTAATGCCCTATAAGTAGGTGATTCACATCTGCCTCATTAGCTACCCTTGCCGCCTCTTTTGCTGTGCTGTGCATGGTTTGGCGCGCACGCTCAGCCTTATCTTCACAAAAAGTACTCTCGTGGTACAACAGCGTGGCTCCTGCTACATAATTTGAAGTCTCCGGAACATACATCGTATCCGATGCAAAAGCATAACTCAGTGGCTTTGGTGGATCGAAGGTGATGTCTTCATTTGACACCACAGTTCCATCTTCCGCGGTCCAGTCCCTACCGTCTTTAATCCAATGATAATCACAAACCGGAATGCCCAATTCATCAGCACGTTCTATATTTAGACCGCGCTGAAGCGGCTTTTCTTCGAATTTAAATCCGGTCGTTGCTATTCTATGTTTAAGCGGGAAACTCGATACAGTATAAGCCTCTGTTTCTAAGATCACCTGAGGCACCTTATGTTGAGTGACCACAAATGAAATGGGATAAGATGTAAACGTTCCCGCCGCCCTAAACTGCGTCAGTACAATCTCCTTGAGTTTAGGAGGCCCATAGATGGTCAAAGGTGTTGTACGGCCAAGTAAATGAAAGCTGCTCAACAAGCCAACCAACCCGAAGAAGTGATCACCGTGAAGGTGGGAAATGAATATGTTATTGATGCGGGAGAATTTCGTCTTAGATCGACGCAACTGCTTCTGGGCACCTTCCCCACAATCTATCAAGAAATAATGCTCCCGCATTTTTAAAAGCTGGGAGGTCGTGTAACTGTTGGAGGTCGGTGTAGCGCTGGCTGCACCTAAAACTACCAACTCAAAACTCATTAAGAATTACCCAGTTTACGCTTCTCAGCTAAGAGATACAGCACGGCCATACGTACGGCAACACCGTTCTCCACTTGATCGAGAATAATAGCATGCTCGCTATCTGCCACCTCAGAGGTAATCTCTACGCCTCGGTTGATTGGACCCGGGTGCATAACTACGATTGGCTTTTCAAGGGCGTCTAAGTGTTCCATGGTCAGTCCGTACTGAGCGCGGTACTCTGCGATGGATGGGAAGTATTTGATGTCTTGACGTTCGTGCTGTACGCGTAACATGTTTGCAACATTACACCACTCGATGGCTGTTTGCAAGTTGTGCTCTACGCGAACGCCGAGAGTGTGCATGTATTTTGGAACCAAGGTTGTTGGCCCACAAACCATAACCTCAGCACCCATCTTTTTTAGGAGAAGAACATTTGATAGTGCAACTCGGCTGTGTACGATATCTCCGACAATCGCAACTTTAGCGCCTTCCAAACTTCCTAATCGTTCCCTTATCGAGAATGCATCAAGCAGTGCCTGAGTTGGATGCTCGTGTGCCCCATCTCCAGCATTTACGATAGAAGCATCTACATGTTGAGAGAGGAATTCTCCGGCACCTGGATTGGGATGACGCATTACCACCATATCCACTTTCATGGAAAGGATGTTGTTCACCGTATCCACCAATGTTTCTCCCTTCTTTACTGAAGATGATGCTGCAGAGAAGTTTACGACATCCGCACTTAAGCGCTTTTCTGCCAATTCAAAAGACAACCTCGTTCTTGTACTGTTTTCGAAGAAGAGGTTGGCAATGGTAATATCTCTGAGCGTTGGAACTTTTTTGATGGGTCTGTTGAGGACCTCTTTGAATTCTTTGGCAGTGTCTAGAATGAGCTGGATATCCTCTGCCGTGAGGTGTTTGATACCCAACAAGTGATTCACTGATAATTCGCTCATGAAGCTGGTTCCGTTAATAATACTGCATCGCGGCCATCCACTTCTTCCCACAGTACCTCAACGCGTTGTGAGGCTATGGAATCTACTTGTCGGCCCTTATAATCAGGCTGTATAGGAAGGTCGCGTGAAAATCTACGATCAATCAAAGTGAGCAACTCCATTTTTGACGGACGTCCGTAACTAAGAATGGCATCCATGGCTGCACGCACACTCCTACCGGTGTACAAAACATCGTCAATAAAGACTACTTTTTGATCCTCAACGAGGTGTTCAATTTTAGTCTTGTTCGGTTGCAAATGGCCCGGACGTCTTCTGAAGTCATCTCTGTAGAAAGTGATATCTAAAAGACCCGTACGGATGCTACCTGCACCGTATTGTTCTTCTAACAACTTAACCAGTCTACTAAGTACTTGTCCCCCTCGAGGTTGAAGGCCGATCAAAATAGAATTTGAAAAATCACCGTGATTCTCGATGAGCTTACAACACAACCTGTTCAAAGCGATGTTCAACTCTCTGGAGTCTATGATTTCTCTTTTGCTCATGCTGCAAATTTATACATTAATATGAAGCAAATAAACTTCCAAGATCGATCCCGGAGAAATTCCCACTACTCATCATAACTACAGCCTTAGTATCGCCTTTGCTTTCAAGTGCTTTAGCCAATTCTTGCGCATCATCGAAGACAACAACACCCTGCCCGAATGCCGACTGTACGTCTTCTTTGCTCAGTGCTGGCAATTTCTTGTGAGCAACAGCTTTGGGACTGTAATAGACCCAACGGTCTTGGGCGGGATCAAGGACTCCTTTATACTGTGGTATGAACTCTGGATTTAAACTGCTAAAGGTGTGTAATTCGAGTACTGCGCGAACATCGCCGTATTGCTCAGCAAGAGCAGCAACTGCCGCTTGTACTTTTGACGGAGCATGGGCAAAATCCCGGAAAACGGGTACGGATGATCCTGCTAATCGCTGCATCCTATTCTGCGCACCCGTGAAACTTGCAATGGCATCGTGGAAATCATCTTCCTGAAGCCCCATTTCCAAGCAAATCCAGCGCGCCGCTTCAAGATTGCTGAGATTGTGCTTGCCAAAAACTTGCAATGGCATAGCACCCTCAGCCGTTTCGATGTACGTAGTTCCTTCATCGATAAAGTGTTCCGGTAACGAATATGGAAAACGCTTCACAGGAGCATCACTTTGCTCCACTAATTCCTTTAGAACAGGATCATTCTCATTGTAAATCAAAGCACCACCAGGCTCGATGGTATCGATGTATTTCTTGAATTGGTCCACATAAGATTCAAACGTAGGGAACACATTTATGTGGTCCCAGGCAATTCCTGTAATGACTGTGATATTGGGTCGATACAGGTGGAATTTTGGACGTAAATCTATTGGTGAGCTCAGGTATTCATCGCCTTCCATTACCATGAAATCCGAACCACTTTCGAGCTCCACCATACAGTCGAAGCCCTCTAATTGAGCGCCTACCATGTAGTTGGTTGACATTCCAGCATGCTGCATGGCGTGCAATACCATGGCCGTCGTAGTGGTCTTTCCGTGAGAACCAGCGATGACCACCCGAGTCATGTCTTTACTAACCTCGTATAAAAATTCAGGGTAGCTAAAGATGTTAAGATCGAGCGCTTGTGCTTTGAGTAGTTCTGGATTGTCTTTACGCGCATGCATTCCAAGTATGATAGCGTCGAGGTCTGTGGAAATGTTGCTTTCGTCCCATCCCTCAGCGGCAGGAAGTAAGCCTTTGGTAGCCAATCTTGAACGAGAAGGTTCAAAAATTTGGTCATCAGAACCACTGACCTGGTGACCAGAGTTGTGTAAAGCTATGGCGAGGTTATGCATGGCAGAACCCCCTATGGCAATGAAATGTACTCTCATTTATTCTTCAAAATAAAGATTGCCGAATCGTATACGGCTGCCTCGCAAAGATAAGAGAACCGCACCGTCATAGCCGTCGTTTGCTTGTCTAGAAGAACGAGGGCTTACTCTGAATTTTTGGCGCTTATTTCTGTTTAATACCGTATACACCATCTCTGCATCGTGGCTTAAACTTACCATTACAAGATTACCATTCTTCGCATTAGTAATGGCACGTAGTGTTTTCTTACCCCAGCGCTTGGCATTCTTACGATGATCGTTGAAGATAAAGTGTAACCCAGATTCATTCACCAAAAAGGTATAACCGAGATAATAACCACCATCATTCATGGAACTTTGACGCTTTGGTACATGAGCGTACCAATCGACTTCGCCTTTCCCATCAATACTCAATACAATGATGTCATTGTAATAGTAGTAATAGTTCGTCGTCGTCGTTCCACGCGAGGTTTGTACAGTTTGTACACGCACCTCGTAATCCTCCGCAATCACATAGGCACCACCATCAGGTCTTGGTAGAAATTGACGGAAAACGAAATTCCTGCGAATACCTTTTCCGCGACGCGCTCGGAATCGGTTGAATTGTGCGACAAACTCTTGAGTAAACGGATTCAAATTGGTCGAAACCACCTCTCCTCTACTCTGGTCAACACTCAGGTAAAGTGCTCCATCCATATCATAGAAGTTGCGTTTACCGTAAAAGCCAGAGATAGCCATTTGGTTGTCTTTTAGGTCACATTCGATACCCAATGAATGCACCGCAACATTGCGCAATCCAAGGTCGAATTCGGTGATTTGATTGTTATCGCCGGCGCCAATACGCATCAGTTTATACTCTAGGTCTTTGCCACTCTGTAACATCACATTCGGACTATTATCGAATGCGCTCAGGATGAATACATCGCCGGAGTTCGATAAATCGAAATCGATAATGTTGAAGTTTCTGTCACGAACATTGAGTTCTATATCGGCGTTCCAATCCTCTGCAAGGTCTGCGCTGTACACTCTTACGTAAAAGTTTTCGCTTCCAAACCGCTCATAAGGTGGGTTTGTAAACACTGCGAATTTCGTTCGATCCTGCGATGCTTTGATGGTAAAGTCTCCTTGAGATCGTCTTTTTGAATCCAACGTCTCTATTAATTTCGGCGCACTTAGATTGGCCAGGGTATCCAAGGTTCGAACTAATAAATTCCGAGTGTCCGATTGACGGTCATAGCTTTCGTAAAACAAATACTGAACACCACCGAGCATCAGACTTTCCTTGAAGTCTACCCTGCGTCCATTCCATTCCCACCTTGGATTTTTTAGCAACCATTGTTCGCTTAAATCGTAACGGTTGTAATACGCGAAATATTCATCGCGAGCACCCGAAATGATGGATGCAGCGGCAGGTCGATAAGTAAAGAAACCTTGTTCGCTTGATTGCAAGATCCGGTCAAATTTTGCACTCCTAGCATTGTATTCTGGACTCCATTCCAGTAAGGGATATGAACCCTGTGCAAGCCCTGTTGTTACTACTAAACAACAAGCAATCAGTGTAATGGAGCGCTTAAGAAAAGTGGTCATAGAAAACGGTAAAGTTTTTGTACATTGATGGTAAGATACAGCACCCTAATGATAAACTAACGCAGTATGAAGAGATTTCTGTATTCATTAATTTTCCTAGGCCTCCTGAGTGTTGAAGCAAATGCACAAGCTGTGATTGTTCGTAAACGCGATCTCAGTACAACGACCTACGGGAATTCTTCGGTACAGATCAGCCCATCGAGTTCGAGTGCAAATCTTGGCGGCATGTATTATAGCCGTTACAATCACGCATTAAAGATTAGCCCAGCTTCACTCATCGCAGGGGAAATCCCTCTTTCTTACGAACATAAAGTCAGTGATTATATCACTATTGAAGCGGGTATGGGTTTAACCACCTACAATCTGACCGAGGACCTCATTCGTGGATACAGCGAACGTGGCGATGGAGAAACAGTGAGTAAAGTCAGCTACTCCGTACTTTTCAATACCAAGTTCTTTCCAGAAGGAAATGCATTTCAAGACGGGTATTACGTGGCATTCAACCTCAACGTGCGCAACTACGCCCAAGACTTTACCACACTCGATGATTTCGGTATGGATACAACGGTGAGTGAATTTTTCCGTTGGTCAGATGTAGGTTTCACCATGGGATATCAAAGCCGTCCATCGGAAAAAATGATTCTCGATTGGTACATCGGCGCAGGCATTCGACAAAAAAACAGATCAACAACAGATTACGAGCAGATATTTGATCCGACATCAGGTTTATTCGTCGGACAGTACAACTTGAATGAAAGCACCAATGTAGCCCCTGCGCTCTTAGGCGGCGTGAAAATCAGTTTCTTGTTTAGGTAATCCCTTATTCCACCACTACTTCAATCGCGGCGATAGCTTGGTTGCTCACCTTCTCTGCAGTGGCATAGGTATCAACGGTGGTGTGAGTGAATCCGTCGTTAGCAAGGCTCACATTACCCAATAGAAGGTCAAGATCCATTTTAACCACTAATCGGTCACCAGGGCGTACAGGTACATCAAAGGTTCGTGTTCTGTACAGCGGATCGGTTCCAGTATGCCAAATGATACCGCCATTGGTCGTAGCATTGCTCAAGTCGCCGCCTGCGTTGAATCGTCCTTCGGCTTTAAGGAACCTGTATTTAGAGGCCCAAGTCCAATACATAGCATAGGCACTGCTCAAAGGATGTGTGGTTTCGAAGGAAGTTGGGTCCATGGCATTCATGTCCGACGGGACACCTAAGCCAAAACTAATTTGATCTACTCTTCGCTGCAGGTCCAATGTATAAGTGCTGAAAGCACTATCGCTAGGGTCCACGAACAGTACATCACTCAGGAGCTGATCGCCTGCTCGAAGATCGCTGATATAGAAGTGGAAAAGATCAATTGCAATTGCCGTATCTCCTTTGAAGAAAGGCGTGCTCTGAGTGTATGGCGTACCGTTTTGAATCCACTGAAATTCAACAGTTACCTTTTTATCTCCGGGTCTACATCCGGCAAGGATGAGGAGAGATAACAGTCCATAGAAAGGAAGCTTTTTCATGCTTACGCTAAAGTTTGAATACAAACTCGCTCTTTAGATTATCGCTAAGAATCTGGGCTTTATTGTAGTCCGCAGCATCCCCTGGATCAGAATAGATTTCCGGTGTTGAAGACGGCTGTAGGCCTAAGAATAGCTTTTCAATATCTAAATCAATAACAAAGAAAACATCCTTATTGGCCGCGACATTGAAATTGCGCTTTTCACTGCGCTCAATCACCATATCCTCTGTTGCAATTCTCCAAGTAAAGGTGCTCGTTGGTGTGGTGAATAAAGAATCATTCGGGTCAAAAACTCGACCCTCTAATTGGAAGAAGCTGTGACCTGTAGCCGGTCCATTCCACAAAAGTCCCTTGACCAACGGGTTCGTTTCTTCAAGCGTCTCCGGTGCGGCATAAGCACGAGTACTATCCAAACCGATGTGGTAATTCAAACGGCCATTGTACGAACCGCGCGGCAACTGAGCGAGCTTGACTTCTGAAGTTGTAAGCAGATCAATCGCTGTTAAGTCGTTCTCTGTGCTTGTGGTATCCTTTTCATCAACACTTACAAACTCAGCACCGCTGAGCGTGATGTAGACATGACTCAACTTAATAAGGTCGCCGTTGATTTGATATACCGTGCTTGTATCTGCAATATCACCGTCAAAATATTTGTAGGCACGGATGTATATATTGCGATCGTCCAACGCAGCTGGATCAACAACAGTAATCTCACGTTCACACGATGCGAATGCACCAATGGTTAATAATGCTAAAATGAATCTTTTCATTCTTCCTTTATTTTCAAAAACTCAGGCGCCTGTTCAATGGCCACCATAATTTGGTCTAACAAATCATCATTCTCTTTGGAAAAATCAAGTTCCAAAGGCTCCTTAAAGGTAATGGTTAATAGGTTACCCGTACTCTTCACAAACATACCCGTTTTGTCGAAGGCTCGACGAAAGCCATTAATCACCACGGGAACCACTACAGGATTTAACTCTCGAATCAAATGAACTGTACCTCGTCTTCCCTTTACAAACGGGCGTGTCGTGCCTTGTGGGAAGGTAATGGTCCAGCCTGTTTCCATGGCTTTTTTAATGTTGGCAATATCTTTTGGATCTACGCCTCGATTGACTGTTTTACCCGCCTCTCGCCAAGTGCGTTTGATACTTACACTTCCCGCGTATTGCATCAGTTTAGGCAACAACCCCTTCTTCATCGTCTCTGCAGCAGCCACAAAGAAGACATTGAGCTTAGGACGAAACAAAGTTGCAAACGGCACCCTGTTGTATACCTTGTTTTCCGCTGCGTTAAAGACCTGGTACATCGCACTTACATCGGCGAAATACGTTTGGTGGTTGGACACAAACAAAACGCCACGCTCAGGTAGGTCCTTAAGTTTATCACCACCTACAATCTGCACTGAGTTTAAACGAAAGAATCGATACCATGTGATTAATCCAAAAACGAAAATGACCGTTCTTTTGATCAACAGGTTATATCCGAAACTGTCTTTTTTAAAAGGGTTTAACACGTGTACTAATTTCAGTAGTTCGGCAAATATACTCCTTAGGACAAAAGCCCCACTATTCTTGCCGTGATGATTGCTGTTGCACCCCAAATGACTTCATCACCCCACAGATATGCCGGGACTTTCACCTTGCCGTATTTTGTAGGAACAGTAGCCTTTCCAATGAGTTCACCTGACATCAATACCTGTAATGGTATTGAAAAAGTATAGGCCACTTCATTGGGATCAAGGACCAATTCTGGAAGCTCTTTAGAATACCCGATGAATGGATGAACCACAAAGTTTGACGGAGGTATGTACAAGGGATCTAGTTTGCGAATCACTGTCACGCTTTTTTTAAGAATTCCAACCTCCTCCGCCGTTTCTCGTAAGGCGGTCTGCTCGTAACTTGAGTCGCTCAATTCCTTTCTACCGCCAGGAAAACTAATCTGTCCGCCGTGTGTGCCGTCGTATGGCGGACGCTTCATAAACAGCAGCTCAAGACCATCCGATCCTTCAAAAAGGTGCGCCAGTACAGCCGCCTTTTTAGCTTGGTCCATTGTTTTTTGTGAGGTATGCACCATCTTTCGAAACCAAGGCATCATTGGATTTTGAAACGAAGGGGCTTCGCCTTTGTGGGCCAGCTTAGAAAGGAGTTGATCTGTGTTCACCGAATAAATGTACCGAAACGTGTAAAGGCCATGAACTTTCCATTCAATTTTTGTTATCTATTAAAGTCCTAGCCCTCATAAGATATGACTATTACTCAATTCCGTTACATCGTAGCTGTAGACAACCACCGCCATTTCGCGCGCGCTGCGGAGGCTTGTTTTGTTACCCAGCCGACTTTGAGTATGCAGATTCAGAAGCTCGAAGAAGAGCTCGATATCTTAATTTTCGATCGCTCAAAGCAACCAATTGTCCCCACTCCATTGGGTGAAAAAATTTTGGAGCAAGCCAGGAAAGTCTTGCAAGAAGCTGCTGTACTTGAGCACATGTCCAAGCAAATTAAAGGCACCTTCGAGGGCGACCTTCGTTTGGCAGTTATACCTACTATAGCTCCTAGTTTATTGCCTCGATTCTTAGTAGAGTTCAACCAAGCTTTTCCTAAAATCAAGTTGTTCGTTGAGGAAATGAAAACAGCCGACATGATTGAGGCCTTGCGTAAAGACCGTATAGATGTTGGTATTGCAGCCACGCCTTTAGAGGAACGCGGTATTGTGGAGAAGCCACTGTACCACGAACCGTTTGTCGCATTCGTTCCCAGCTACCACAAGTTTTCAAAGGATAGGTTCTTATTGGCCTCGGAAATTAACCCAGGTGAATTGCTCTTATTGAACGAAGGTCATTGCTTTAGAAACAGCGTGCTCTCGTTGTGCAACCCTAAAAACCTCAATGGCGACGGCATTCACATGGAAAGTGGACACTTCGACACCTTAGTTAAATTGGCCGACAAAGGCATGGGCATGACACTATTGCCATATCTAACAGGTATCGACCTTAACGACCGCTACAAAGGCTCCATCAAGCCCATTGCAGAGCCGACACCTACTAGACAGGTGAGCCTGATACATTCTCGTACACAGCTTAAACTCGAGTGGATACAAGCGCTGGAAAAAGTCATTCTAAAAAACCTTCCGAAAAAGGTGCTCGAGTCCCCAGAGCAAGTCGTTAGCCCATTGTAACGAGCACCATGCCTAGGGCGACGATTATAGCAACGGCAATAATATTGAGTAGGATGCCTCTTGCCATCATATATCCCACCGTTAATTTACCTGTAGAAAAAACAATCGCATTTGGCGGTGTGGCCATTGGAAGCATAAATGCACAACTCGCGCCCAATACTAAAGGCATGCTCAAGATTTCCATCGACCAGCCAAAGGTCAGCGAAAGGCTGAGTACAAGCGGCATCAATGCACTGACCAATGCCATATTACTCAGTAATTCGGTAGCAAAAACACCTAGAAGTGCCATGATGATTACCCAAAACAAGATAGGTATGTTTTCGAAGGACGTCATGCCTACTTCCAAGGCTTCAAACCAATAGCTCTGTTGCAAGGTGCCGGCCAAGGCCAATCCACCCCCAAATAGGATGAGAATTCCCCAAGGAAGCTTAGAGGTGCTCTCCCAATCCAAAAGGTTCTTACCCGGTTCTCCCGTGAGACTGAAGAGCAATACAGCTGCAAGTAATGAAATCCCTGTATCCGACCAATGAATATGGGTACTCAAGGCACCTAAATAGGGCCGCATGATCCACAGCAAGGCTGTCGAGGTGAATATAATGGCCACTTTTCTCTGCGCCTTGTTCATGGAACCTAAGCGGTCCCACTCCTGTTGTAAATAGCGTTCTGTTTCCTTTTGTTCTTGAGGGGAAAGAGCCAGTGTCCTCAAGCTGCGCGATAGAATGGCATATGCTGACAACCCAATGGTTACAGAAGCAGAAAGCCCTATCGGCAGCCATTCAACAAATCCTATCTGACGGTCCAATTGCTCGCTTAAGAAGCCCGCAAAGATCATGTTAGGCGGTGTGCCGATAATTGTTGCCATTCCACCAATGTTGGCCGCCCAGGCTATGCTTAAGAGCAAGGGGCGTTCCATTTTTTCAGCAGACGCCTTAGGAAGAACCGCTAAGACACTCGTAGCAATAGGGAGCATCATAATGGAGGTTGCCGTGTTACTGATCCACATGGACATAAAGGCAGTACTGAGCATAAAGCCAGCAAGAAGGCCACGACTACCCGTGCCTGTCCGGCGTAAAATCCAAAGCGCTATACGGTAATGCAGGTTAGTTTCTTCAAGAGCTCTTGCGATGATAAAACCACCAAAAAACAGGTACACCAGCGGATGGGCATAGTACGACGACATACTCTTTGCTTCCATCAGTCCAAAAAGCGGGAAGAGAAGCAATGGCAAGAGCGCGGTGACAGCAAGATGTACAGTCTCAGATATCCACCAAATAAGCATCCAAGCAGAGATTCCTAATAACACAAAGTGTGATTCAAAACCCCCAAAGAAGGAAATAATAAAAGCCGAGATTGGCCCTGCTAGGCGTATTAAGGATGTATTTTTGTTGCTCATTGAGTGCGTATGAAATTGGTATTTGCAACCCACAATGCGGGTAAGTTACGAGAGGTTAAGGAATTAATTGGACACAAGTACGAAGTTATTGGTCTGAGTGAACTCGATGACCTCGAGGACATTCCTGAAAACGAACCAACGCTGCAAGGCAATGCTTTGGTAAAAGCAAGAACCGTTTGGAACAAATACGGGCTGGCCTGTTTTTCGGACGATACTGGATTAGAAATTGACGCATTAAATGGTGCCCCGGGCGTTTACAGTGCCCGTTATGCGGGATCTTCCAAAGATCCTGAACAGAATATGGCAAAAGTGCTTAGCGAACTTGAGGGAAAAGAAAATCGCTCGGCGCAATTCCGTACTGCCGTTGCACTCATTATAGACGGCAAAGAACATTTATTCGAAGGTATTGTGCGCGGAAAAATCGCAAGAGAAAAATCCGGTCATCAAGGTTTCGGGTACGATCCAATTTTTATCCCCGAAGGGTACACTGAGAGTTTTGCTGAAATGGACAATGCCAAGAAGAACAGTATGAGCCACCGTGGTCGCGCTATTGCCAAGCTCGTGGAGTTCCTGATTTAGTCCTCTTCTATTTCGTCGGGATTCGAGAAGAAACTGAAATTCACGTGACCGTATCTACGGTGCTCGGTAAATCCCGGGAGGTGACTTAAATCGGTTTGATCGCTATGCTCAATGATTGCTTCACCCCCTTCAGCCAATAGCTTGTGGTCAATAATGCCCTTTGCTAAATCTTCATAGTGCTCCCATTCATAGGGTGGATCTGCAAATACGATGTCGTATTGCGTAGCATTCCTACGCACCCACTGCAAAGCGTCTGATTGAACCGTCTGTATAGAGGCGCCTAATTCTTCGTTTGTTTTAGAAATGAATCTGACGCAATCGCGGTGCATATCAACAGCCACTATTTCCTCGGTTCCTCGAGATGCAAATTCATAAGAAATATTCCCTGTTCCAGAAAACAAGTCAAGTACTCGTAAATCCTCAAAGTAGTATCGGTTATTGAGAATATTAAAAAGGGCCTCTTTCCCAAAGTCGGTTGTAGGACGAGTAGGAAGGTTCTTTGGAGCAGTGATGCGCTTTCCGCGCCATTTTCCACTAACTATTCTCATAATCGTAGTAAAGGACCGTAAGATTCTATATCCACCTTGTTCATAGCTGAACTAAGCGTCACATACTTATCAGCTTTAATTGATTTTACAACCTTGAAATAGGGCTTTATAAATGCCAATGCTTTTTGGTGATTCAGTCCACATACCTCTACAGTAAGAGTTTCGCGGTCCCAACCCAGCTGTTCAGTAATATTGCCCAGGTGGTACAATAGTTCTTCATTTGAAGAAGTGGGAAGTGTATTGACGAGTTGGTAACCTTTAACATCTGCTGCAAAGTAGGTAGCTGTGGTCGATTCAAGATTCACCCATAACCTCGGTGCCGATGCCTTTGGAAGGACCTCCATCTGAACAAGCCAATTGTGCTTTACATCCTTTGGAGCATTGTGTGTCAAGGTATATACTTCCACCGCTAGGGAATCGGAAGAAAAAACGCGATCTGCTTCGCTTCCTAGCAATGTTTTGGTCCACTTTTTATCTTTTGTTCCTAAAGCTTTCGGCAAAAGTGCTGATTGACCGAATTCTTGCGCCTTTATAATTGATCCCGGCAGCTCTGAGAAAGATGCCAACAACTCCTCAAACGGGTCCTCGGTCAATTCCGCAGCGGGCACGAAACCAATCATATACAACTGCTTGGATTTGGTGTTTTTAACCAAAAAAGAAAGTCCATCCTGCTGGCGCAGGATGGACAATGTGCAATTTTCCGCTTTCGCTGATTCGAAAGCCGGATCAATATTATTCTGTCTTACAACGTGTGTTCTCGTAGTTACCACTGATGGTTGGTTCTGTTAGCGACCCGATTGTCCAAGCGTCGTTCTCTACTTTCTTGTATGCCTGCGGGTATTCTTCTGCAATATCAGCAAAAATAACTTTGTAAGGAGCGCTTACTTCAAACGTAGCTACATCCACACCATTCTTGTTGATTTCAGACGCATCCATAGTAAATGTTGAATCTGTTCCAGAAATGTTTCTCAAAGTTTCGGCCATGAAACCTTCACCGAACAACTGCGTGCTCACTGACTCCTGACCTAGAACACGGATAATCACAGAATCCTTATTCATGTCCTTCTGGTAAATTTTGTCATAGTACATGAAAGAGGTATCCTTACGCTCGATGATGCTAATGAAACCAGTGTCTACAAATCCTACGAGCTCGTCGATAGATGCACAGTATGTACCGAATTCGCTTTTGTATGCAAGTTGCGCTTCGCGAATGCTCTCTAATTGTTCAGTAACCTCACACAATCTCGTATTTTCAATACGTTGAAAGTTGATAGGTTGCATAATACTTTGGTAGATTCGTACGGTCAGCAATACTGACGTTACGATTAGAACTGCTTTAATTCCGAGTTGTACCTTTGAATTCATTGTTATCGTTCAGGATTAATCGCCTCAAAACTACAATATTTTTTCATTGCTTACACCGCAAAGTACATACGCAGATTTAAAGGGTTTCTTTCCCTTCGAACCCACTGAGGATCAAGATGTTTTGCTCAAAAAATTGGCACTATATCTCAGTGTAAAGCGCATACATCCGGAGGTTCTCATTGTCAAAGGGTATGCGGGTACTGGAAAAACAACCGTACTGCGATCTGTAGTGGCGGCACATAAGAAACACCAAAGAAAAATTTTATTGATGGCGCCCACCGGTCGAGCCGCGAAAGTAATGAGCGGTGCGGCGGGTAAAAATGCCTTTACCATACACCGCAGCCTGTACCGCCCTAGCGTGAGTAATGGCGGCGTTGCCAACTTTGTTTTGTCAAATAACCCACATAAGAACACCACCTTCGTAGTGGACGAAGCCGGTCTAGTGGCGACAAACAACGACAGCACTTTAGGCGGCAACTCATTGCTTGAAGATTTACTCACCTATGTCTTTTCGGATCCTTCCAACGGACTGGTCTTGGTAGGTGATCCTGCCCAGCTTCCTCCCGTTGGCCAGCCGCAGAGTCCAGCACTAAGTTCAGATTGGTTCATTGGCGCAGGGATTAATGCTACAGAGCACACCCTTAGGATGGTCGTTCGTCAAGCTTTAGACAGTCACATCTTAAAGAATGCAACGCAGCTTCGAGAGTTGATTGAATCGGACTCTTCAGAGCCACCAAAACTGATTCCTGGAGAAGATTTTATCCAAGTCGAGGACGGATATCACTTGCAGGAAATCTTTGAACAGCTCTATGCTTCAAGAAGCGAAGGAAATACCATGGTTGTACGAAGCAACAAAAAAGCCAACAACTACAACCAAGGCATTCGAGGTCGAATCAAATTTCAAGAAGATCAAATTAGTGCTGGGGACCAATTCATGGTAGTCCGGAATAACTATTTCTGGTTGCCCGAAACCTCGAAAATGGGATTCATCGCCAACGGAGAAATAGGTGAAGTGCGGTCGATTAGGAACGTTCATGAGCGCTATGGATTAACTTTTTGCGAAGCCACTGTAGTATTTGTAGACTACCCCAAAGAAGATGCCATCGATGTCATCCTCAATCTGAGCACACTAAGTTCTGAAGGCCCTGCCCTGAGCAGTGCGCAAAGCAACGGATTGTACGAACAAATGCTCGCGAAGTTTTCCTACCTCAGCTCTAAGAAAAAAATCTACGAAGCCATCAAAAACGACCCCTACTACAATGCGCTACAAGTGAAGTTCAGCTACGTGATCACCTGTCATAAAAGTCAAGGTGGCCAATGGGAGCAGGTCATCATAGAGCACCCGTATTTGCCCGAGGGACCTTCACCAATCTATTACAAATGGCTCTATACGGCATTGACAAGGGCCTCACAAAAAGCATATTTATTAGGCTTCCCTCCGGATTGGTTTGACGTATCTTAGCAGCCTTATCACAGTACCATGAAATACATAATAAGTCGAATTATTCTCGGCCTCATTGGATGGAAGGTTGTTGCTCCTGAGGAGATTAAAAAGAAGGCGAGGAATACGGTTACTATCGCTGCTCCACATACCTCAAACTTTGATACCTTCCTCGCCCTAGGAACCTTTTGGCAAATGCGTCTGCCGATGAAATTCCTCATCAAGGATTTCTACACCAAATGGTATTTTTTCGGATTCTTCACTTGGCTAGGGGCCATTGGCGTGAATAGAGAGCAGCGTTCTAATCTTGTAGCGACAAGTGCCGAACTTATGAAAGAACAGGACATTAATTTGATTATTAGCCCAGAAGGTACGCGAAGTTATACCGAGAAGTGGAAAAGCGGCTTTTATTACATCGCGAAAGAAGCCGGGGTTGATATTAGTCTCGGATTTGTAGATTATAAAAACAAAAAGGCCGGTATTACCAAGGTCATTTCACCGACAACCCTAGAGGAGACCAAAGCGGAATTGACCGCCTTTTACAAGGACATCCAGGGCAAGTATCCGGAGAAGTTTAATACAAACATGAAGTAGTGGCACGAGCGGCATTGCATTTTCCTGAGGCATTAACTGCAAGCATCCAACTCAAAGAAGGGGAGGGTCAGGAGCTCATCTTTGATGCCGTTCGCAAAAAATGGTTGGTATGTACGCCCGAAGAATGGGTACGACAGCACGCAGTTCAATACTTGGTCGCATTGGGATACAGTATTCACCACCTTCAAATTGAAAGTGGTTTAAAAACAGGGTTCAATTCAAAGCGCAGCGATATCATCGCCAACACCAATGGAAAACCTGAGGTGCTTGTTGAATGTAAAGCTCCAGAAGTAGCTCTGAGTCAGAAAACCTTCAATCAAGCGTTCAACTACAACAATACCATTGGGGCGCCATTAATCTGGCTGACCAACGGCTTACAAAACCTTTATTGGGACTGTAGAAACAACAGACAGCTCGAGCAATTGCCTGCCAAAGTTTAACGCAATCGATCTAGCGAGCGCACCTTTGCCTCGTCTTTCTGTATGCCTTTTGAGGCCAAAAATGCCAATACAATATTGACAAACGGGACTGTAACGCCCCATGAGGCTGAGCCACCTTCGCCTTGAATGATCCAAATAAGTGCGCCTAGGACCACGAGGCTGACTAACATGCCCAAGCGAACGATAAGCAATTGCAGGTTGCGATTGTTGTATAAAAGAATAGACCCAGAGAACAAAGCCATAGAGCCACCGAAGCCGCCAAAGGTTGATGCATTGGCCGTTGCAGCGAATGTTGCACCTTCTAAAACGTACATAGGAAGTACAAATGCTGCCAATGCGCTCAGGATAGCAGCTGCAAATAAATAAAGCGTTTGAATGCGTTGAATCATGGGTTAAATATTTTAACAAAGTTGAAAAAAAATCGGCTTTACCCTACCCAATATTGCGAAACTCACTATTATTGTAGAACAATGATCGAAGGAAACCTACCTATCGGTTTCTTTTACAATTATTCCCACACACATGTTGACTGAAAAAGATTTGCAATCGCGCAAATTGCCTGAATTAAAAGAATTGGGCAGTAAACTAGAGATACCGAAAGCCAAAACCATGAAAAAAGGTGAGTTGGTAGATGCTATTAAAGTAAAGCTGAATATTGCGTCTGAGACACAGGCGCCAAAAGACGAGGCTCAAGAAGCTAGACCTGAAAAAGCGCCTAAAAAAGAGGCGGCTACAGAAGGTGGCAACCAAAACGAAGGTCGAAAAGAGCGCCATCAGGGCGATCACCAAAACCGCAAAGGACATAAGAACGACCGCAACCGAAACAATCACAACAACAACCGTCGTCGACCGAAGGAATTCCACTTTGAGG
>Ga0213865_10000854_pt1 | contig 20187 bp, 19 predicted proteins | sample PICome_6_FD_160100 | JGI IMG/M metagenome (GOLD analysis project Ga0213865, IMG submission 160100) | Coastal seawater microbial communities near Pivers Island, North Carolina, United States - PICO282 | ecosystem: Environmental > Aquatic > Marine > Coastal | place: USA: North Carolina...
AGAAAGCAACATTTCCAGCGAGATGACCAAACCTACACTGAAGGTCAATAGGAAACTACCTGCAAGCCACCACCATTCGAGTGAAGAATCTCTCCATGCGAGCAATAGAGCGACCAATGTCCATGCCATTACCAATGCTGTTGTTGCATTGACCGTTGCCTGCATAACATACAACGGATCTCTTCCATCTTTGAGAACCGCTAGACCCCCCATCAATCGCACTTCAAATGCAGAGTCATCAACCACTCCTTGGGCAGCAGCAGTCATTCCACCCACGGATTTGAGGCGGGCTGATTCAACGAGTCCTTCAGCATCTTGCTCATCAGTACCGCTCCATTTTGAGCCCCGGGCCGCAGCAGCAGCAGCGCCTCTGCCGCGACTTCTGCCTTTGCCTGCACTCCTAGCTTTAGCCCACGCCCTGATTTCAGGGGTCGTAACATCATCGACTTGGTCTTCGTTTAGAGGAGCGCCGTGGTCTGTGTATAACCACCTACATTGGATTGGAATCGGAGCAGGGTCTACATCAGGCGCGACCATTTGGAATTGTCCAGGTCCAAGTGTTGGAAGTTGCTTAACGAGGTCCTGGTCGCCTCCACTTTCCTTTAGCAGGTGTCTTACTTTCTCAACATCCTGTGGTTGGGTGAATCTTCCGATGAAAGTGGTGTTAGCCTGAGCCAGAATTTTGTAATCAACATCGGATACGTTTTGAGTTGCTAAAACACAAGCAACACCGTATTTTCTTGCCTGTTTGAAAATCAGTTTAATCAAATCTTTAGCAGGGGGATTTCTTGGATGTGGTGGCAAGTAAGGTGCTACCTCATCCATGAAGAAAAGAAGTTTCAATTCACCCTCGGCAGGTTGTTGGGTTAACATCCAATCATACAATTCTCGAGCTAACTCCTGAACGAAATATTGCTTCTGCGCTTCATCTTGAATAGTATTGAGATATACAATGTTCAGTGGAACTTTGCCTGGCATTGCGGGTTCACAAAACGAGTCTATGTCGATTGGAACGCCGTTTGAAAACAGTAGTTGATTCACTCCACTGCTAAATGCTGACAACCTTCTTGCCAAATCATTACGAGTAGATTTTGGCAACATTTCATTGTAATCACGAAGGCCATGTTCGAACATTATTTCTTCCCATGTAGGAATTTCAGGCTTATCTTCATCGTCTTCTACATCAATAAAAGCCTCGGGATATAGCGCTCTTGTGAAGTTCTCTTGAGGCTCCCTGACCACTTTGGCTAGTCCTCTGAAATCACCAACGTCTAGACCTAATCTGGTTCCGTTTACTAGAATTTCATACAGAAATGGCTTGACGACTTTTCCTTGGGTTTTCTCAACATCGAAACCAGCAAGATTGCTGAAACCTGCTGCCACCATATCCCATGCTGTGATGGCTTCTTCCGGGTCTAGGTCAGCAGGAGGGGATCGAAAAGGGTCAATACACAGGGGTAGACCCTTACTGCGAAGAGGTGTCCAAATTCTAACTTCCATGGTTGACATCAACTTCTTCATTCTGTCAACCTCTCCGCCTTGCTCTGCCAAATCGTTCTCATCGATTGCCAAGGCTAGTCTTGCCAAATCTCCTTGAGGGTCCAAAATTAATGCAGGAATCCCTGCTAATGCAGCCTCTTCAATAACTGATTTTGCCATTACAGTTTTCCCAGAACCTGTGGAACCTAGCATAGCAGCATGCCTTGCTAGAACCATCTTGTCGATTTGGATAATCTCTCCAGTGTCACGCCTTTCACCGAGCAACATCCCTTTGGCTTTGATTTTCTTTTTTCTGGATGGTTTAGGAGTTTCAAGTATGTCATCGACAAGGTCTCTCAAACCAAGAGAATCCTCGTCGGACATAAGCCGGCCAACACCGCTTACCCTCTTGAGTCTGACTACGCCCACTGCGTGGGCGGGACACACTCAAGGGTGCGAACCTTTTCGCCGTGCTATGGAGCGCATTCCTTTGGCTAAGCCATATTGGGATGAGGAATGCGAAAAGGCTGCAATCGATGCTCTGTCCAGTGGTAGATGGGTAAAGGGCCCACAAGCGAGAAAATTCGGTGAGGAGTTTGCCAAATGGTGCGGTGCGATTTCAGCGGTTCCTTGTCAGAGCGGCTCGGCGGCGCTTTGGGCCGCAATGAGATTGTTGGACATAGGGCCGGGTGACGAGGTAATAGTTCCAGGAATGACATTTATCGCAACAGCAACATCCGTTAGTTTAGTCGGTGCAACGCCAGTCTTTGCAGATATCGAAGAAGACTATTGGTGCATATGCCCTGACGATGTAGAGGCAAAAATCACTGAGAGAACAAAAGCGGTGATCGGGGTTCATCTCTTTGGTCAGATATTTTCGCCAAGACTGAAGGAAATATGTGAGAGGCATAACATTGCACTGGTTGAAGATGCAGCTCAAGCACATGGAGCGACTCTAAACGGTGTGAAAGCGGGCGCAATAGGAGATATTGCTTGCTTCTCCTTCTTCCCATCAAAGAACATGGCAGTAGGCGGAGAGGGTGGGATGATTACTACCACACGAGCAGATCTTGCAGAAAAAATGTCTAGGGTTGTTGACCATGGTAGAAACACGAAGTTAGAATCAATTGAATTAGGAACGAACTTGCGGATGAGCGAGGTATCAGCAGCTATCGGCAGAGTTCAATTGAATCACCTAGAAAGTTGGACTAAGCAGCGTCAGGACAACTCAAAATCGATCAATCACCCAACAAAACTGAGAGAGAACGCAGAACATGCATGGCATCAGTTGTGCATCCTTTCTGAAAATCCAGATGAGTTGATTTCTAAATTTAATTCAGCAGGTATCGATGCAAGAGTCCACTATCCAATACCTTGTAACAAACACGAAGTGTATGCTGGACATCACCAGCATAAGGAAGACTTACCGGTATGTGAGGACGTCTCATCTCGTTTGGTAGCCATACCAGTTCACCCATCATTATCGAGTGAGGATATCGTTAGGATTAATTCAGTTCTGAATCTTTAATCATCCTTGAAAGCGAGGAATTTGACCAGCCCTTTAGATGGGTTAATTCCAATCCTAACCAATTTGGTAAGGCCACTTCTTGGTCCTCACTTTCCAATTCAACCTCAGCAATAATTAATCCAGATATTGATCCTTCATACTCGTCAACTTCCCAAAGCAGACCATCTTCTCCATTCCAGTAATGTCTAATTTTCTCGACTGATGGAAGGCCATCCAATGGTAAAGAATTGTAAATTTCCATTGGCACATCCCAGTTATATTCGGTAGCAGTAGCACCAATCCTCCTACCTTTTGCAGTTAGAGTGACCGTATCGTCACTCAAGCGAATTCTCCAAGTTGTAAGGTTCTCAAGAACTTCTTCTTCCTCGATAAGTTGTATCCCATTCCATATTACTTTCCCATCTACATGGCTTACACCAGAAAGATAATGCTGGCACATTTCACTATAATTTCCCGAACGCCAAGGCTTCTCATAGCGCCCATCGACGAGGAATCGTCTTTCGATTTCGATCCCCATTAACTCTCATCCTCAATTTTCTGAGACCTGGCTTTTGACATAATCTCTTCATCAAGGAACCAGAACGTAGGAGTTTCTGAAAGGTGCTTATCCCAGTGCTGGACAGTTCTCGCCCAAATTTCCGAGTCAGCATTTTGTTTGCAGTATCCAAGAACCCAGTCCATTTGCGCCTGTAGTTCTTCATCATCGGGTGAATTACGCTTCAAATTTTCAGCAGTCATTGCCATGTTCATCATGAACATCGGAGATAATGCATATGTCCAAAATGGATTTCTTTCGAAATCCACGCTTCTTTGTGCAGTCCAAAGAGAGAATACTCGGTCGTATAGATATCCAACACACAATACAATCAGAATAAGTCCAGTAAAGATGCCTAGAAGGCCGACGTAAGTCGACGGAATTCCTAAGACTGATTCACTAAAACAAAATCCTTCATCGCACTTGTCAGAAAACCTCCAACTTACGTAATCCCACAAAAGCAGAGTCAAAGTCGAGCCAAGTAAACCCAGCGATATGATAGATTGAGATTGCTGCATTCGCCAATATTGGCGCATTACCCATTTTTTGACAGGATTGATGCTTGAACTCGTCATCATACTATGCACGACCACTGCTCATTCATATTATCATGGGTAATTTGTCGATACATCCTACCATTGTTAAATTATATCAGTAAGGCCAGCGTTGTTTATGGGAAGCCGTATGAAAAGTCCAGCACTTGCAGTTTTTCTAGTTGCATTAATGGCAACATCTGGGTGTATCGGCTTAGCCGATGACGGCAAAGATGAGTATGAACTGGTTGAAATCGACCTTGGCGATATCACAAAAAGGTCGATTGGATCTCCTGACTTGGAAATCTATTCCGACTGCTTAGAATTGGAAAATGCACTCAAAATCGGTATAGAAGAAGAGGCAAGAACCAGCCTACTGCAAGCCGTCGAAGAGCAGTATTACTGGGGCGGCGGAATCTGGATGGAAGATTCAGCAGAGATGTCGATGGACGATGGCGGTTCTGCAACATCATCACCTCCGCCAACGGCTAGAAAGGAAGGTACTGATTATTCAGGGACAAATAATCAGGAACAGGGAGTGGATGAAGCCGACTTCGTTAAGACAAATGGTTACAATATATTCTTTGTAGACAGCGGGGTTTTGCACATAATGGATGTTCCAGAGTTTGGTGAAATCGAGCATGCATCAACTACCGAAGTGCAAGGTAGCCCAGTTGCAATGATGCTAAACAACGACAGTCTTGTCGTCGTATCCTCAGTATCAAGTTGGAACATTGCAGATAGTGACCCATTACAAGATGCGATGGGCTGGAGTGGAGATTGGTACGGTTGGAGAACAAACTCATTGACCAAATTCACCGTATACAATGTATCAAATTCCTCAGATCCAGTAGTTGACCGAGAATTATACATCGAAGGTTACTACATGACTGCAAGAGAAGTTGCAGGTACTGTTAGAGCTGTTACACATTCCTGGATGAATATTCCAGACTTGCGAACTTGGTTAACCTACCCTGACAATTACTGGAGTGCGGATTATTCTGAAGAAGAGCGCAGAAACATGCGAGAGGTAGCAGCACAAGATGCGATGGAGCACAACTCAGAATTGATGCAGGAATTAACTCTCGAAGATTTGCTTCCTCAAGTACACGAGAGAATTGGAGAAGATATCATCACACATCACATGAGTGGCGATGATTGCTCAGATTTCGCTGCACCTCAAGGTTCTATGAACAGCGGATACACCAGTATTTTCACAATCGATTTAATCTCTGAAGATTTAGAATTTGAAGCAGATCACATTGTTGGAAACTGGCCGCTAGTTTACGCTTCGCAGGACACTCTAATCATCACCGAAAATGCTTGGGACACTTGGTGGTTCTGGGGTAATGACGACATGATGGAATCTACTAACATCCACGTCTTTGATATTAGCGAAGCCGGTGAAACAGTGTACTCTGGCTCAGGAAGGGTCGATGGAACAATTCTAGACCAATTCTCAATTTCTGAATACGAGGGAATAGTCAGAGTTGCTACAACCACTGGACAATGGGGCCGCTGGTGGATGTCCAATCCAGAGCCAATGGAAAATCACGTAATCACTCTGGCACTAGCATTGGATGCAGAGTCTGGAAAAAATAGCCTTTTGGAAATGGGAAGAATTGACGGAATTGCTTACAATGAAACTATCTGGTCTGCTAGGTTTGTTGGAGACAGGGCGTATATTGTAACCTTCGAAAACATCGACCCACTTTGGACAATCGACCTCTCCAATCCAACCTCTCCAACAATAATGGGAGAACTGAAAGTGCCTGGAGTATCGACATACATTCATCCGCTATCAGACGATGCGATTCTATCTATTGGGCTCGGGCCTGCTGATGAAGAAACAGGACTCGGTCTCGACTGGAGCAACACACGCCTTTCTCTATTCGATGTCTCAAACTTCTCAGACCCGACAGAGACTCAAACCCTCTCTATTGCCCCTGTTGAAAACCCAGACGATGAAGGCTGGTCTTGGGCATGGTCCGAAGCAACTTGGGAACACAAAGCATTCCAATATTGGGAACCAAAAGGTATGCTTGCAGTTCCAATGAATACCTATCGTTATGATTACCACTACGACGAGGATGGGCACTACCACTACGATTACCAGTGGGTTAGTAAATTGGTAATCGTCAACATCTCTGAGGATGAAATGCAAATCCACGGGGAGGTTAACCATTCTAGATTCTATGAAACAGAGGATAACCATTGGTGGAACTCCTACAATATCCGAAGGTCGATTTTCATGGGCGATTACATCTATGCAATTTCTCATGCCGGCGTCACGGTAACACATCTTGATTCATTAGAAGAAGTAGACAGTGTTCAACTGGTCACGGTCGAGCCATCCGAGCCAAAAACCGTAAGTGAAGAAGTTGAAGCAGAGGACTCCTCTGAATAGTGAAATTAGGGGTTATTCTCATGCTCAAGGTCGCTCTGCTCGGATGTGGCCGCTGGGGCAAGAACCATCTCAAAGTCCTTGCAAATCTCAGAGAAAAAGGGCTTGTGGATCACATTACCGTGGTTGATATCTCAAAGCAAGTCAGAGATGCAGCAATGTTAGCGGATGAAACGAAATCATCAATGGACGGTGTAGATGCAGACTTTGTTGTGGTTGCAACCCCTTCAGATTTACATTCGAAACAATCGCAAAAATTGATTTCAAACGGCTATCATGTTCTGGTTGAGAAACCGTTGGGTTGCTGTGAATCTGAGGCAGCTCAAGTAATTGCATCGGCTCGCGAGAATGGTAGGATTCTCGGTGTCGGGTTATTGATACGCTTCCATCCAGCTGTAGCTCTCGCAAACCAAATGATCAACAATGGAGAACTAGGTAGATTACAGTCCTTAAGATTCGTAAGAAGATCAGAGCGGTCCGCTCCTGAGAATGGAAACGTGATTGAATCACTCGGAGTTCATGCGATTGACTTGTTGTGTCACTTGATGAGCGAATCCGAGCCTAGCGCAGTAAACACAGAGGGCGATGAAATCGAAGCGAGAGTAGCATTGGAATTCCCACATGGGATTGAAGCGCTAATTGACGTAGCTTGGAATGCGAGCAAGGAGCGTCGCTCGGTTACAGTTGTAGGCTCGAGTGCTACATTGAGATTTGATTTGGATATACACGACAAGGCTGTGGTCATTTCCGACGGGATTGAAACAGAGGTAGACTGTGCAACAAACATCTCACCACTAGAAGCAGAATTATTGCACATGATTTCCAATGTTGACAATTTCAATTCAGGTAAAACATGGACTCCAGTACCCGATTATGGTTCTGCTCTAAGAGGGGTAAGATGGACTGAAAGAGCAATACAGAAATTATCAATTTCACGGCCACATTGAAGAATCCAATCCGTCTCGCCCACATCATGGCCGGCGCAGCATCACCCGAAGATTCCGAACCGCTATTCGTTCTAGAGCCTCTGCCAGAACTCTCGGGCGTCATCGATTCTTTTGCATCTTCTAACCCTCTATTTTTGATTGTAGGCTTTGCTTCGGCGCTGCTATTACTGACAAGGTTTGATGACCCAATCAAGAAATTATGGACCACATCACTTGGTGGAGTTCTGTTCAATTACTACGTCACAGATTCTATGTTCTACGCTATGATTTTCACAAGCGTGTACATCCTAGGTTTCGTGCTAGTTTGGTCAGCAATTCGCTGGGATGAACTGAAGGTAACCCTTGGTATGGACAGAGCAAGAATTCTGTCCATCGTATCGTTCATTGTCTGTACTTGGATTCTGGTTGTCTTAGGAACAGCCATCGGTATGCCCGTCGGACCAGGAATCGTCATTTGCGCACTAACCACTGGATACTTGTGGTGGACTTACTATTCACTAGAGCCCGCTAGAGTTTGATAGCGAAGGGTCAAGGACTTCGCACGCACACCTACGTGCATGGCGACCTTCTCTAGTCATCCAGATCTTCCCGAGATTCTTGAGAACTTGTTAGAAGACGACGTTCACACTTTGTTCTTGAAGGCAGATTGCCCTCCTAGAACAAAGGCTGGAGGAATAGGAAATCTCAGACTTGCTGATGTAGAAGGTGCTGATGATGGCGGTTGGGACACATTGCGCCTAGAATCTCTCCAAGAAGAGATTCTAACACTGGTTGATGAAAATCGCGACCGTTCAGATTGTTTCCTTGAAATCGACCGTAAGGGATGCCAAGTTGTCCAACTGGGAGATTTGAGAATTTCTTGTGCATGGCCTCCCTTTGCAGATGCAAGAGAAATAACGATTGTACGCCCGGTGGCGAAATTATCGTTAGGAGATTATGAGATAGATCCAAAGTTAATTTCAAGACTATCCGACCATCACAGAGGAGTTTTCATTTGCGGCCGTCCGGGTTCAGGAAAAACAACTCTCGCTCAAGCAATTGCTGAGTATCTGGATGAAGACGTTGGGGCTATGGTCAAAACCATGGAAGCACCGAGAGATTTGCAACTTGCAAACAGAATCACCCAGTACGCTCCACTGGAAGGAGATTTGGAGAAAACAGCTGAGATAATTTTCTTGGTTCGCCCCGATTTCGTTATTTTTGATGAAGTTAGAAGAGCCAGGGATTTCGAAATATTCGCAGATGTCAGACTTGCTGGAGTCGGACTACTGGGAGTAACTCACGCAAACTCTGCACTTGAAGCAATTCAGAGATTAATCGGTAAGGTGGAATTGGGTCTGGTTAGCCAAGTTTTAGACACAATTCTCCACGTTGAGGCAGGACAAATCCAGCAGGTTTTGGAACTCAGGATGACTGTAAAACCACCAAGTGGAATGCAGGAAGAACTCGCTAGACCGGTTATTGAAGTGGTCGAATTCCCTAGCGGGAAAATCACACACGAAATGTTCGCATTCGGTTCTGAAATAGCCGTTGTTCCTGTAGATGGAACAAGGTCTGGAAATGGAATTTCCCCAATGGCAGCCCTTGCCAGAGACCAACTAATCAAGAAGATTAGAGACTGGGTCGGCGTTTCGTGCGGTGTCAAAATAACAGGCCCTAATTCTGCTGAAATTTATGCTCCGAAAGGCGTTGTTGCAACCCTTATTGGAAAGGGAGGGGAAAACATCCGAGACCTACAAGATGAATTAGGTGGAATGAAACTTTCAGTATCCTCATTTGCAGAAATGCCCGATGACGTCCACGTTCCTGTTGAAGACCACTACGAAACACTTGAACGTAGAGCGAGGGAATCCAAGGCTTGGGAGTACTCAAAGAGAGGAAGGAAATCTAAGAAACGCCGACGATGAACGATCAAGTTCCGGCAATCTCTTGAATACACGACCCCTTTGGCTAGGTATGCCCGCATCACTATTGCTGACTTTTTCAGCCAGCGTGATGACTATTTTTGCTGATTGGGCTGGTTGGCATTTGGTTTGGAGGCATGAGAACACTTCAACCAATCAAGAACCTAACAAACATAGCGTAGTCAGCATCTTTTTCTCATACTATCTTCCAATTATGCCGACATTAGCAGTACTACTTGGACCGGCAAAACTTGATGTTTACAATCAAGGATTCGAAACCGTATCTACAACTATCTTGTTTGCAGTTATGGCAATAGTTACCGGTGGAGTTGCAGCGAGTGCTTGGTCAGTAGGACAAAAGGAGATTACTGAAAAGGATTCACGAAAATTAATTGATGCTGAAAATTCACTCCCAGCACACGCTTTATCACATCTGAAGTGGACAACACTCATGCTTGGTTTTTGCTCAGCGTTTTGGATATTTTTGCTGATTAGGTAAAAGATGGATTGATGAAGGCGCGACATTCCCGCCCAATCATGGCACAGGCACCAGATGGCTCTGGAACCGCCCCGGTCAGGATTACCAATTCCTCGACCTCGGTTACAAGCGGCATCGGTGTTACACAGAAACTAGTAGGCGCAGCCATTGCATTTGGAAACGTCCTGCGAGGTACATTTGGTCCAAACGGATTGGACAAAATGTTGTACAAAACCAATGGAGAAGCAGCTGTAACTAATGACGGAGCTAAAATTGTAGCAGAATTATTGGTTAAACACCCTGCTGCAAAGGCGTTCGTAAGCCTAGCCGAAAGCCAAGAGAACGCTTGTGGCGACGGCGTCACCGGCTGTATTTTGCTCGCAAGTGAACTGATGAGTGAAGCCGGTAGACTACTAGAAAGAGGATTACATCCACTAATTCTCGTCAAGGGATTCGAACTCGCCCTCAAGACAACTCTCGAGGAAATAGATTCCAGGGCCGAGTCTGTTGGAGACAGATTAGAACAGGTCGCTAGAACATCTCTAGTTGGACGCTCGACAGAAGGAGCTCTTTACCATCTGTCAAAACTGATTTCCCAGGCAGTAATGATGATTCCAGACAGCGATTATGAGCGAGTTCGAATGGCGAAAGCCGGAGAAGGAACGCCTGCAACATCAGTTTTGATTCCTGGATTGATTATCGAAAAGAGACTGCCCCTAGAAAGGATGCCAAAGAGTCTTGGGCCATCGAAGGTTGCAGTACTATCCTGTCCTTTGGAAATTGAAGATTCAGTGGTTGCAGCAGAGATTGAAATTAGCACCCCTGAGCAATATCAAAAATTCATCGATGCCGAACAAAACAAAATCGAACAAATTATTGACAAAGTAAAATCGAGTGGTGCAGAGGTAGTTTTCTGTGCAGAAGGCATCGATTCTAGAGTATTACATTCTCTAGCAGATGAGGGAATTTTTGCTATGCCATCTTTGGAAAAACCGATGGCAGAAGACATCGCACAAGCATGTGGAGCCCAACTGTGTGACCACATCGATGACATTTCTTCTTGCATGGGACAAATCGCTGGACTGGAGCACCAAAGACTGGAAGGCGCAGAGGGTGTAAAAGAAAGGCTAACAATCGACGTGGGAGAAAACCCGGGAATTGTTACAATACAAGTTGGTGGAACCGACGGAGTAGCAGCAGAAGAGACAATTAGAGGCCTTTTTGATTCATTACGTTCTACCTGTATGGCAAAGGAAGACGACTCGATTATTCTTGGAGGAGGCAGTCTGCACATGGCAGCATCCCTGAAAGTTCGAGAAGCTGCTGAGAGAAACCCTGGCCGAGAACGATTGGCAATGGAGGCTTTTGCTCGCGCCCTAGAAGGAATTCCTTCAGCCCTTGCTTCTAACGCTGGTGAAGACAAAATAGACTCTCTGCTGGAGTTACGTTCCCTTCACAGGTCAGGTAAAATCAACAGTGGAATCACACAGTCTGGTAAACCCGGAGAAATTGAATCTGCGTGGTTACCGACATACACTATTGAGCACTCGATATCGGCCGCTTGCGAGTCAGCTTGTGGTTTATTGAGGGTTGACCAGGTAATTTCTGCTAGAGGCGACTGAGTCGGCACCTTCATGAGACTGACCCGGATACATTTCCTAACGGGTACCACACATGGAGCCGTTATCTCGTCCGCGCGCACTACTTTCTGTGTACGATAAAACTGGAATTATTGAGTTTGCAAGAGGTTTGGATAGCCTTGGATATGAACTAGTTTCAACAGGCGGAACCGCCCGCAAATTACGCGAAGCAGGATTGGACGTGATCGGGGTTTCAGATGTAACCGGGCACCCAGAAATTTTCGATGGGAGAGTGAAGTCTCTTCACCCTGCAATTCATGGTCCTCTGCTCTGTAGATTGGAGAAGGAAGAAGACGCCCAAGGGCTCAAAGACTTGGGTTACCCAATGATCGAGATAGTGGCATGTAACTTGTATCCATTTAGCGATGCTGCAGCGATTAAACCACCACTAGATGACTTGGATTTGCTCGAAATGGTCGACATCGGCGGACCTACCATGGTTCGTGCTTCTGCTAAGAACCATCTCAACGTGGTAATTGCATGCAATCCCGAAGATTACTCTTCAATTATTGATGAGTTAAAGTCAGGTAACGTTTCTTTGGAAACTCGAAGAAATCTTGCACTAAAAGCCTATGAGCACACTGCTACCTATGATTCAGCAATCTCAAATGAGTTAGCTGGTAGATGGAACGGCCTTCCTGAAGAAAGCGATGATACAGAAGAACAATCTCGACGCCTTCCAGCTACAATGACTGTTGCAGCACACAGAAAATTGCATCTACGCTATGGAGAGAATTCACATCAAGCGGCGGCACTTTACGTCGACCCCGGGGCAGCAGAAGGTGAAACCTTAGTCACCGCAAAAGTAGAAGGAAACAAGGCGATGAGTTACAATAATTATTCAGATGCGGATGCAACACTCAGATTATGCCGCTCCTTATCCACTGACGAATGGCCAGAAACGCCACATGCTTGTGTGATTGTAAAGCACAACAATCCATGTGGGGCAGCACTTGGAAAGACACAGTTAGAGGCATATGAGGCTGCATTGGCTAGCGATCCAGAGAGTGCATTTGGCTCCATAATTTGCGTCAATGAACCAGTAACTGTCGAATTTGCACAGGCCCTTGGATCATTATTCGTAGAGGTATTGATGGCTCCAGCGTATGAGGAAGGAGCAAAGGAAATTTTGATGGAAAAGAGGAACCGTAGAATTCTCACAATTGATTCACCAAATAATCGACTAGCCCCACTTCCAAGAAAGACAGTACGCAAGCCAATTGAGGGTGGATGGTTAATCCAGACAGAGGAAGCACCGGTAATCGACTGGGGCAAAGCTAAGGTTGTAACCGATGTTGCACCAAATGATGAGCAAATCGCGTCTATGAAGTTCGCAGTAAGGGTTTGTGAACAGGTGAAATCAAACGCTATCGTGATGGTTCAAGGCTTAGCAACCGTAGGCATAGGCCCTGGACAGACCAGTCGTGTTGAAGCGGTTAGAATCGCTGCTAGAAGGGCAGGAGAAAGAGGCAAGGGTTGCGTTTTAGCAAGTGACGCCTTCTTCCCATTCAAGGATGGAATCGAGCAAGCAGCAGAAGCCGGAGCTGCCGCAATTGTCCATCCCGGGGGCTCGATTAGAGACCAGGAAGTAATCGATGAAGCCAATGCAAGAGGTATCTCTATGCTATTTACAGGACACAGGTTGTTCAGGCACTGATATTGTCTCTGGATTTGACCATTGTCAAAACATACACCATTCCCATAAGTCCGACTGCGATAATCGTAAGGGAACCAAATGCGTATTGGTCAGCACCATTCCAAGATGACGTATTGAATAGTGTACCATCGCCCTTTGTTGATACGTACCAAACGAAATATGCTGATAGCGTTGTCATTATACCAATCATGCAGGCAATTACAACTTTGACATGCTTTGGTAAGGTTTTTCCAGTTGCATAGTACTCGAATAATGAAGGTACGAAGAATTAGTTTGTTAGAGTCCATCTAAACAGCCTCTCATTCGATAAAGAGAATAGGAACGCTGCAGGAACAGCCCAAGACACGGTTGGCCATCCCGGGATCCATATTCCAATAACTGCGAAGATAATGAATATTGAACCAAATCCAACGTAAATTTTACTCTTCACGGGATTGCTCACGACAGCATACTTCGCGACTATCTCTTCGATAGTCTCGAGCCTCTCTGCCATGTATAATGGTCTAGCCTCGCGAATATGAAAGGTGGTGTAGTATTTGCATAGCCGAAGGAATATTGGCGAATACACACTCGCATCGAATATGCCAGAGGCGTGGAATCTTCCAAGAAAGGGGACGGCCGAGGACCCTTTACGCCTGGCAGTCCTAATTTCAGGCTCAGGCTCGGGAATGGAAGCACTCATCCGCCATCAGCAGAACAGGGATTGTTCGCACGTCACAAATGTGGTAATTAGTGACAGAATCGATGCAGGGGGTTTAGCCAAAGCCGAAGCTCTTGGAGTTACCGCAGTTGCAGTTCCTTTGCGGGATGTTGAAGATAGGGAGCAAAGACGAAAAATGCACGAAAAAGAGGTTGGTGAAGTACTTGCAGACCACGGAGTTGAGGTTGTAATTCTGTCTGGATATATGCGACTATTGACGCCGTCTTTTGTAGCACCATGGGCGGGAAGGATCTTGAATATCCACCCCTCTCTTCTACCTGATTTCCCTGGGGCCCACGCACATAGAGACGCAATTGCAGCGGGAGTTAGCAAATCTGGATGTACAGTACACTTTGTTGATAGTGGGATGGACACTGGGCCAATTATCGACCAGGCTGAAGTCGAGGTGAGTCCCGATGATGATGAAGATTCTCTGGCTGAGAAAGTAAAACGATTAGAACACGTTCTCTATCCTTCAGTAATCGATAAACTCAGTGAAGGAAGGATTGAATCTCCTTGAATTCTTCAGGCGTGTTGATATTTCTTGCTTTGATTCCACCTTCACAAGATGGGATGTTTTGAAACATTTCTGAGATTTTTTCTGATTTTATCAACTCATTTTGATTTTCAATTCTGGCCAATAGTGGCTGTCTTTTCCCTCCGTCATCTATTGGCACACCTCGGATCATCGAGAATAATTCTTCATCAGCCAAGTAAGCATCACAAGCTGCTAATTGTATCGTGCCACGCAAACTAGAAATCAATTCGAATAGCGACTCTGCTAGCGTTTCCTTAGTATCGATGTGGCATTCTCCCGGAAACATATCAGCACGGTTTTCACTACCGCACATGATGATTACACGTTCACAACCCGACGCTTCTAATTCTCTAGACAATCTTTCTACATTGGAATTCAGAAGAGACTTATCTTCGCCCATTCTGATGGACTTCCCGCCTGCAAGTATAATTCCAGTTAGCAGGCAAACACCTCAGTGCATTGAATCTAGACCATTCAGAGACAACTCAACTTCACCTAACAATTCGTGAACTCTTGCAAGCAGTGCCCGCCTTTCCTTTGAAGAACGTGCGAGGGGAAGCCACTCTAACAGGCGCCGGATATCTTGAGCGTCTCTTGCTACTGTCCAATTGAGAACCTCTTCCAAGACGGGGTCGTCTGCTGGAAGAAATCGGTCTGCCATGTCAGACCCTCAATCACGGCGGAACAAAAACTCACTCGTTGAGAGAGCGCATTCTGATGCGTTCATACAACTCTCCACCCTTCGGCGCATTACGAACAAGTTCAATGTGCTCATTGCGCATATCAAGAGATGCGATTAACATCGAGTTTTGCATCTGTATCTTACTCTTGTTCCAAGAAAGCAAAAATTCTGCACTAGGTATCGCCCTCCCTGAACGTTTGATTTCCTCTGCCATTTCTAGTAGTAAATCCAGAGGAATTCCTTTGTTTACAATACTGAGCATTTTCGCCCATGCATCACCTTCGGTGTTTGCTATAAGTAAACCGATAAGTTTCACATCTTCTCGACCACATCTTTTCCAAAGCCTCTTGATTAAATCATCAATTCTATCTTCGTGATGGGTCAAAATCCATGAAGCAATTCTTCTCATTGTCGGGTCATCTGTTCCGATGTGAAAAGCTAAACCACTTTTCTGAATCACTTTGTCCGTAATCGAGCGATTTACAAGGCCTTGCGAGCCACAATCATATGCAGTTTTGAGAAAGGAGAGAACCTTTCTTCCTTTGGGCAGGCCCCCGTCGAATAAGGAATCAAGGTCATCAGACAAAGACTCACCTCAAGCACTCTTTGTGCGAACACTGTCGAATAGGCTTCCTACAAGAGAAACACTATCTCTGAGAGTTCCAAGTAATTTCTCAACCACATTTTCATCTTCGGTTTTTTGGCGAATCATGTCTCTAAGGTCGGCTTCAATTCTCGAATGATCATCATCATCGATGTTGAATTGGTCTCTTAGGTGAGCGAGTACGGCGAATTCATCCTTAGACAGAGATGCGTTCACAATGGCAACTTCGAAAACTCTAGTGTAAACCAACCGCTGCTCGTTCGGAGAAACTTCCCTTCCGGAATCAGAATCGCGGTTTTCTCGTATTGCCGCATATATCTCAGCAGGCTCTTCCGGTGATAGGCCAAGTGCGTTAGCGAGTTTGATGATAAGGCGCTTCTCCTCCCTAGTCAAAACGCCGTCCCGAAGCATTACTTCGGTAGTTGTTCTGAACACAGAAAGTGCCCCTATGCTTTCGCCGCTCACAGTTTAGCGAACAACTCTTACCACTTGAACCTCATTGAGGATTTTAGAAATGAACGAAAAGTGGGATTTGCAGTGATAGTATTCAATAAGGAGAGGTTTGTCGAGACAATTGTCCAAATCCGATTCACGACCAAATTTGCTTCCAAAAAAGCATAACCGGTCACCCTGGAAATGTGCCGATAGGCCAATTGAAAGACAGTGTCTTGGTTAGGACAAGGAGAGATTCTAATGGGAAAAAGAAACAACAGTGGAGGAGGTAAGGGCGGAGGCAAAGCCAAGGCTATGAAATACCTCATAAAAGCAGACCTAAAGGTCAACGGAAATGTCCAGCGCAAGGATATCATCGGCGCAATCATGGGTCAAACAGAAGGCCTACTCGGTGAAGATTTGGAGCTAAGAAAACTTCAGCGTACAGCCAGGATTGGCCACGTAGATGTTGAGGTTAAGAGCAGCGGCGGAAAAGTCAACGGCCAAATCCTAATTCCAAGTAGTATGGATAACGTCGAAACGGCAATCATTGCATCAAGCCTTGAAACAATTGACAGAATTGGACCATGTGCAGCAAAGATTGTTGTTACAGAAATCCAAGACGTACGTTCTACAAAGGTAAACGCAGTAATCGACCGTGCAAAGGACTTGCTTCTTGACATGGTCAATTCTGGCGATGCAGCAACAAAGACAGTTATCGAGGAAGTACGCAGTGTTCTGACCGTTGGTACAGCAAAGAACTACCACGGCCTAACATGCGGTCCAAACGTCGAATCCAGTGAATCACTGATTATCGTCGAAGGAAGAAATGATGTACGCAATCTATTGAATTTCGGTGTAAAGAACGCGATTTCATGTGATGGAGCGGGCTCGATTAAGCAAGAACTAATCGATCTTGCAAACTCCAAGACCAACGTGATTCTAGCAATCGACGGCGACCGTGGAGGAGAGATGCTATTCAGACAACTCAACGAAACGATGAAGATTGATTTCGTAGCACAAGCACCTGTTGGTCAGGAGTGGGAATTACTACCACAGAAGACCGTAACAAAGTGCTTGTCTCAGAAGATAGATGCGGCTAAGTTTGCTGCACAATTGCCCGAAGACGAACCAACTGAAGATGCAGATGCATGGCTAGAAGGCATGGACGAAGGTGCTGAGGCTCCTGCTGAAGTTCACGAATACTTCGACCATATTGCAGACCTTAAGAAGAACAATGCAGTATTCGTAAACGTTGACGGTACCGTATCCGATGCGGTAAGTCCTGCCAAGTTAGCCGCAGCAGCAGAAGAGGCAGACGGGGCAGTCGCTATTGTCTTCAATGGTCCAGTGAGCGACAGAATACTCGACATTGCTTCCGAAGCAGCAATCGAGACTGTTGTGGGAACAAAAGAAGGCAAAGGGTTCTCAACACGTGACGATGTTAAGGCATGGCTTACAGAAAAGCATGCTTGAACATTATACATGGTTAAAATTCATGAGTGAATTGTTTCCATCGTCCATTCATGGGCGAAGATGAGGCACCGGTTTCAGCGCCAGAACCAGCCGTAATTATTGAGAGAAATTCAGGTTCACAAATCGCTCTAGCGCTAACCGTTTTTGCTTTAGTGATGGCATCTAACTCGATTATCAACGATTCTTGGTTAACCGAATCAAATGAAACCGTTGTGAACCTATCAGAGTTAACTGGAGATAATTCAAGTGAGCCCTATATGGTCACTTTGCAGTCTGATACGAGCCTATCAGAATTGAGTGTAGAAACCTGCATCGACGAGGAATGTGAAACTGACACGGAAAGTCTCGGTGATTTGTATGATGACTGCATGAAGACGATGAAAGAATTTGGAGCCAACGCCTCGCAAAAAGAAGAGGCGTGTGGTGATTTTGCGGAATACCATAATGCAGGGTATGTTGCCACAATCATGCTAATTATTGGTTCGATATCTCTACTTGTTGCCACAGTATTTCAGGTACGTGCTATGATTGGGCACTCCTCTAGATTGCCCAATCTACTTTCTTCTGGCTCAGGTATTTTGGTTGGAATCTCGGTTTTAGTTTGGTCAATCATGCTGCCTGAAACTGATGCTGAACCCGATTGGGGTCAAGGTTTGTGGCTAGCACTATTGTCTGCATCATGTGCCTTTGTTGCAGGATTTAGCGGCACCCTACAATCCTGGGTCGATGGGCCACCGAGGATGCGTGCGAGAGGCGTAAGGTCTGGAACCGAAATGAATGAATTCGTATTGAAAGAATCTTCATGTGGAGACCATACACTCTCAATTTTAGTTGATGATGATTTGATTAGAGTTGCACGAATAGACAGGGTAGGTGCATCGCCGTCTGTTAGTGATGTACTCGCTACTCGAAGAGACTCTTACACTGGTTTTTCACACCAAAGATTGGATTGGCTAGATGACTTCAAAGGCGTTTGGTGGGTTGTTGCAGGAGCATCATTAATTTCCACATTCATGATTAGCACCTTGTTTTTGATACCGTTCTTCATCGCAGCAGTACTTGTATTACTACAATTGATGGACCCGGAAAGATTCGTAATTTCAACAAATTCTGGCAATCATCCATTCATTATCAACCGCTGGCGCTCTAATCGAGAACTAACAAATCTAGCGATGGATTTGGTTGATGATGCAATGATTGCGGTGTTGAGGGGGGAAGATCTTGACACATCGACCCTCGACACAAGAGCAGAAGCAATAGCTACTAGGTTTACTGCAAAGCGTGAAGCAGAAATGGCTGCAGAAGCAACAGCAGAAGCCGAAAGAGTAGCAGCAGAAGAAGCAGCAAAGGCTGCTGCAGAAGCAGCCGCTGCAGAGAAAGCAGCAGCATTAGCGGCAGCAAACGCTGCAGCACAAGCGGCTGCAACCGTGCCGCCCCCTCCCGGACAAGAATTAGCAACGACTCCTACGACTCCTGCCCCTGTAGCAGAACCGGTTCCTGGGCCAGTAGCAACAGATTCTACTGTAACATCTAGCGATTCAGAATCACAAACAGAAACCACAGTTGGTCAAAGTGAGCCGGAACCTGCAGTCCAAGAGGAAGCCGAAACTACGGATACTCAATCATCACAGCAAACCACAGAGGACGATACTCCAAAGCAGGAAGAAAAACCCCCTGCTCAGGCAGTCGTGCAAACTCCAGAACCTGCAAAGCAAGAGGCACCCCCAGTAGTGATTCCACCACCTCCAGCTTTGCCAGCTGCGGCTCCGCCCGGCATGGCCTCAGTACCTCCGCCTCCAGCGGCAATGCCTGCACCACCTGGTATGGCTACAGCCCCACCTCCACCTGCAGCATCATTACCGCCGCCTCCAATGCCCGGTGCAATGCCGCCACCACCAGGAATGGGAGTAATGCCTCCTCCACCAGGAATGGGCGGTATGCCAACCCCTCCTCCTCCTATGGGGGCTCCAATGGCTCCTCCAATGGGAATGCCGCAGCCAACTGCTTCACCTCCGCCGGTGGTAGTACGAGCAGCACCTCGTGAGGACAACTTGAGCGTTGACGAAATGGACGATCTGCTAGGCGATTTGAGCTCTTGATTAGCGAACTCCGCCAGAGTTTGCTAACATGACTCTTCGCTTCAGCACCTTGACTTCACTTGACAGTGAATCAATGTCATCTGGTGCAGGTAAGTCGTAATCATCTGCTTCAAGAGGTAGAGCAGTTCCTGGTCCGGGTATTCGGATTAGCGCTTCACCTAGGGTTAAGGAATCATCAAGTAAACTTCCAACAGCGCCGCTATGCCTTGCCTCTAGTCTTATTCTAGTCCATTTTGAAAGTTCTTTGGCAAGTTCGGATAAGTTTGAGAGAAGAGCATATCTTTGTTCATCTCCATCATCACCCTTTGGCATTAATCTCAGTGAAAGTCTCAGCAATCTATCCAATCGAGTGTCTCTAGGTTCTAGTCCAACATGGGATGCAAGCGCTCGTCTGACAGAGTTAATATCGCCATTATCCAGCAACATATCCGCTTCTTTTTCTAGGCCTAAGGACCGCAAAATTGACTCCATAGGTGAAGAATCACCGACGACAACCTCCTGTTGCTCCGCTTCTTCTTGCTCTTTTTTCTTTGCAGCACTCTTCTCAGCTA
>Ga0213865_10000855_pt1 | contig 20167 bp, 14 predicted proteins | sample PICome_6_FD_160100 | JGI IMG/M metagenome (GOLD analysis project Ga0213865, IMG submission 160100) | Coastal seawater microbial communities near Pivers Island, North Carolina, United States - PICO282 | ecosystem: Environmental > Aquatic > Marine > Coastal | place: USA: North Carolina...
GATATTGAGATTCAGGCGAAAGAAATCCTATTTTTGCGTGAGCGGCTAAATCGAATGCTTTCTGAGCACACGGGGCAGCCCATGGATGTCATCGAACGTGATACTGAGCGTGATCGCTTTATGAGCGCAGAGCAGAGTGTCGAGTACGGTCTGGTCGATCAGGTCATTACGTCGCGCTAGGCCCATTTTGCAGAAACTAGATCTGTCGCCTTGCATTAGGCGTAGAAACCTATCATCGTTAACTTAAGACGATGAGCAAGACACAAGGTTAGACGCGATGACGGGTGATAGCACCAGCGACGAAAACGGAAAACTGCTTTACTGCTCTTTCTGCGGTAAAAGCCAGAATGAGGTCCGCAAGCTCATTGCGGGGCCGTCCGTTTTTATATGCGATGAGTGTGTTGATCTTTGCAACGACATTATTCGTGAGGAGATACAGGAGACTGCCGCGCCGGAAGCCTCGGACAAGCTCCCAGTTCCTCGTGAAATCAACGAGATTCTAGACCAATATGTTATCGGGCAAGCCCGTGCAAAGCGCGTCCTCTCGGTCGCTGTCTACAACCACTACAAGCGATTGAGAACCGGGGAAGGTCAAGCCTCTGACGTGGAGCTTGGGAAGTCCAATATCCTTTTGGTGGGGCCCACGGGCTCGGGTAAGACCCTGCTTGCTGAAACGTTGGCACGGCTTCTGGATGTCCCCTTCACGATTGCAGATGCGACCACACTGACCGAAGCAGGTTATGTGGGCGAAGATGTTGAAAACATCATTCAAAAGCTGCTGCAGAAATGCGATTACGACGTCGAGAAAGCGCAGATGGGTATTGTGTATATCGACGAGATTGACAAGATTTCTAGAAAGTCAGACAACCCATCCATTACCCGCGACGTATCTGGCGAAGGCGTACAACAAGCGCTCTTGAAGCTCATTGAGGGTACAGTTGCTTCGGTGCCACCGCAGGGCGGCAGAAAGCATCCGCAGCAAGAGTTTCTGCAGGTTGATACCAGCAACATTCTGTTCATCTGCGGCGGTGCGTTTGCTGGCCTAGATAAAGTGATACAGAACCGATCCGAAAATGGTGGCATCGGCTTCTCAGCAGATGTTAAAGGGAAATCTGAACAGAAAGACTTTGCCGAGAGTTTGCATGACCTAGTGGCCGAGGACTTGGTTCAGTATGGATTGATTCCTGAGTTTGTTGGCCGGTTGCCGATGATTGCAACGCTGGAGGAGCTAGACGTTACAGCGTTAATGCAGATTCTGACGGAACCCAAGAACGCACTGACCAAGCAATATCGAAAGATGTTTGATATGGAAGGTGTGGAAATCGATTTTCGTGAGGATGGATTGCGCGCCGTCGCTACCAAGGCGATGGAACGGAAAACGGGTGCACGGGGTTTGAGGTCGATTCTGGAGAATGTCCTGCTTGAGTCCATGTACAACATCCCCTCACAAACAGGTGTTGCTAAGATCGTTGTGGACGAATCAGTCATTAACGGAGACTCTGAGCCTCTGCTCGTTTACGAAACGCAAGACGAGACGATTGCTGCTCAAGACGCATAAGTAAAGATATGCGTCTCGGGGCTTGAGATTGGTGAAAGAGCCCCCATCTCTAGCCATGAACACATGGAGATGACTATGAGCGATACATCCGCATTACAGCTACCGTTGCTACCTCTTCGAGACGTGGTGGTTTACCCCCACATGGTTCTCCCATTATTTGTCGGTCGTGAGCGCTCGATTGAAGCACTTGAGCACGCGATGGCAGGCAGTAAACAAGTATTACTCGTCGCTCAGCGACACGCACCAGACGATAATCCTGATGTCGACGACCTTTATCAGGTAGGCACTGTATCCACCATACTTCAGCTTCTTAAGCTTCCCGACGGGACTATCAAAGTATTGGTAGAAGGCAGCGAGCGTGCCGCGATTGAGGCCATAGATACCGGCGACACATTCTCCATGGCGACGGTTAGACAAATAGAGTGTCAAGATCTCGATGATACTGAGTCCGACGCGGCTGTCCGTGAGACCGTGGATCACTTTGAAAAATATGTAAACGTGAGTAAAAAGGTGCCCAACGAAGTGCTGACGTCACTGTCCGGCATCGATGAGCCTGGTCGACTCGCCGACACGATTGCAGCGCACATGTCGGTCGATTTGCAGGAAAAGCAAAACATTTTAGAGATGTCGAATGTTAAGGCTCGGCTTGGCCATCTCATGTCGCTCATGGATTCGGAGATAGATCTCTTCCAGGTCGAGAAGAAAATTCGTGGGCGCGTTAAAAAGCAGATGGAGAAGAGTCAACGCGAGTACTACTTGAATGAGCAAATGAAGGCCATTCAGAAAGAACTGGGTGAGATGGACGATGCGCCCAATGAGATCGACGAGCTGCAGCATCGTATCGATGAAGCAAAGATGTCAGATGAAGCCATAGAGAAGGCTAACTCCGAGCTAGGCAAACTCAAGATGATGTCTCCCATGTCGGCGGAGGCGTCCGTCGTTCGAGGCTATATCGAGTGGCTTGTTGGTGTCCCGTGGGCGAAACGCAGCAAGGTTAAGCATGATATCAAGCGCGCGCAGACCATTCTCGATCAGGACCATTACGGTCTAGAAGAGGTAAAGGACCGCATTTTAGAGTACTTAGCCGTGCAGAAGCGGGTAAGAAAGCTCAAGGGTCCGGTGTTGTGCCTCGTCGGCCCACCCGGCGTAGGCAAGACCTCATTGGGTGAATCTATTGCGAGGTCGACAAATCGAAAGTTTGTTCGCATGGCCTTGGGCGGTGTGCGTGATGAGGCCGAGATCCGAGGTCATCGACGGACCTATATCGGTTCAATGCCCGGTAAGTTAATTCAAAAGATGGTGAAGGTTGGGGTTCGCAACCCACTTTTTCTGCTGGATGAAATCGACAAGATGGGCATGGATCACCGAGGCGACCCGGCATCAGCGATGCTGGAAGTTCTCGACCCAGAGCAAAACCACGCGTTTAACGATCATTACCTCGAGGTTGATTACGATCTGTCGGACGTGATGTTTGTTTGCACCTCGAACACCATGAATATTCCGGGTCCATTGCTAGATCGTATGGAAGTAATCCGAATACCCGGCTACACGGAAGACGAGAAAGTGAGTATTGCTCGCAAGTATCTGCTGCCTAAACAAGTCAAGGTCAACGGATTGAAGCCCGCAGAGATTAGTGTTGCGGACGAGGCAATCCTCGATATTGTTCGATACTACACGCGCGAAGCGGGTGTTCGGGCCATGGAGCGGGAGCTCGCTAAGGTCTGTCGAAAGGTGGTGAAAAAGCTGGCATTAGAAGATTGGGAAGTCGGTACTGAAGTCACCTCAGCGAACCTGGCGGAGCTGTTAGGCGTTCGCAAGTTCACGTTTGGTGTGGCTGATGAGGCCAATCAGGTCGGTGAGGTTACCGGCCTTGCCTGGACGTCGGTAGGTGGTGAGCTTCTTACCATCGAGGCCGCGTCTGTTAGCGGAAAGGGTCGTCATGTGAGGACGGGTAGTCTGGGTGATGTCATGCAGGAATCCATTCAGGCCGCCATGACCGTGGTGCGCTCACGGTCGCAGGGGTTAGGTATACCTGCCAAGTACCACGATACTCACGACCTACATATTCACGTGCCCGAAGGCGCTACGCCAAAGGATGGGCCCAGCGCAGGTATCGGGATGTGCACCGCGCTAGTGAGCGTGGCCACGAATATACCGGTACGCGCTGATGTTGCCATGACAGGGGAAATCACCCTGCGGGGAGAGGTCTTGGCGATTGGTGGTCTAAAAGAGAAATTACTTGCAGCCCGGCGTGGCGGAATAAAGACAGTAGTAATTCCACATGAAAACGAGCGAGACCTCGCCGAGGTGCCGGATAACATCAAAGATAATCTGGATATCAAACCGGTTAAATGGATTGATGAGGTCCTAGAAATCGCTTTGGAAGCATCGCCTCAACCGCTAACCGACGATGAGTATTTGGCCGGTACCAGAGATGAAAAAGTGGCCGCTTCAGAGGGCCAGGATGAAGGAGAGTCGAGAGCGACGTCTCATTGACGCGATTTAAGTCCATTTAGACGAAAAAATTAAGAAATTTTTACATTTCTTGATTGACCACGTATGTCCGCATGGGTAGGCTGGAACTCAGTTTCAGGCATTTTCCTAAAGCATACAACGAGGATTTATCGTGAATAAAAATGAACTAATTGATGCTATCGCTTCAGAAGCAGATCTCCCTAAGGCAGCGGCGGGTCGTGCCCTCGACGCAGCAGTTGCAGCCATTACTTCGGAGCTTTCGAAAGGTGGCAGCGTATCTCTCGTAGGTTTCGGAACCTTTTCTGTGAAGCCACGTGCGGCGCGTGACGGTCGTAACCCTCGCACAGGTGAGACGATCAAGATTGCTGCGTCTAACACACCTGGCTTCAAAGCGGGTAAGGCGTTGAAGGACGCTTGCAACTCGTAATGGTGTAAAATCTCAGCTGGGGCTGAGAGTTAAAAGGGCGCCTAGTGCGCCTTTTTTTGTGGCACATAAATACTTCAAGGTAATAGCAGGGTAAATCTAATGCTTCAGAGCATGCGAGAGGGCGTAAAGAGCCCATGGGTTTTGGTGATCATCGGGTTAATCGTATTGTCGTTTGTGCTTACGGGAGCCGAGTCGTTGACGTTTGGCGGAGCTCAGTCTGGGGCAGCCAAGGTCAATGATCGCGAAATCTCTTTTAATGAGCTTCAATTTGCGATTGAGCAACAGCGTCGCCAATTGACCGAGATCTACGGCGATCAACTGGATCCAAGCTTACTGGATGATGATCTCCTGCGTCCCGGTGTCTTAAATAACCTAGTTGATCGCGCTCTTCTTGAAGACTATGCGGTTTCCCTAGGCATTACTGCTTCGCCTGAGGCGATACGCCGCAGCATCATTAGTAATCCAGCGTTTGAAGTTGACGGTAGCTTCTCCGCCGATTACTACCGCGATATCTTGCGCTCAAATGGGCTCACCACGGACCAGTATCGGGCAGAGCAGAGTGGTACTGATCAACTCGTTAAGTTGGAATCGATCATTGGAGACGCGGACTTTATTACGTCGGTGGAGGCAAAAGCCGCTATCGATGTGGTCGTGGAGCGACGCGATGTGCGTTTTCTGGTCATACCTGACACCGCACTGTCCAGCCAGTACCAAGTCAATGAAACGGCGATTAGCGAATACTATGAAGCGAATAAAGCGCTATTCGCTCAGCCTGAACGACTGACCGTCGAGTTTGTCGAGTTAAATCCAAGCCAGTTCGTGTTGCCAGTCGATGAAGCTGAGCTTCAGTCGCAGCTTGCAGACGCATTGGCAGACTACGAAACAAAGGCGCAGTCAGAAGTGGCTCACATCTTATTGGTTCAGAACGACGATGAGACTGATCAGGCGTATGCTGAGCGTATCAATGTGGTGGGCGCACGACTGGCAGCAGATGAAGACTTCGCTGCGATCGCGGCCGATGCTTCCGATGACATTGGCTCATCCTTCGTTGGTGGAGACCTGGGTTTTACCGATGGTTCGGTATTTCCGGATGCCATGGAGGAGGCTATTGCCAGCTTAGAGGTCGGCGGCATTTCTACGGCGGTGACGACCGATGCAGGCACCCACTTTATTCTGGTCAAGAGTCGCTCCGCGGCGGAGCAGGTTCCAGACGAGCTTCTAAGAGCAGAAATCACGGAAAGCCTTCAAACAGCACAAACGCAGCGCGATTTATTAATTGCAGTTGATGAACTCCGGGAGCTTGTCTTCACCTCAAGCGGGCTTGAGGCCGCAGCGCAGGAGCTGGGCCTCGTTATGGCAACATCGCAGCCGTTTTCCCGAGACCAGGGTGAAGGGCTTTTTTCCGAGGCATCACTGCGAAATGCCGCGTTTTCGGATGATGTCCTGGTAGATGCCAATAACAGCGATGTCATAGAGTTGTCAGGCAGTCGTTTTGTGGCGTTGGCAGTCAAGGAGCAGCTCCCAGAGGGTACGAAGCCCTTGGCCGAGGTGCGCAGTAGTATCTCAGCGCAACTCACCTCTGAGGCACAGGATCGCGCTATGACCACACTGGTCGATGAGGTCAATGCGTCGCTTGCTGCTGGTGAGACGCTCGAAGCCATATCAACTGCAAAAGGCTATGAATGGCGTGTTGAGTTGGCGGCTACTCGACAAAATGTCAACTTGCCCTCGTCTGTGTTGCAGTCTGCATTCAGCAAACGTTCTGCGGATACTGAGACTGTCAGTGCTGTGCGGCTCGATGACGAAAGCTATGCCTTAGTTCAGCTGGCGAGAACTCAGGCGGGTCGCGAAGACACGATGGTGGGTGTCGAAAGAGACGCATTGCTCCGAGAGGTATCCGACGTCAGTGCATCGCTACTGCGGCAGGAATTCATGGCGGATTTAAAGCGTCGAGGTGACGTTGTTATACGCTAGGGGACTTTTTCGTGGCTGACGACGCCTTTGCGCGACTCGTGCGAAGCGCGGGATCTGTCTCAGCCACCAACGAGTCGCCAGCGATGTTTGCTGGCAGCGTCAACGGCCGCCAGCCGTATCCTCTTGATCAGTGGAATCCAACCAATTGTGGTTACGTCGATATCGCCATTGATCGCGACGGACGCTGGTTCCATGAAGGCTCCGAAATAAAGCGTGTAGAGTTGGTTGCACTCTTCGCCGGGTTGTTAAGACGCGAAGCAGACGGTGGTTATTATCTTGTAACCCCGGTAGAAAAGGTGGAAGTGTCGGTTGCATTGCATCCGCTGATGGTTGTTGACGCAACGCGCACTGATAACGCCCCAACAGGCGATGATCGTCTGGGCTTGATCTTAAATTCAGGTGGCGTTTTCTACCTCGATGATGAGACCGGGCTTACACCCGAGCCTGAGGCAGGCGGAGCCGCTTTTATATCCTTACCTCATAACCTGACCGCACTGTTTACGCGCGCGGCATGGTATCGCCTAGTGGACATGGCAGACGACGACGGATGCGTCGAAAGCGGGGGTCAGAAGTATTCCCTGCTTTAACCCAGTCGCTAAAGCAGGGAGGCTTCGCTTTACATATTGGGGTAGTTAGGTCCACCCAAGCCCTCAGGCGTCACCCATCGGATATTTTGCGACGGATCTTTGATGTCGCAGGTCTTACAGTGAACGCAGTTCTGAGCGTTGATCTGAAAGCGCGGCTCATCACCATCGGTAATCACCTCATATACCCCAGCCGGACAATAACGCTGAGCGGGCTCATCGTAGGTCGGTAGATTGACCTGAATCGGAATTGAGTTGTCTACGAGTTGTAAATGACAGGGCTGATCTTCCTCATGATTGGTGTTCGATAAGAACACCGATGATAGGCGATCAAATGTCAGTACATTGTCGGGCTTCGGATACTCCATTTTCTTAGACGATGCCGCGGGTTTAAGGCACGCATAGTCAGGTTTCTTATCCCGCAATGTGAAGGGCATATTGCCGCGCATAATGGTCTGATCAAACCAAACAGCGGCTGATCCAAGAAGCGCGCCGAACGTGTGCATGTAACCCGCAAAGTTGCGGCTGGCTTTCAGCTCCTTGCCCAACCACGAAGCAGCAATCCGCTGTTCAAAACCGACGAGGTCAGTCGCCGGTGTTTCGGAGAGCAACGCTGCCGCTACCTCTTCGGCTGCCAGGATGCCGCTCTTCATCGCGGTATGATTCCCTTTGATCTTGACCGCGTTCAGAGTGCCCGCGTCACAACCAATAATGAGCCCACCCGGGAAATGCATTTTAGGCAGAGAGTTAAGTCCGCCTTTGGCCAGTGCTCGCGCACCATAGGCAAGGCGCTCCCCGCCCTCAAGGTATTTTGCTGTCTTGGGGTGCGTCTTCCAGCGCTGAAACTCTTCGAACGGGCTGACATGCGGATTCGAGTAGTTGAGATCGGTAATCAGGCCAAGGTACACCTCGTTATTCTCAGCGTGATACATGAACGCACCGCCAGATGAACCACTCTCAGACAGCGGCCACCCAAGCCCGTGAATGACTTTACCTTCTTCATGCAATTCGGGTTTGATCTGCCAGACTTCTTTGATACCAATACCGTAATGCTGGGGGTCTTTACCGTCATCAAGTCCAAAGTGTGCGATTAATTCCTTACCGAGATGTCCACGACATCCCTCAGCGAATAGCGTGTATTTCGCGTGCAGCTCCATGCCTGGCATGTAGGAGTCTTTTTGCTCACCTTCGGCACTAATGCCCATATCGCCTGTGGCAACACCCTTCACCGAACCATCGTCGTTGAATAGCACTTCGGCGGCGGCAAAGCCTGGGTAGACTTCGATGCCCATGTTTTCGGCTTGCTCAGCGAGCCATCGGCAGACATTACCCATGGATACGATGTAGTTGCCGTCATTGTGAACGGGCGCCGGCAGGAACAAGTTCGGGATTTGCGCAGCCGACTTGCCTGACGTGTAGTAGTAGAAGACGTCTTCGCTCACTTCAGTCTTCAACGGTGAACCCATTGATCGCCAGTCAGGCAGGAGCTCATCGAGTGCTGTCGTTTCGAGAACGGCACCTGACAGGATGTGGGCTCCGACTTCTGACCCTTTTTCAACGACACAGACGCTGATTTCGCGTTCCTGTTCCTGAGCCAGTTGACTGAGTTTAATGGCTGCCGAGAGACCCGCAGGTCCAGCCCCAACAACCACAACATCAAATTCCATGGATTCGCGTTCCACTAGTCACCTCCAATTAACTATTGCAATAGGCTAAATCGACACAAAATATGGGCTAACTATACCTATTTTGAACTCGCGGTATGTTAAAGTATCGCGCCTCGTAGGTGTACTCATGCGGGCAACAAAATGATCTCTGATCACTAAGAATTTCAAACACCCTAACTTTCAGTGGAGATACTATGAAAGTACTCGTCGCAGTTAAGCGCGTTGTTGACTACAACGTGAAGGTGCGCGCCAAGGCGGACGGCTCTGACGTAGAGTTGAACAATGTCAAAATGGCGATAAACCCATTCTGTGAGATTGCAGTTGAGGAAGCGGTGCGCCTCAAAGAAGCAGGCACAGCGTCTGAAGTTGTTGTTGCGTCTATTGGCGACAAAAGTTGCCAAGAGCAGATTCGTACAGCCCTTGCTTTGGGAGCTGACCGCGGCATTCACGTCGAGGCTGAAGGTCGCCCGGAGCCGCTGGAAGTAGCGAAGCTCCTGAAGGGAGTGATTGGTTCGGAATCGCCTGATTTGATTATTCTGGGTAAGCAGTCTATCGACGGTGATAACAACCAAACGGGGCAAATGCTTGCCGCATTAACCGGTATGGGGCAGGGCACATTCGCATCCGAGGTCAACATTGGTGACGGAACGGTTCAGGTGACACGTGAAGTTGACGGTGGACTCCAGACGGTCGAGCTCAAGCTACCTGCTGTGGTAACCACAGACCTGCGTTTGAATGAGCCTCGTTACGCCTCTTTGCCGAATATCATGAAGGCGAAAAAGAAGCCCCTTGAAACCGTTTCACCAGCTGATTTAGGCGTTGATATTCAGTCGCACGTTACCCTGGTTGGTGTTAAGCCTCCTGCGGAACGATCAGCAGGTATTAAAGTCGAATCAGTTGAGCAACTTGTAGATAAGCTCAAGAACGAAGCGAAGGTGATCTCATGAAGACATTAATTGTTGCTGAACACGATAATCAATCGCTAAAAGCCGCAACGTTGAATGCGGTAGCAGCCGCACAGCAGCTGGGCGGCGATATCGACGTATTGGTTGTCGGCAGTGGCTGCCAGGCAGCGGCTGACGCTGCGGCATCCGTTTCAGGAGTAGCCTCGGTGCTTCTTGCAGACAACGCCGCTTATGAAAACCAGCTTGCGGAGAACGTGAGTTTGGCAGTCGCTGATGTTGCCGCCGGCTATGATGCGATATTGGCCCCTGCGACCGCCAACGGAAAGAATGTAATGCCTAGAGTCGCCGCCTTGTTGGACGTAGCGCAGATTTCCGATATTACAGCGGTTATCGATGCGGATACGTTCGAGCGGCCCATCTATGCAGGTAACGTTATTGCTACTGTGAAGAGCTCGGATGCCAAGAAGGTAATTACTGTAAGAACGACTGCTTTTGATGCAGTACCTGCTGAGGGCGGAAGTGCCTCGGTACAGGCGGTTGAGGGTGCTCACGATGCAGGTGTTTCCAGCTTCGTTGGCGAAGAGGTGGCGGTATCTGACCGACCTGAACTCACATCGGCATCTGTCGTTATCTCGGGCGGGCGCGGTATGCAGAACGGCGATAACTTCTCGATGCTCGAGGGTATTGCAGACAAGTTGAACGCTGCCATCGGCGCATCGCGAGCCGCCGTTGATGCTGGGTTCGTACCCAACGATTACCAGGTGGGTCAGACGGGTAAAATCGTAGCGCCCGACCTGTATATTGCGGTCGGCATCTCCGGTGCAATCCAACACCTCGCGGGCATGAAGGACAGTAAGGTCATCGTTGCCATCAACAAGGACGAGGATGCACCTATTTTCCAGGTCGCCGATTATGGATTGGTTGCAGATCTTTTTGCAGCATTACCTGAGCTTGAGGCAGCGCTCTAAGCCTGCCTCTCAACTTATTGTTTTCTGGGGGATTTATGGCTAAAAGTAGTCTAGACGATAGTACGGCAGATGCCGTCGTTGCGGTCGTAATTGTATCGGTGGCGGTACTGAGCGTTGTCGAGTGGCTTTCAGGGCTGCCTGCTTAAGGCAGCACAAGGTTTACCACGGTTAATACCGTGGCGACGAACACGACAGTAAACATCACGCCGGCCAGTATGAACCAGCCGGCGTGTCCTTCCTCAAAGTCCTGTATCCGGTTTTTCTGACTTTGCACGCCAAATGCGGCTGCTAGCGTGCTCTGCAGTACCCGTTTGAACTTGGATGACATAACCCCTCCCTGATTCTGAACTTCTATTTTTTTTAGCTGCAATGCAAGTGCAAGATTTTTTTTCGTGATATCTGATACTCTAGCGGGGTCAGATGGAGGAACACATGGTCACCATTACCGAGTCAGCACGCGTGTATTTGAAAGAGCTGTTGGATAAGCAGGCTGATGCCTTGGGTGTTCGGGTTTTTATCAATAATCCGGGCACACCACGCGCTGAAACCTGCATTGCCTACTGTCGAGAAGGCGACATGCAGGCGAGTGATGAGCAGCATGATTTCGAACACTTCAATGCATGGATAGAAAGCCGAAGTATTCCTTTCCTGGAAGACGCCGTGGTGGATTACGCAACGGACCGAATGGGGGGGCAGCTCACCATCAAGGCGCCCAACGCCAAAATGCCTCGCGTTGATGCGGATAGCCCGATTGAGGACCGCATAAACTACTTGCTATACAACGAAGTAAACCCCTCGCTAGCCGCACATGGCGGGGATGTATCCCTTGTCGAGGTGACTGACGATAACTTCGCCATTCTGCGCTTTGGTGGTGGCTGTCAGGGTTGTAGTGCGGTGAGTATCACCTTGAAGGATGGTGTCGAGAAAACCCTAACCGAGCAAATTCCCGAATTGGCCGGTGTTAGGGATATGACCGACCATACCGACCGCAGCAACGCCTACTATTAGGATTCCTGCCGGCTCCGCAAGGTGGATCGCAAGCCATTGGCTAGCTCCCTAAGGCTGTCCTCCGTCGTATTCCAATCCATGCAGGCGTCTGTGACCGACACGCCGTACTGAAGATCAGTCAAATCCGCTGGAATGTCCTGGCGGCCCGCGTGCAAGTGACTCTCGAGCATGAGCCCGACGATGGACTTATTCCCTTTCACTATTTGATTGCCGATATCGCGGGTCACTAGGGGTTGCACGTTGTGATCTTTACTGGAATTGGCGTGACTGCAGTCAACCATGATGTTGGAGGGAAGACCCGCTTGCGTAAGCGCTGCTTCACATTTCGCAATATTAACGCTGTCATAGTTAGGGCCGTTACTACCGCCACGAAGGACGACGTGTCCGTAGGGATTGCCTCGGGTCTCAAAGATGGAAACGACCCCCTCAGAGTTAATTCCAAGGAAACGGTGGGGATGTTGCACCGACTTAAGCGCATTGATGGCGACGTCAAGACTACCGTCCGTTCCGTTTTTAAACCCCACGGCTGACGACAGGCCACTCGCCATTTCCCGGTGAGTCTGCGACTCAGTGGTTCGTGCACCGATCGCCGACCAGCAGATTAAGTCCTGGAGATACTGGGGTGTGATGGGGTCGAGTGCCTCAGTAGCGGTTGGTAGCCCCATGGCAAGCAGGTCACGAAGCAGGCTTCGACCCAGCTTGAGCCCCGCCTCAATATCAAACGAGTCATCTAATGCCGGATCGTTGATCAGGCCTTTCCATCCAGTGGTCGTTCTCGGCTTCTCAAAATAAACACGCATGATGATATAGAGCGTGTCCTTAAGCTCGTCTGACAGGGCCTTCAGCCTTGTTGCGTAATCAATAGCTGCGTCGCGATCATGTATTGAGCAGGGGCCAACCACCACCATTAAGCGATGGTCGGTACGATCAAGAATGTTACTGATGATCTCGCGAGACTCACGGACAAAGGCGAATACTGACTCATCGACGGGCACAGATGAGCGAAGTGCCGCAGGGGCAGTGAGAGCCTGCTGTGACGCGACATTGACATTGTGAATGGTTGACTTAGTCATGAACTTCTATGGGCGCAAAAAAATGAGAGCGGAGCATACCCCGAACCGGTCAAGTAGTCATGAGGACGATCTATGGATTCGCAATTTAATCGCCTCGAGGCTTGCTGTATAACGTCTTCATGACTATTTCAGCTGTATCGCCCCTGCCGGACATCGCCAGCATTTCGAACGCGCTCGGCGATGGCATTACCGTGATTACAGCCACGCAGCGCTTGGCACGCCATCTCATCAACGAGACTGCGCAATACCGCTCGCCAGTGTCACGTTTTCCTAATATTCTTTCGCTGGATGCCTGGGTTCGTCAGGTATGGCGACAAAACGCTGAGACGGCTGATACATCGACACGTTTACTCGTCGGTTCTGAAGTAGATGCCCTCTGGCGAGAGGTTATCTCCAAGTATGAGTCGCAGAATAGCGCCTTTAGTTTGCTGCAGCCCGAGGCCGCGGCTGCGCTTGCTGCACGATGTCGATCGGCACTCAAGGACTACTGCATTCCAGTGGCGTCTGAGCAGGTGCGTGAGGCTTTTAATTCGGAGTCTGACACGGCCTGTTTCCTGAAGTGGCTCGATCGCGTGGACATCCGCTTAAAACAGGAAGGCTGGGTTCTACCGGAAGACATCCCCGAGCTGATAGCCAAAGAGGCGGCTGAGAAGCTTCACGAAGTATGGTTTCTATCGGAAGAGGCGCCGGCGCCTTCCATTGAGAGGGCACTGTCAAGCCGGTTCTTGGTGACCCGCTGGTTTCATTCCGAAGCGATCGAAGGAGGGGTGTCCACGACCGCATTTTCAACCCACGAAGCGGAGATAGCGGCGGCGGCACACTGGGGCTTTCGTCAGCATGAGAGCGGTACTAATAGCGCTATTGTTCTGGCCGACTATCAGCGTGATAGACCACTGTTAGAGCATGAGCTGCGGGCGTTATTTGGTAGTTCTGATCAGGTTTTTACGGATCTTCCAGTCAACTTCAGTCGCGGCATTGAACTAGCCAAAGTGCCCATGTTTCGGGATGCACTATTGCTCCTTCGGCTTATGGTTCAGGGCTTGAGTCGTTCTGATGTTACGGCGCTACTTCGCTCACCGTTTTTTGGCTGGCCAGACAGTGACCAGAATGATAAGGGCGGTACGATCGCTTATCTATTCAATTCTAAACGGCGGGTATTTGAGCTTCGACATGTGCTGGAAGCCTTAGGGAAAGTCGCACCTAGCGGCGCTATGTACAGCGCTTTGTCCAGAGCACGAGTGGATCGACTGTCATCAGTGCGTTTGCCTGCCTCTGAGTGGAGAGAACAAGTTTTGTCCCTTCTGCAGACCGCGGGCTGGCCATCGGCCTCTGGGCTGGATTCTGTGGAATATCAGCAGTTAGAGCTGGTTGATGGTGTATTCGATGAGATCGAAGCCAACTCGCTCGATAGTGAGCCCTACACACTAGCGGTCTTTCTCACGCGCTTCAGGTCCGTTTTGTCGGAAAAGCTGTTTCAGCCAAAGACTGACGTGGGAATGTTGCAGGTAATGGCACTGGGCGATACCACGGGCTTGTCCTTTGATGCAGTCCGCTTGGTTGGCACCACCTCCGAATCCTTACCGGCCAATCCCGGCTCTTTGAGCTTCATTCCTTGGCAAATCTGTCGCGCTCACAAGATAAGTAAACTCACTGAGGAGGCGCATTACCTGCTCGCGTCGCGACTTATTGGGCAACTGAGTGTTTCAGGAAAGGTCTCGTGTACCTACCACCGAGTTGCTGACGGTACGCCAAAACTGCCCAGTCGACTCTGTTATGTCGATACCGAGGGAAAAACACCCGCGCAAACTGATAGTCAAGAAAGCACGGGTACACCACTGGAATGGATCGATGACCCTGCTGGATTAACTACCACGCTACCCAACCAGCAATCAGGGGGGGTATCGCTACTCGAGCAACAAGCGTCTTGCCCCTTAAAGGCACACCTAAGCCACAAACTGGGGATAAGACCCCTGGAAGATGAAGCCGACGGTCTTACACCTGGTGAGAGAGGTGGGGTGCTCCACGAAGCGCTAAAACACCTGTTCACCTCGCTGACCAGTAGCGATCAAATCAAGGCATTAAATGCAGTAGGGGGGGCAGAACGTATCGAAAAAGCAGCTGATGACGCTGTGCGAGGCTTAAAAGCATCGGTTCGTGAGCGGGTAGGGCTTGCTGCCTTGGATCTGGAGCGGCAGCGGTTACAAACCATTTTGGCTGCCTGGCTTGAGGTGGAGAAAAGCAGGGACACCGACTTCACCATAGAGTTAAAGGAAACGCCTCTCGAGTGGGGGTGTGAGGGACTCAGTTTGTCCTTGAAAGTCGATCGAGTAGACCTATTGAGCACGGGTCAGCGGATTGTCATCGATTACAAGTCGAGCGCAGCGCAGGCCGCAACGGATTGGTCCCAAAGCCCGGTAAAATCGCCCCAGCTACCCTGTTACAGCCAAGTCATCGCTAACGTGGAAACAATCGCTATTGGCCAGGTGTCGGTAACTGAGCCGGGCTATTTGACGCTGGGCGCGGACATTGGATTGCGCGATGCCGATAAGAAAAATAGGAAAGCGATGGATCGAGCCGGTATAACTGGGCTAGCTGACCTTAAAGAGCAATGGCTAACCGACCTCACGGCTTTAGTGCGGGCCTTTGTGGGTGGCAGTGTGACTCCTACACCGTCGCCTAGCAGCTGTCGGTATTGCCATTACACGGCCATTTGTCGCGCTCACGTGGCGTCTGATTGGGACGCTGGAGAGGACTCGACGGATGAGTGACTCAGACATTCGACACGAGGTCCTGGATACCAGAAGAAGCTTTTGTGTCACTGCTCCCGCTGGTTCAGGTAAGACAAGTCTGCTGACACAACGGGTTCTCGCGTTGCTTGTTACGGTTGATCGACCAGAGCAGGTGCTGGCCATTACCTTTACCCGTAAAGCAGCGGCAGAGATGCGTGAACGCGTCATGGAGGCACTGCAATCAGCTGAGCACGGCTTTCAGCCAGAAAACGAACACGAGGCACGCACACACTCACTCGCAGGCGCGGTCTTAGCGCATGCAGGTACGTTGAACTGGAGCTTGACTGCTGAGAGTTTAAACGTACGTACGATCGATGGATTGGCGGCGCAGTTAAATCGTGTCATGCCCATATTGAGTGGGCTAGGGGGCGGTATCACGGTAACCGATGATGTTCTGCCGCTCTATCAGAAGGCCACCTCGGAACTGTATGAGCTCATCGGGGAAGGATCGAATCGAGGCGAAGCCTTGCGTCAATTACTGCTGAGTATGGATAACAACTGGCAGCGCTGCGCGGAACTACTGGTCGAGTTGCTCGGGCGTCGGGCCGATTGGTTGCCTGAACTGGGGCAGCACAACGACCCAAATGGCGCCAGCGGTCAACTTACAGCGACAGTCCACCAGGTCATCTGCGAGCGCCTGACAGCGCTTACACGGATGATTGACACGAATTGGCTGTCTGACCTAGAGAAACAGGCGAATGCGGCTATCACCCGACTGAGAACGTACGTCGAGAGTGGCCTCGTTGAGCCTCATAAGGTTGATATCCCGCCAGGGCCTATCCAATTGAGCACGGAAGCAGATCAGCTTGGCAGCTGGCAGTGGGTGATTCGATGGATTCTGACTGGAGAAGAAAAGCCCAGACAACGTCTCGACAAAAATAATGGCTTTCAGGCCAAGGTTGATCAAACAGCGAAAGATGAGGTGCTTGGGCTCCTGTCCGAGCTGGAACAACACACAGAATGGTTGGATTTATTAATTGAAATTACCTATTTGCCAAACACGCAAAGCGATGACCAAGAGTGGCAAGGGGTGCTTCACTTATCGCGTGTCTTGCCCACGCTTGCCGCTCAATTACTTACCGTCTTCCGCGCGAAAGGAGTGGTTGATCACACCCACATTGCTATGTCAGCTGACGCTGCGCTCGGAACTGATGAGGAGCCTACGGATCTTGCGCTCAGGCTCGATTATCAGCTCAGCCACATTCTGGTAGACGAGTTTCAGGATACGTCCCAAGGACAGTTCCGCTTGATTGAGAAGCTTTGCCGAGGCTGGTCGGAGCACAACTATGCGAGTCCCAAGCATCCGCGCACGCTATTTATTGTGGGCGATGCGATGCAAAGTATTTACGGGTTCCGTTACGCAGACGTGGGCCTGTTTCTTAAAGCAAGGGAGGAGGGTATTGCGGGGGTAAAGCTCAATGATCGATCACTCTCACGCAACTTCCGCTCTCAAGCGGGCGTGATTGACTGGGTAAACCAGCAGTTCTCTTCAATTGTCCCTGAACATGGGGATCGCCGACTCGGTGTTGTTCCGATGACCTTAGCAGAAGCGGCGCGATCTCCCGGCCCTGGACAGGCCGTTGAAATTCATAACTTTCCAGACCAACAGGACAGGGAGACTACCTTCGTATTCTCGAAGATTTGCGACCTCCTCAGTCAATCGTCTGACAGTACCATCGGTGTGCTTGCAAGAACCCGTTCCTCTCTGGAGCCAGTGTCAAGGATGCTTCGCGATCATGGGATCGATATCGTCGGCTCAGATCTCACCTCTTTTGCCCGCAGAGCCGCGGTGATGGATCTCGTGTCTCTAACACGCTTTCTAGCCAATCCAGCGGATACCGTTGCACTGATAGCTTTGTTGCGCAGTCCTATGGTGGGGATGACACTCAAGGACTTGGGCGTGTTGTCGCCCTTACTTGCGAGGCTGTCATTGGATGCCTTGATGGAGCACATATCAGAGGGTACCGCGGGTTTATCGACGGATGGTCAAAAACGGAGTTTGTTTGCCCTCATGGCGCTTCAGTGGGCGGAGGCAAAGCGCGATCGGCTAAACCTCGTTAACTGGGTTGAGGAGACCTGGAAACGATTGGGTGGAGACCGTATTTTGCCCAGAGAAGAGAGGCCCGATGTTCGCGCTTTCTTTCACCAACTTCGAGAGCAGGAAATCGAGGGTGCTGGACTCGATGCGGATCGTTTGACGACTTGGCTACAGACAAAACACGCGACGATCGAGTCTGCTTCGGCGCGGGTTGAGCTGATGACCTTGCATCGGAGCAAAGGGCTTGAATTCGATCATGTATTCATTGTCGGAGCAGGTAAATCAGGACGATCGAGTCAGAAGCCCCTGCTGAGGTGGAATCGGGATGACCGACATGGTCTGTTAATTGCAGCAAAGCCAGCGTCCGACGCTTCGGATACGCTTTACGAGTACCTAGGCTTTCTCAACAAGCGCAAGGAGGCCCAGGAGCTCATCCGTCTTTACTACGTGGGCATTACTCGAGCGAGAGAGAGTTGCAGGCTGACAGCTACGTTGTCTTCCGAGTCACAATGGCCACCCAAAAACACCGGTAGTTTTTGGTCAAACTTTTGCTCTATCGCTCCTCACGTTCAGTTTCATCAAACGGATGAGAGTGTGGATGACATTGAGGAAGTTCAGACGAATCGTCATCTCTTGCGCGTTGTCGAAACGCCGGACACATTGACGAGCGAGAAAATCGACCTTCCTGCTGCATCAGCCCTCAGATCTGGAAATCTAAGTAGTCGACGCTACGGAACCGCGTTACATCGAGGCCTCGAGTTACTGGCGAATCAAGGTCAGCTGCCCACTGAATGCCCCGAGTTCGTCAGCCGAGCACTTAGATTTCAATTAACCGAGCTTTCAAGCCCCAGTAACGATATCACCGACGAGCTTTCCTCGTTGGTTTCTGATGTGAACCGTGTGCTTCAAGACGACGCGGGGCGCTGGATGTTATCTGCCTATCATCAGGATGCACAGGCAGAACTGGCGCTCTTTGTGGCAGAGGATCAGAGGCAGATTGTGGTTGATCGTACCTTCATCGATAAGCAAACAGGTATCCGCTGGATAATCGATTACAAGACAAGCCGACCGGCCGACGGCGCATCACTTGCTGACTTCTTTAGTGAAGAGGCTGCTCGATATCGTGATCAACTCATAACCTATCGATCTGCGATGCAGCGCTATGATCAATCTCATCACCCGGATGTAGTTGAAACCCGCATGGCGCTCTATTTCTCAGCGCTGGCCGTGCTGCACGAGCTTCCCGCTTAGGATCGAGCAAGCCCCTAAAACTTACGGCCAGCGGTTTGTTAGCCTAAAATCTTAAAAAACCACGCAGGTTTCTGCCCAAACGCTAGCCCTCGTCTTTCCAGCCTCTCACCGCACCAAAGACTTCAGCTGGAGCATCACCGGCGTGGCGTCCTTCCTCTTTGAGTTGCTCGATGATGGCGGGGGAGTGCCAGCGGAGGAAGGGATTAATGCGCAGCTCTTGACCAATGGTCGATGGCACTGTGGGTAAATCGTCGTCACGGCGCTGCTCGCAGACCTCAATATGAGCCAGTAAATCGGCGTTCATCGGTTCAACTTTGCGAGCAAAGCTGAGATTGGCCAGTGTGTATTCGTGGGTACAAAAAACTTTGGTCGCGCCGGGTAGATCGCTCAATTTCGCCAGCGATTGCTGCATCATGGGAAAGGTGCCTTCAAACACCCGACCGCAGCCGCCCACGAAAAGGGTATCACCGCAGAATAACGTCTCATCCTTCGCGCTGTAGTAGGCGATATGATCTAACGTGTGCCCGGGTACTTCCATGACCTGAAAGTCATACCCAAGAACCGTAACCTGGGTCCCTTCAATCATGGTCTCGTCAATGGCAACTATTTTCGGGTTGTTGGGGCCGATAACCCGGCACCCGGTAGCGCTTTTCAGCGCGGCGACCCCGCCCGTGTGATCAAAGTGATGATGCGTGATGATAATCGTGTCGAGTGTCAGTCTTTGCTCCTCCAGAGCCTTAAGCACCGGCGCCGGATCGCCCGGGTCAACGACTGCGGCTCTGCCTTCATGGACGATCATCCAGATGTAATTGTCGGAAAACGCAGAAATGGGGATGATATTCATAGGATTTCTCGCTACGTAAGCTATTTGCAGTCAACTCGGGAAACGATACCCTTGACGCATGGGAAATCAAGCCAACAAAAAGCACCACCTCACAACTCGAGACCATTTGCATGAGTGGTACACGTCGGCGCCTGTGGGGCGCCGGTTGCGACAGCAAGTTGTTGACGAGCTAGACAGTCAGCTAGAGCGCTTATTTGGCTATCACACGCTATTTCTGGGCGTGCCGCCGGATCTCTCGATAAAGGATGTCGCGCACTCACAGAACAAACTAGTGGCCTCTAGCGATGGCGCTATCGTTGAAGGGGCGCAAAGTGTTGTTTGCACCGACGAGTGGCTGCCCTTTGGCACCGAGACGATTGATACAGTCGTGGTGTTTCACAGTCTCGAGGTGGCAGGTGAGCCCCATCAGGTGCTGAGAGAAATCCATCGCATACTCGTTCCCAACGGCAATGTGATTATTGTAGGGTTCAATCCGGAGAGTTTCTTTGGCCTCGGTTGGTTAATGACGCGATTCATTTCCCCGAGGAAGTGGCGCGACCTTCATTTAGAGCGCATCCCCAAATTGATGGACTGGCTGTCACTGCTTAACTTTCAGGTGGACAAGCC
>Ga0213865_10000859_pt1 | contig 20122 bp, 22 predicted proteins | sample PICome_6_FD_160100 | JGI IMG/M metagenome (GOLD analysis project Ga0213865, IMG submission 160100) | Coastal seawater microbial communities near Pivers Island, North Carolina, United States - PICO282 | ecosystem: Environmental > Aquatic > Marine > Coastal | place: USA: North Carolina...
GCTTGGTCAAAGTGGTGATGAACGGCCGCCACGACGTGCGCAGTGTCAGTCTGGACGATTCGCTGATGAATGAAAGTAAAGAATTCCTGGAAGACCTGCTAGCGGCGGCAGTCAATGATGCGGTGCGCAAAGTTGAAGCTGAGAGCAAAGATGCGCTGAGTTCTATGGCTGGCGGGATGAAAATGCCGCCCGGATTTAAGTTCCCCTTTTAGCGCCAAGTAGAGACTATTTTGTACGGTAAAACCATTGATCAGTTAATCGACGCGTTGCGCGTACTGCCCGGTGTGGGTGCCAAAACCGCTCAGCGGATGGCCCTCGATCTGCTGGAGCGGCACCGCGAGGGTGCTGTGGGGCTTGCCAGAGCACTGGATCAAGCGGTGGAGAAAGTAGGGCGCTGCCAACAGTGTCGGACCCTGACGGAAGATCCAATCTGTGTGATCTGTAGCGATGTTAAACGCTTGGATAACCAGTTGTGTGTGATTGAAAACCCCGCCGATCTGTTTGCTTTGGAACAGGCCGGCGGTTATCGGGGTAGATACTTTGTATTGCTCGGTCATCTGTCGCCGATTGATGGCATAGGGCCGGAGCAGCTGGGTATCGATAAATTGATGGAGCGGCTGAGCGAAGGTGCTATCAACGAATTGATTCTGGCGACCAACCTGACGGTTGAAGGGGAGGCTACCGCCCATTTTATCGCGGAAAAAGCCCGTGCGATGGGCGTTGAGGTCAGCCGTATTGCCTATGGCGTCCCCATGGGTGGCGAACTGGAATATGTGGATGGCGGCACCCTCAATCTAGCACTGCAGAGCAGAAAGACCCTGTAGATGGCGCAGTGGATAGACAGTGACAGTGCGCTTAGGCAGCTCTGTGAGCAATTGTCGGCACTCCCTACCCTAGCAGTGGATACCGAATTTATCCGCACCGATACTTTTTATCCGCAGCTAGCGCTGATACAACTCTCCGATGGGCAAAACTGTTATTTAATTGATGTATTGGCTATTGAGCAATTTGAGCCGCTCAAGGCCCTGTTAGAGTCGCCCTCTGTGGTGCTTATCTTTCACGCCTGTGCCGAGGATATCGAGGTGCTCGACTACGCTTTGGATATTCGTCCAAGGTCTATTTTTGATACCCAGATCGCTGCCGGGTTGGCTAATGTTGGCTATAACCTGGGCTACGGGCGACTGGTTGAGACTATGTTTGCTATCCAGTTGGATAAGTGTGAGACCAGATCTAACTGGTTGGCCAGGCCCCTGTCTCAGCGTCAATTGGATTATGCGGAAGTGGATGTACGGCATCTGCATCCCCTGTACAGTCAGCTGACTGAAGCGCTTGAAACGCAGCAGCGCAGCGGTTGGTTGGATGAGGAGATGGAGCACCTGTATGTCATGGTGGAAAGTCGCAAGCAGCAAAATGACTATTATCGGCGTATCCGCGGTGCCTGGCGCCTCAACGCCAGATCGCTAACTGTCTTAGATCAGCTGTGCGACTGGCGAGAGAATATAGCGCGCACCCAAAACCGACCCAGATCGCGCATTATCAAAGACCCTGTGCTGTTGGAAATTGCCAAGCAGCTGCCCAGTGCCAAGAATCAGCTGTTTGCCATCGAGGATTGGCATCCAAGATCAATCCATCGCTATGCTGAGCCGGTTTTGCAACAGATTGAGGTTGCAAGTGGAAAGCAGCTGTTGACCCCACTGCCCCAACCGCTGAGCAAAGAGATGAATGGGGTTATCAAAACTATCAGGTCGGCACTCAATGCAGTTGCCGAGCAACAACAGATTCCAGCGGAATTCCAGTGCAACAAAAAAGAGTTAGAGGATATCTTGCGCAGTTGTTCTGAGGGCAGCTGTCAGTGGCCCGACCGCTTGAGGTGCGGTTGGCGCAGTCAGTGGGTTAAACCAACCATTGAGTCCGCATTGGCAGCGGCCAAATTGCTGTGAACTGGGTTGTCTGAGGTCGCTATGATTCGCTGTGATATCTACAAGGGTAGCAAACGGCAGGAGATGTATCTGTATGTACCCTCGGAAGCCGGTTTAAAACAGGTGCCAGAGCAGCTGTTGGAAACCTTTGGTGAGCTGCAGTTGGTGATGAGTTTAGTGCTGGATCAAACCAAAAAACTGGCTCGCGCCGACATCGCTATGGTGATGACTGAGTTGCAGTCTCAGGGGTACTACCTGCAAATGCCGCCCTCTAATTGGTCGCCAGCTAAGCGTTCTGAAAATGCTTGAGTTTTGGCGTTCAAAACAACTGCAGGAAATGACCGCAAGTGAGTGGGAGTTGCTCTGTGATGGCTGTGGCAAGTGCTGTTTGGTCAAACTCGAGGATGAAGATACGGGGGAGATCTATCACACGGATGTAGCCTGTAAGCTGTTGAATCTTGATAGTTGCCGCTGCAGTCACTATGCTTCTAGACAGTCACTGGTAGACGACTGTTTGAAACTTGAGCGAGAGGCAATTGATACTCTCGATTGGCTGCCCGATACCTGTGCCTACCGTTTGATTGCGGCGGGAAAATCGCTGCCAGATTGGCATCATCTGATCACCGGAGATCGCCAGACCGTGCATCGCGTGGGTGCGTCAGTTAAGCATTTTGCCCTGTCTGAGTTAGAGGTTGATAGCGGGCGTATGGAAGAACATATTATTCGCTGGGTTGATTAATTATGTATACAGCTGAAAATTATCTGTGGGGTTGGATTGCCTATACCTCTGGGGCGCTGTGCTTAATAGGATTGAGTTGGCTGTTGATTAGAAAAATAAGCCTAGCTTGGGTGCGCCCCATATTGCTGTTGCTATTGCTAGTGGTCTTTTTTACCCCAGTGACCTCACATCCTGACAATCCCTATCTGGCCCCGGCTTTTTTTGTCAGTTTCTACGAAGGCCTTTTGGTGCGCAGTCCAGAGGCGGGCTTTCAGCGCGGCTTGGCACCTATTCTGGCGATCGGTTTTTCCACCCTGTTTATCTACATCATTGGTCGCTTGGTGCTGGGATGGGTATTGCGACTATTCTCCCCCAAGGTCAAATCTGTAGCATCAGAGCCCGAGGACAATCACTGAGGGCCTTGGCCCGACGCCACATTAATTGCGCTGTAGTTGTGAGCTAGTTAATACCGTGCATATGCTTTTTCAAAACCGGCGAGATCAGCAGTAAGATAATCCCCACTCCAATGCCTACGGCGAACAGAAAGCCAAATAATTCGTTGTAAGTGGCCAGCGCACTGGCGATATCAATTGTTTCAGTTGCGGCGCTGTCGATAGCGGCAATTTTTGATAGTTGCATAGCGACAAACTCTGAGTAGGCAGTGGCCAAAAACCAGGTTCCCATCATCAGCCCGACCACACGGGGCACTGACAATTTGGTCACTGCCGATAGGCCCACTGGCGATAGGCAGAGCTCACCGATGGTGTGCAACAGGTAGGCCAATACCAACCACCAGCCGATCACCAGACCGGCCTCATTGACATTGCCTCCGCCCAGTAACAGCGCACCAAAACCCAGTCCGGCAAAAATAATTCCCAGGGAAAACTTTACCGGTATGCTGGGTTCCCAGCCGCGTCTACCCAAGAAGGTCCAGAGGCTGGCAAATAGTGGCGCCAATAGAATAATAAAGGCGGAATTAAAGGATCCATACTGGCTGGCGGTGAGATCCACGCCAAATAGACTGCGGTCAGTAACGCGGTCGGCGAACAATGTCATTGAGGCTGCCGACTGCTCAAATAGGGCCCAAAACACCACAGTTGAGAAGATCAACACCATCATTACTAACATGCGGCCGCGCTCCACTGCATCACATTTGCGCAAGATAAAATACAGTAGTCCACAGATAACCGCTAGACTCATACTGTTCAATAACCACTCAACCCAATGGCTTTGTTGGATAATATGCCATACCACTGCCAGTGAAGCTGTGGCCGCCAGATAAATAGTCCACTCGGCACTCAGGCCGATTGCAGATTTCTGTTGCAAACGCTGGGGATCGGGTGGCTCGGCATAACCTTTTAAATGAGATTGACCGGCCTGAAAGACAATCAGTCCAAACGCCATGCCGACACCTGCGGCGCCAAAGCCATAGCCCCAACCATAGGCCTCGCCCAGATAGCCGCATAGCAGAGTGGCGAGCAGGGCACCCATATTGATCCCCATATAGAAAATGGTAAAACCTGAGTCGCGGCGCGGATCACTGTCCCCGTAAAGTTTACCGACAATGGTGGAGATATTGGGTTTTAAAAAGCCAACACCTATCACGATTAGCGACAGTGAGAGGTAAAAGATATTCAATGCCTGCTGATCGCGCACCACTTCACCACCCACTCGGTAGGCCTGATGACCCTCGTAGGCCATACCCAGATGACCCAGCACCAGCATCAGACCGCCAAAGCTTACCGCTTTGCGCATACCCAAGTAGCGGTCTGCCAAAAGCCCGCCAAGCACCGGCATGGCGTACACCAATGCAGCATAGCTAGCGAGAACATCTAAGCCCATTGAATCGGTAAACAGATGGTATTTGGTCAGGTAGAGCAACAGCAGGTATTTCATCCCGTAGAAGGAAAAACGCTCCCAGAATTCGGTGGCAAAACAGACGTAGAGCCCTTTGGGATGTCCTAAAAAGTCCTGTTGTGTACCCATCATGTAAACCCTTTGCTAGCTTTGCGCTGCTGATTGTGTTGACAACCATGCTATCAGGGGCACTTTTTGAAGTAAAACCACTTAATAGGTCTCAGCAGTATAAGACTGATTGGCTGACTGGCGCATAATCACAATGACTGTTACATCGGACTATTTTTGTCATAGCCAATGTCAATTTTCGTTATTTTAATCCATATAATTGACCATTTTGATTAAAAAGTTACCACACATTGGATTATGATAGGCATTTAAATCATACAGATTACTATTGGGATAGCAGCTATGAAATTTACTGGGACTAAAAACTATGTAGCCACTGAAGAGTTGCAGATGGCAGTCAATGCCGCGGTAACCCTGCAGCGGCCTCTGTTGATCAAAGGTGAGCCGGGTACGGGGAAAACACTGCTGGCCGAAGAAGTGGCCAAATCCCTGGGTAAGCCGCTGATGGCTTGGCATATCAAGTCGACCACCAAAGCCCAGCAAGGCCTGTATGAGTACGATGCGGTCTCTCGCCTCAGGGATTCCCAGTTGGGTGATGAAAAGGTTAAGGATATCGCCAATTACATAGACAAGGGCAAGCTCTGGCAGGCCTTTACTGCCGATGAGCAGGTGGTGCTGCTGATCGATGAGATCGACAAAGCAGATATTGAGTTCCCCAACGATCTGCTTTTGGAATTAGATCGCATGGAGTTCCATGTTTACGAGACTGGTGAGACGGTCAAAGCGGTACAGCGGCCGATTGTTATTATTACCAGTAACAACGAGAAAGAGCTGCCCGATGCCTTTTTGCGCCGCTGTTTTTTCCACTTTATCAACTTCCCCGATCGCGCCACCATGCAGCGCATAGTTGACGTGCATTTTCCCAAGATTAAGAAAAAGCTGGTGGATGAGGCGCTGGACATCTTTTTTGATGTTCGAAAAATTCCGGGTCTTAAGAAAAAGCCCTCCACTTCAGAGTTGGTAGACTGGTTGAAATTGGTGATGTCTGACGATATCCCTGAGGATATCCTTACCAATCGCGATCCTACAAAAGCCATACCGCCCCTGTATGGCGCATTGCTGAAAAATGAACAGGATGTTCACCTGTTAGAGCGACTGGCATTTATGACTCGCCGGCAGGGTGCCTAATCAACTGATCTGAAATTATTATGCTGATAAACTTCTTTGATACCCTTAAGCGTGCCAACGTCCCTGTCTCAATCAAGGAGCTGTTGGATCTGCTATCCGCTATGGAGCAGAACTTGGCCTTTGGATCCATTGATGATTTTTACCTACTGGCACGCACCTGTATGGTCAAAGATGAAAAGTATTATGACCGTTTTGACAGAGCTTTCGGTGCCTACTTCAAAAATCTGCAAGACTTAGATGGAATAATTGAGGCGCTGATTCCCGAGGACTGGTTGCGCAGGGAATTCGAGAAACACTTCAGTGAAGAGGAAAAGGCCAAAATTGAGAGCCTCGGCGGTCTTGAGAAGTTGATTGAGGAATTCAAAAAACGCCTCGAGGAACAGAAGGAACGCCATGAGGGCGGCAATAAATGGATTGGTACCAATGGTACTTCGCCCTTTGGTCACGGGGGCTACAACCCCGAGGGCATCCGAATCGGTGGGCCCGGTGGCAAAGGCAGTGCGGTTAAAGTCTGGGATCAGCGCCAGTATCAAGACCTTGATGATTCGGTGGAAATTGGTACCCGCAATATCAAAGTGGCCCTGAGGCGTCTGCGCGAATTTGCCCGCGAGGGTTCGGCAGACCAGTTGGATTTGGACGACACTATCCGCAGTACAGCTCGCAATGCCGGCCTGTTAGATATCAAGATGGTTCCAGAGCGACACAATGCGGTCAAGGTGCTGATCTTTTTTGATGTCGGAGGTTCAATGGACCCCTATGTTCAACTCTGTGAGGAATTATTCTCGGCAGCCAAAACGGAGTTCAAGCACCTTGAATACTTCTACTTCCACAACTGCCTGTATGACTATGTGTGGAAAAATAACTACCGTCGCCAACAGGAGCAGATGTCCACTTACGATATCTTGCATAAATACTCTTCAGACTACAAAGTGATCTTTGTCGGCGATGCCTCCATGGCCCCCTATGAGATTTCCAGCCCTGGTGGCAGTGTGGAATACAACAATGAAGAGGCGGGCTCAGTATGGATGCAGCGAATGGCCCAGACTTATGAAAAACTGATTTGGATCAACCCTGTACAGGCTAAGTACTGGGACTATACTCCTTCGATTCAAATGTTGAGAGATCTGGTGGAGGGAAAAATGTTCCCGCTTACCCTCGGGGGGCTGGAACAGGGTATGTCATCATTGACTAGATAATTCACCCATGGGTATTAATGCCCTTTAGCGATATATTTTTGTATTAACTTTTAGTTATCATAAACACTAAACGGGCTATACTTTAGTTCACGACTAAAAACCCTCCAAGAGTGGGATTACACATGTTAGTGCAACAGGCGGTGACTCGAGGACAACAACGTATTGGCCTTGAAACGACTCAACCTGCTCTCACAGCTAGATCATTAATCGAGTTGTGGCTGGGGGCAGTATCAGAATGCAGGGACCAGCCTGCCTTTAGCTGTCTTGGGCAGACCTTGAGTTACAGGCAGGTCGATCAAATGTCTCGTCGCGTTGCCCACTATCTGCAGAGGGACCTCAATCTTTCGGTCGGCGATCGAATAGCCATACAGCTCCCCAATCTTATCCAATATCCCGTAGTAGCACTGGCTGCCTGGCGTTTGGGCCTCGTGGTGGTAAATACCAATCCGATGTACACAGTTAGAGAGTTGGTTCACCAATTTAACGATGCCAATGTCAAGGCAGTGGTGGTGTTAGATCAGTTCTATGAAACCCTGTGCGAGGCGCTACCCAATACCAATATTGACCATGTAGTGGTGACTCGGGCTGTTGATCTGTTGCCACCGATCAAGAGACAGCTGGGTGCACTGTTGATGAAACTGACTGGACGCCGCAAGAAACTTGAATCTGGGCACTGGATTCCCTTTACTGATCTAATTAAAAGTAGGGCGACCTTTAAGGCGCATATTCCCAAGCTGGATGATATCTGTGCACTGCAGTATACAGGGGGGACAACAGGTGCCTCAAAGGGCGTTATGCTCACCCAGCAATCAGTGCTGGCGAATATTGGGCAGTGCCTGGCTGTCCTCAGCAGCAAGGGGGAGTCACTGAAAGGTTCCACCGTAATTGCCCCTCTGCCGCTGTACCATATTTATGCCAACTCACTCTGTCTGGGTGTAATACCGGCCCTCAGAGGTCACAGTGTTCTAGTGCCCGACCCCAGAGATATTCCGGGTTTTGTCAAAGTACTTAAAAAATACAGTTTCGATATCTTTTGCGGTCTTAACTCTCTGTTTGTGGCACTGTTGGAAAATCAACAATTTAGAAACCTCAGCTTCCCGCGTTTACGGGTCACGCTATCTGGAGGCATGGCACTAATAGAGTCGGTTGCCGATCAGTGGCATGCTACAACCGGCTGTGTGGTCAGCGAGGGCTATGGTATGACCGAGGCCTCACCAGTGGTATCCATGAATCCACTGGGTTATCAAAAGTTGGGCAGTGCTGGCATACCCGTACCTGGCACCGAGATTAAAGTGGTCGATGAACAGGGTGTTGAACAGCCAGTTGGCAAAGAAGGAGAGCTATGTGTCCGCGGCGATCAGGTAATGCGAGGTTACTGGCAGCGGCCGGAGCAGACTGCAGAGACTATCGTCGACGGCTGGTTGCACACTGGCGACATAGTTGTGGTTGACGAGCAGGGGTATATTAAGATCGTCGACCGCCTTAAAGACATGATTGTGGTGTCGGGTTTCAATGTCTATCCCAATGAGCTCGAACAGGCCCTCACCGCCCATCCAGATGTGGTGCAGTGTGCGGCAATTGGCGTCGCCGATAACAAGGCCGGTGAAGTGGTCAAGATGTTTGTGGTCAGTTCTAACCCCAAGTTGAGTGAACAGCAAGTTATCGATTTTTGCCGCGACACCATGGCCGCGTACAAGGTACCCAAGTTTGTCGAATTTAGAGATGAGTTGCCAACATCCAATGTTGGCAAGGTGTTGCGCAAGGATTTAAAATCCTAGGAATTACTATGCGATTAATTGTCGGTATATCGGGTTCCAGTGGCGTTATATACGGTATAAGAATGCTGGAGAAACTTGCTGAGCGAGATGATGTAGAAGTCCATCTAATCCTCAGTAGTGCGGCGCGCATGAATATAGGTATTGAAACCGACTGGACTGTGGACCAAGTCGAGGCCCTGGCCGATGTATGCCACAACAACAAAAATATTGGTGCCAGCATCGCCAGCGGTTCGTTTAAAACCGCAGGCATGATCATAGTGCCTTGCTCAATTAAAACCCTGTCTGATGTGGCCCATTGCCATGCCGATAATCTAATTGCTAGGGCCGCGGATGTGGTGCTCAAGGAGCGCCGCAGGCTGGTAATTGTTCCCCGCGAGACCCCACTGCACACCGGACATTGTGAATTGATGCTCAAGGCCAGTCAGATTGGCGCCATTATCTGTCCGCCCTCGCCGGCGTTTTATACCAGACCCCAAACCATTGATGATCTTATCGACCACACAGTGGGCAGGATATTAGATCTGTTCGATATTGAAGATCCAAGTATTCAGCGCTGGAGTGGCAATGGGTAATGTTGCTGAGTTTTTGCAATGACAAGTCATACTCAGTGGCTACAGAGCTTTTTGCAGGCAGAGTCGGTTCTCACGCTAGCCACTACGGATGTCTGCGGCCCTTGGAGTGCTCCGGTGCTCTACGCTGCCGATTTCAACAATGGTTGCCCTGAGCTCTATTTTCTCTCTTCTGCCAGCAGCCGGCACATAAGAAATTTGAATGACTACACGGGTTCGTCGGGTTCTGTATACAGCAATTACAGTGGTGATTGGAAAGCAATTAAAGGGGTGCAGATGTATGGTCTAGTCTCTGAAGTTGTCTCAAATATTTCACAGGTTGAGTCTATTTATTTTAAGAAATTTCCAGAGATTGCCAAAATAATTAACCATCCCGCGTCCCAGCAGGATAGACAGATTGGTCGCGCATTTGAGAAAAGTTGTTACTACCGTTTTTCAGCAACCTATGCCAGATCTACCGATAATTCCGGTAATTTCGCCTCCCGTCAAGAGTGGGAGTTTTAGCCTAAAACCAGTAGTTTTGATAAATGCCTGACAGTGTTTTTTTTAGCTGCGGTAAATTCGCGGTATTCTAGCGGGCATTCGAGTCAGTAGTTCATAGCCTATAGTCCCGCAGTACTCAGCCACCTCATTGACCGGCAGCTGGGGCCCCCATAGAGTGACTGGTTCGCCAATAGAGATCGAGCTTGGCAAATCGGTAATGTCCACCGTGATCATATCCATGGACACCCGTCCTACCAGTGGGCAGCGCTGTCCCTGAATTAATACCGGCGTGCCATTGTCGGTATGGCGAGGATAGCCATCACCATAGCCGACACAGACAGTGGCTATTCGAGAATCTCTGGGCGCGGTCCAGTTGGCGGTATAGCCCACGCTTTCGCCAGTCCTCACTTGGCGCACTGAAATAATGGCCGAGTTAAAGGTCATAACGGGCTTTAATTTATCTGCGTTGGCTTGGGGTCCCTTGAAGGGTGAGATGCCATAGAGCATATATCCCGGTCGCTGCCAGTCACTATGGGCTTGCGGCCAGTTGAGAATTGCCGCCGAGTTGGCCAGGCTAGTGGCTATCGGGCTGTGATCAATAGTGCCAACGGTGGCCTCAAAACGATCTATTTGCTGTGCAGTAAACGCTGACTCTCGGTTGTCGGCCCAGGCGAAGTGGGTGGCGATAACCAGTGTTTTGTCGACATTGGCACTGGCTTGTAGTTGTTGAAAAACCGATGGCGTCTGTTCTGGGGTAAAACCCAGTCGATGCATACCAGTATCCACTTTAATCCAGACATTCACTGGTGTTTCGAGTTGAGCCTCGATAATCGCAGCCACCTGTTGATGGTTTTCTACCATCAACCAGAAATTCTCCTGCGCCGCTATGGGCACCTCATCTGCACTAAAAGTCCCCTCCAGTAGCAAGATAGGTTGTTCGATTGCCGCTGCGCGCAATTCCAAGGCCTCCTCGATGCAGGCCACCCCAAAGGCCGGCGCCCTATCAGCAAGGGCTTCAGCCACAGCTAGCATACCGTGACCATAGGCATTGGCCTTGACCATCGGCATGGTGCGCGAGTTGGGCGCTAGAGACTGGGCTAGGGAGAAGTTATCTCTGAGTGCCTGTAGATCGATAATTGCCGATGAGGGTCTGGACATTGGAGTATATGCGTTTAGTAATTATATTTATTGGCGCTAAACAGGGTCTGAGCAGCTAGCCACAGATCGCCAACTTCACCGTTGGCAACTGGCTTGCCGTCTATCTCCACTACAGGTGCTACCTCTTTGGAGGAGCTGGTGATCCACAGCTCGTCGGCATCATAAACTTCATCCATGCTTACCACCCGCTCCTGAATTGGAATACTGCCATCTTGACGCAGTATATCCAACAGCATAAAGCGGGTGATGCCGGCCAGTTTTTGATGATCTAAAGGTGGCGTTGCAACGCTTCCATCTTTGACCACAAACACATTGCAGGCGCTGGCCTCAGTCAGTTGATTGTCGCGATTGTAAAGCAGTGTCTCGTTGTGACCCCGCTCATAGCCGTACTGGAAGTGCAAAACATTGCCCAGTAGGGCAGTGGACTTGATATGACAGCGCTGCCAGCGCAGATCTTCAGCGGTGGAAACCCGGATGGGTTTAACTTTTGCTTTGTCTGCAACTGGCGAGGGGGCTATCTCAAAGGTAAATGCAAATACCGTGGGTTTCACCCCATTGGGGAAGGCGTGGAAGCGCGAGGTATCCGCACCGCGGCTCACATGAAGATAGATCCCCAAATTGCCCGCGCCATTTTTTTGGATAAGCTGGTTGCATAGCTCCGACCATTTTTGATCCGACCAATTTAACTCGATACCAATAGCCTCAAGGCCCTGATGCATTCTGTGAATATGGGGTTTAAAGCCCACCATTTGCCCACTGTAGCTAGGAATCACCTCATAGATACCGTCACCAAATAAGAAGCCCCTATCTAATGGTGAGATTCTGGCCTCTTCCAGTGGCACATAGCTGTCATCTAAAAATGCAATACTCACGGGATTGACCTTGTTATGCCTCTTATCATGGAAGTTACGATGGTATCAGTGGCGGGTAATTCAGGCAAAGTAAAATACGTTCAGATCAGTAAGCTCGATGGATAGTTTTTTATAAGCCTCAATCGGTTATCTCAATCAGCGGGGTGTTATGAAAGCGCCGCTCACTGAGATGAATCAGGTTGTGAGCCCGCTCGATGCCTATGGGCTCAAAGCGGACTGTTGCCCCCGGTTGCAGTTGTGCCATCCTATCTAGGTCTATTGATAGCACTGAGCCAATTTTCGGGTAGCCACCAATGGTTTGACGGTCGCGCATCAATACGATGGGCTGTCCATCCCCGGGAAACTGGATTGCTCCCAGGCAGATACCCTCGGAGAGGAGACTGGTGGTTGAGCTGTTAATGGCTGCGCCGGCCAATCGAAATCCCATGCGATCACAATCTGCTGAAAGCCGGTAATCGGAATTAAAAAACAGCTGTTGCTGAGCTTGGCTAAAACTCGCCTGCTGATAGCCCAACACCACTCGCAAACTGGCCGTATTCTCCAGATAAGCCGGCTGATAGGCTTTATCTAGGGCTAAGCACGGGGTTTCCACACTGGGCGAGCAGGGTAGAATACCGCCAGCTTTCAGGGCTTGTCCATCTCCATTTGGGCCACCCAGTCCCTCGCGCACTACCGTAGCCGCACTCCCAAAGCTCGGTTGGAAATCAAAGCCACCAGTTGCCGCCAAATAGGCGCGACAGCCAGCGGTTGCATGACCTAGCTCAATCCTGTCTCCCGGATGCAGACAATGACTGCGCCAACAATCCACTGACTGATGGTTGATGGCCAGGGGAATTTCTGCACCGGTCACGGCAATCTGGGTAGCTATTTGGGCCTGCAATACCAAGCCGCCCATCAATACTTCAATACAGGCTGCAGAGTCATCATTGCCGCAAAGTCGATTGGCCCAGCGAAAGGCGCTGTAGTCCATGGGGCCACCAGTGGTCAGCCCGATAGCGTGGAACCCGAACCTGCCGCGATCTTGAACTAGACTCTGGATGCCGGGCTGTATCACTGCCAATCCCTTCACAATTCCCCTCATAAAATCTCACTCTTGAGATCAGTTTCGCAGCCGCCCATCTGCAAGAACTGTTCGCGGTCTATAGCGGTAAAACGCACGCTGTCGCCAATTTTAAACGGCATGCTGGGTTCTAGGTTGGGATCGAATAAGGGTGTCGGGCAGAGTCCGATAATATTCCAGCCACCTGGCGAGGGTGCCGGATAGACGGCAGTTTGCCGGTCGGCGATCGCCACTGCACCTCGAGGTACTCTGGTTCTGGGAGTGGTCAATCTGGGTGCTGCTATCCTGGGGTCGACCTCGCCCAGATAGGCAAATCCCGGTGCAAAACCGATGGTATACACCAGATAGTCAGTTTGCCCATGGATGGCAATCACTTCCTCGGTGGATATTTGAGCGGCCTCAGCCAAGCGCGTTAAATCCGGTCCCGACTCGACGCTGTAATATACCGGCAACTCGATTGTGTGCCCCTCACTGTGGTCAGTGCTTGCTGGCGATTGCTGAATAGCATGGCGTATGGCGCGGCGCACCTGATGATGATCAGTTAACAGCGGGTCGTAGATTACCAGTAACGAGGTATAAGAGGGGACTAGATCAATTAACCACTCCCCAAATTGGTGGTTGAGATGCTCCGAAGTGTGAACAATTAGGCTGGATAGCGCGCTGCTGGGACGATCTGAGAAATAGATAATTAGGCTGTTCTCGCCAGCCACGGCAATTTTAGGGAATCCGTCGCTCATGGACTTAACAGTTGACGAATCTCTCCGATGGCGTCCGCTGCCTCGGGATTATCGCCATGCACGCAGAGACTATCGGCGGTTAGTGCCAAGCGCTTGCCACTGACCGTAGTGACGCTGCCGTCTTCCTGTAACTGCTGCACCTGATCGAGCATTTTCTCACGGCACAATACGGCGTCTGGTTGAGAGCGAGATAACAGCGCGCCACTATCGTCATAACAGCGATCGGCAAAGGCTTCAAATAGGGGTTGGATACCAAATGCCTCGGCCTCTGCACGATGCATTTCCCAATCTGAAGTCGCCTGCAATATAAAGGCTAGGGGCTGGTGGCACTCGGCAATTGCCTGCATCACCGCACTGCGCAGTTGGCCGTTGACCATCATATCGTTATACAGCGCTCCGTGGGGTTTGACATAACTGAGGCTGAGGCCGATATTCTCTGCCATGCCGGCTAGGGCGGCAATTTGGTACTGCAGGATCGCAATCAGTTCACTGGCAGGTAGTTTCATTGAGCGGCGGCCAAAACCAGCCAGATCCGGGTAGCTGGGATGGGCGCCTACGGCAACCCCATGCTCTGCGGCCAGTGCCAGAGTTTGCTTGATTACCTGTGGATCACCGGCATGGAAGCCACAGGCGATACTGGCCTGATCTATATAGGGCATAACAAGATGGTCAACACCTTGGCTCCAGGCGCCGAAGCTCTCCCCCAGATCGCAGTTGAGTAAGAGCCCCATAAACTTAGTGCTCGAGGGTTTTTGATCCAACCGCTTTGCCGATAAATGCTTCCAGCGCCTTCAGCTCAACGGTTTGATTCTCAGAGTCACGCCGATGGCGGTACTCCACCACGCCCTCGGCTAAGCCGCGATCGCCGATCACTATGCGGTGGGGAATACCAATCAGCTCAACATCCGCCAGCATAGTACCCAGTCGGGCTTTTTCTACATCCATAAACAGCACCTCATAACCGGCGCCAGTCAACTCAGAATAGAGTTGTTCGCAGCGGGTTCGGACCGCCTCGGATTTGTGCAAATTAATGGGTACTAGGGCGATTTGAAAGGGGGCGATGGCATCTGGCCAGATAATGCCGTTCTCATCGTGATTCTGTTCAATGGCGGCGGCCACCACACGGCTCACGCCAATACCATAGCAACCCATGCTCATAGGCTGTTCCCGGCCATTCTCATCCAGCGCGGTGGCGTTCATCGCCTCACTGTACTTGGTCCCCAGCTGGAAGATATGTCCGACCTCGATGCCGCGCTTGATCTCCAGTACGCCCTGGCCGTCGGGGCTTGGGTCGCCAGCTACCACATTGCGCAGATCGGCCACTCGGGGGATTGGACAGTCTCTCTCCCAGTTGACATCCAGCAGGTGGAAGCCGTCGCGGTTGGCGCCACAGCAGAAATCGGTCAGCACCGCGGCACTGTGATCGACAGTGATCGGAATATTGAGACCCACCGGGCCGATGGAGCCAATCGGACAGTCCAGTTGATCGTTAATTTGCTGTTCACTGGCAAAACGCATTTCAGCATCCAGTCCCAGTACCTGCTGAGCCTTGATTTCATTGAGTTGATGGTCACCCCGCAGTACTAGCGCGTGAAGCTGGTTATTACCCTCGTCATCTTCGGCATTGACGATCAGTGTTTTGACTGTGGATTTGACATCAATACCCAGTAATTCACACACCGCCTCAATGCTCTGGGCATTGGGTGTGGCGACCTCGCTCATTGCTCTGCTGGGTACTCCTCGCTGATCACTGGGGGGCAGGGCCTCGGCCTTCTCTATATTGGCGGCGTAGTCGCTGTGGCTGGAGAATACAATGGCATCCTCGCCAGAATCTGCCAGCACATGGAACTCGTGGGAATGGCTGCCACCGATACTGCCGGTATCTGCCAGTACAGCGCGAAAATCTAGACCAGTGCGGGTAAAGATGCGGCTGTAGGTCTGATACATCAGATCATAGGTGTCCTGCAGTGACTGGGCGCTGCTATGGAACGAGTAGGCATCTTTCATACAGAATTCACGGGTGCGCATAATGCCAAATCGCGGCCGTCTCTCGTCGCGAAACTTAGTCTGAATCTGGTAGAAGTTGCGCGGCAATTGCTTGTAGCTGCTAATCTCATTGCGCACTATATCGGTGATTACTTCCTCGTGGGTGGGTCCCAGACAAAATTCACGATCGTGACGGTCTTTAATGCGCAACAGCTCAGGACCAAACTGTCCCCAGCGCTGGGATTCCTGCCACAGATCTGCGGGTTGCACTACGGGCATCGACAGCTCTAGTGCGCCGGACCGATCCATCTCCTCGCGCACAATCGCCTCAACTTTGCGAAATACCCGTAGCCCCAGGGGGAGCCAGGAGTATAGGCCGGAGGCCAGTTTGCGGATCATGCCGGCACGCAACAACAGTTGATGGCTGACAACCTCGGCATCGGCAGGAGAATCTTTTTTGGTGGTAATTAGGTAGTGGCTAGCACGCATAGTTTATTTTACACTTCTGTTAATTCAGACTCCCAGCGAGGGATTCATATTTAGAGACCTATGCACAAACGATCTTTTGTCCCCATACAGCGTTAAAATCGAACTCAATCGGTCACTTGTGACCTGAATAGGTTATTTATGACCTATAAACACCCTCTGAGTCTGCCCCATGAGCGAAGCGAATGTTTTGGGCATTCTGTGCGATTTTGCCTTGTCTGATAACAAAATCCCTATTCGTGCAAAGAACTCATTTAGTCATTTGACTGCTTATTCTACGGTGCTGAGCCGTTATGGTACAGACCAAAGGGAGATCCAAACACAAAATGTTCAAGCTACATGAAACCCTAGCGCGCGACTGCCTGATCCTTGGAGAATTCGATCTCAGCTTGGTGCTGTTGAGCCGCGATGCCAATTACCCCTGGCTTATTCTGGTGCCACAGAGACAGAACATTAAGGAAATCTACCAATTGAATAACGCTGATCGGCAGCAACTGTTGCTGGAGTCCTGCCAGCTTTCAGAGGCAATCACGGCGCTTTTTGCCCCCGATAAATTGAATATCGCCACGCTGGGCAATCTGGTGCCGCAGCTGCATATGCACCATGTAGCGCGTTTCAAATCGGACTGCGCTTGGCCGGGCCCTATCTGGGGTGTTTCCGCCTCCAAATCCTATGATCCGCATATTTTTGATGAGCGCTGCGATGCACTGCGCCAACAGCTGCGAAGTTGTGGCTTGAGATACTCGGCGGATTGAATTTCTGATGGACTAAAAACTGCTGTCTAGAGTGCTCCCTAGACAGAGTAGCTGATGTATAATGCCCGACTTTTGCCGATTTACGGCAGTTAAAAAGGGAGACAAAACGGTTTTATGCCCATTTACGAATACAGTTGTCAGTCCTGCGGTCACCAGCTCGAGGCGCTGCAGAGAATGAGTGATCAACCCCTGATCGACTGCCCTGCTTGCCAGCAGCCAAGTTTAAAGAAAAAGGTTTCAGCAGCGGGTTTTAGGTTGAGTGGCAGCGGTTGGTATGAGACCGACTTCAAGGGGTCAAAACAGAAAAATATCGCGGCAGAATCCAAGGGGACGAACCCAGATTCCGCAGCAAAAAGCACCGAGTCGGCTAAAGCCGCCACCGCTAACAAGGATTAGATTTACTATGCAACGAACAAATTACTGTGGGCTGGTCACCAGTGCTCAACTCGATCAACAGATTACTCTCTGTGGCTGGGTCGACCGCCGCCGCGATCATGGTGGCGTTATCTTTGTCGATCTGCGGGATCGCGAGGGCATTGTCCAAGTGGTCTTTGATCCGGATGCCGGCGATTTTTTTCAACTTGCCGATAAGGTGCGGTCCGAATATGTGCTGCAGGTGACCGGCAGAGTCCGGGCTCGCAGTCAGGCTACAGTCAATCCCAATATGGCCACTGGTGAGATCGAAGTCTACGGCACCCAGCTGGAAATCCTAAATACTGCAGCCACGCCGCCATTCCAACTGGATGAGCATGTCAGTGTGGGTGAAGATGTGCGTCTCAAACACCGCTATATGGATCTACGGCGGCCGGATATGCAGCAGAGTCTGCGTTTCCGCTCGGCGATTACTTCATCGGTGCGCAACTATTTAGTCGAGCAGGGCTTTCTCGATATAGAGACACCGATCATGACCCGAGCTACCCCTGAGGGCGCTCGCGATTACCTGATTCCGTCGCGCACTCACCCCGGGCAGTTTTTTGCCATGCCCCAATCGCCCCAGCTTTTCAAGCAGTTGCTGATGGTGTCGGGCTTTGACCGCTACTACCAAATAGCCAAGTGTTTTCGCGATGAGGATCTTCGGGCGGACCGGCAGCCAGAGTTTACCCAGATTGATATCGAGGCTTCATTTATCGATGAGACCGAGATTATGTCGATCACTGAAGAGATGATCCGGCAGATCTTTGCCGAGCATAAAAATGTTCAGCTAGAGCAATTTCCCCGTATGACCTATGCCGAAGCCATGGCGCGCTTTGGCTCAGACAAGCCCGATCTGCGCATCCCGCTGGAGTTGGTTGAAATAAAAGATCTGCTCAAAGCTATCGAATTCAAGGTGTTTGCTGGCCCCGCCAATGATCCCAGTTGTCGGGTTGCCGCCCTGCGAGTGCCGGGGGGTGCCGAAATTTCCCGCAAACAGATTGACGACTACACCAAGTTTGTCGGTATCTACGGCGCCAAGGGTCTGGCGTGGATCAAGGTCAATGATCTCGAAGCGGGTATTGAGGGTTTGCAGTCACCGATTATCAAATTCCTCGGCGATCAGGTCACCATGGATATTATGCAGCGACTGGAAGCTGAAAATGGCGATATTATTTTCTTCGGTGCTGACAAAGCGGCCATTGTCTCCGAGGCGCTCGGGGCGCTGCGCTGTAAAATCGGTGCCGATCTGGCACTCTATACCTGTGACTGGGCACCACTGTGGGTGGTCGACTTTCCAATGTTTGAGACCACCGATAGCGGCGCATTGACGCCACTGCATCATCCCTTTACCGCGCCCTCCTGCGATGCTGATGCCCTGCGCGCTGATCCCGCCGCAGCGCTGTCCAGAGCTTATGATATGGTGTTGAATGGCGTGGAATTGGGTGGTGGATCGATTCGTATTCACGATCAATCTATGCAGGCAGCTGTATTTGAGGTATTGGGTATTGATAAACAACAGCAGCAGGAAAAGTTTGGCTTTCTCCTCGATGCCCTAAAATATGGTGCGCCACCTCATGGGGGTCTGGCCTTTGGTCTCGATCGCTTGATGATGCTGATGTTAGGTACTGACTCAATTCGCGATGTGATTGCCTTCCCGAAAACGCAGTCGGCGGCCTGTTTGATGACCGATGCGCCGGGAGTTGTAGATGGATCGCAGCTACAGGAGTTGAATATCCGCCTGCGCAAAAGGGATAATCAGCAGGGCCAGTCCTGATATTGGAGGATTTTTATGGCAGGTCACAGTAAATGGGCGAATATCAAGCATCGCAAGGCCGCACAGGATGCCAAGCGAGGTAAGATCTTTACCAAACTGATTCGTGAGCTGGTGGTCGCCGCTAAAGCTGGCGGGCCCAACCCCGATGACAATCCACGCTTGCGCGCTGCAGTGGACAAGGCCTTAGGGGCCAATATGAAGCGTGATACCATCGACAAGGCAATTGCCCGAGGCGCCGGTGCCGGCGAGGGTGAAAACTACGATGAGATCACTTATGAGGGCTATGCGCCAGGCGGTGTCGCTATTTTGGTTGAGTGCATGACTGACAACCGCAATAGAACGGTTGGTGAAGTTCGCCATATATTTTCAAAACGCGGGGGCAATCTGGGCACTGATGGTTCAGTTGCCTACCTCTTTAACCGCATTGGGCAGATAAGCTATGCTCCCGGCGTTGATGAAGAACAGCTGATGGAAGTGGCACTGGAATCTGGTGCTGAAGATATAGTCTCTCAGGACGATGGATCAATTGAAGTGACCACTGTTTTTGAGGACTATCTGGCAGTTAAGGATGGGTTGATCGCCGCTGGTCTTGAACCCAGCCATGCCGAGGTGACTATGGTCGCTGATATCAATGTGCCTCTGGACAGGGAGGGTGCTGAAAAATTACTGGCAATGATTGACAGCCTTGAAGATTTGGATGATGTGCAGAATGTCTATACTAATGCAGAGATTTCCAATGAGGTGATGGAACAGTTAAATTAGTCCATCCCAACTATTAAACGAGTAATCACAGCGAGGAAAAACCGATGAAAGTTATTAAAAGAACTAAAGAGTTTGTTATCTATCAAAAGAGCTCCGGTCGCTATGCGGTTAAGGATGCCGATAAAAAATGGGTTAACGCTGAAGAAAAAGTCAAAATTCTTTTGGCCGAGGGATTAATTAAAGCATTTGTACCACCAGCTCCAGCCCCAGAGGAGGCCCCAGTAGCGGAAGAGGCTCCAGCGGCGGAAGAAGCTCCAGCGGTGGAAGAAGCCCCAGCTGCGGAGGAAGCCCCAGCTGCGGAGGAAGCTCCAGCGGTGGAAGAAGCTCCAGCGGTGGAAGAG